>OMLO01004326.1_pt1 | contig 11856 bp, 3 predicted proteins | sample 1674811 | NCBI WGS metagenome assembly OMLO01 (sample SAMN06265003, study PRJEB25207) | coral metagenome | isolation source: Coral host | place: Mexico:La Bocana,Puerto Morelos, Mexico | collected 2008-11-13 | reverse complement strand
GTATGTGTCTAGAGCGTTATGCATTATTGTATTGCGGAGTCAGGGCAGTGATTAAAGCATGATTTTAAGAGGTTTAAGTAAGGAGCAGAAGAAAGAAATTTAGTTTTGCAACAAAGCCAAAATATTTCATCTTTTCTGCTTATACTGATTCATGTACTTCATCATGCAAAATAGTCGTAGCCTAAAAGAGGCCTTTGATTGGGCTTTAGTCTTGAATTGGTGAAATCTTCCAAAATTTTCACAGCCTATCCCATCCTGCAAGATACAAATTTTAAACACAAAAAGGTAGCAGGTTTGTAAAGGCAGTTTTTTTTCAATTTTTGCAAATTTATGTTTTATAGATTTCTCTGAAAAACGAGCTTGACTAAAGTAAAATATTTACTACCAGTCTACCAAATGTTACAGAATTTCAGCGAAGGAAACGCAAGAAAATCAGTTTTGCTTTTTGTGCTGATATTTACGTCAGAAAATATTGAAAAGAACTGATATTTGTCTTGAAGGGCACGAAAATTACTTGAGCTTTTTTCCGTAGCATGTGTGCAATGGTAAAACTATAACGAGTCACCGTAATGGAGATTGTGATCCCTTGTAAGGTAAGGAATTATGTGTTAGTCTGCTCACAAAACACTGGAAATGATGAATTAAATCCCTTTTTATTTCTGGCAAATAGAAACAGCAGACTGGGGCACTCGGCAGGATAACTCAATCAAAGTCCAACTACTCTGATGATGTTGAAAGACGTTTCTGAACACAACAACAGAACTTTATTCACAAAATCATGTTATTTAAAATATTTTTCACCTCCTGCAATTAGTCTAGCTATTCGATGCGGGAGGTGAAGAAGAAAAAAAATAAATTTACCAAAAGGTAATACCTTAATGTAGTAATAAGAAAGATAACAGTGAATAACATAGTGATAATTGAAGTGCCTATGACATGAAAAATAATTGCAGCTTATTTGACAGGCTTTTCAAAAAGTATAATGACATTTTCCTTTTTGGAATATCTTTTTTCGTTTTAGAGATATTGACATTTCTCTATTATGCAAATTAGAAAGTGATGGCATCATAAGTTGTGCAACTTAAAAATGCAAAATACTGAATGAACAATATCTCTGGAAATATTGATTAGAAGCAGTGTTTTTCACACTTGGCACCAGAAATGTTTATCACTTTAACTGACAATCACAGTCACACAACAAGCAAAACAACAGTCTGTCGTCCACATGGAACGTACCTGCAGTGTTCGATCGTGAAGCTGTCACATTAGGCAGGAAGGTGGGAACTTGCCTTCTTGGTCGAAGAAACAACTGGCATTATCACTAAGGTTTTTATCAATAGCGCTTTCAGTAAGTTTTAATTGGTTTTCAACGAAAAAAACTACAATTTGCCAAAAAGCTTATTTTTCACACCTATACTTTCAACAAATATCAGCCATTCAGATTAGCTAATCTGAACAAAGGGCATCTTTATGTTATACCAATAGGCAACTCCTTAAGAATGAGACTTGTACCAGGCCCCCAACATGCAAAATAATGCCGAATGTTTACAAAATCGAAGGTGACAAAGGTTTTTTAGCCTTTTTCCGAAGTAAATCATCTTAAAAATGGTGTATTTATACAGGGATTCCTAAGAAAATTGTTGATTGTGCGAAATCGCACCATCGCGTAATACCAAAAGGCCTGTTACAGGTAGAATGTGACTCTTGCAATCGTTCAGGAGTAGAAATATTTTCACGTGAACAAGTGTTTTTGTGTTTTGTTGAGAAGGAAAAATTTATTGGAGACCACATTTTTCCATATGGCGACTAAAAAAAAGAATTTCCAGTCACCCAGGTGCCTGCCTAAAAAAAGTTAATTTCCCTGCTGAATTTGTTAACTGGTCAAGAACCATTATATTAGCACAGTGGGCAGTTTCATTAAAGTGATGACTTATATAATTGATATATGTTAAAGACTTTCTTAAATTGGTTTAGCCAAAATACAGTATAAATAGCTTCCATTTCATAACATAAAATGTAAAGGTAAACACCCATAATTTTTTTAAAAACGCTTTTGGTACCTGTCACATTTTATCCCGTCATTTCCCTTTATAGCTGTATTTCAGTATAATTTTCTCAGTTAACAGAAATTCTGTCAGCTGGAAACACTTAACTGTTAATGGTGAAGTGATATGTTGCTATTCTGGTGTTCCTGCATGCTTTTATTAATTTATTAAACCTGATTTGACTACAGCAGGAAAATTTTGCTTACATTTTTCATGTCAACCCTAGCACATGGGTATTGTGTAAAGAAAATGTATGCCTTTCACAGTGTTCTCACCAGGATTTTTCCTTGGGAAGTCCCAGGGCCCCTCTGCTGAGAAATAGAGGTCCTGTAAGAACATTTGGGGGGACAAACTTACTCTAAATGGTCTCTTACATGAAGTACCTACCTGATCCAATAGGGCAGACGAGGTTTTTGTGCTTCCATAACAATGCATACACCAATCTTCACCACATACGTGGGAACAACAAAATTAACGGCAATAAAATTAAAGACTCAATCTTTTGATAACATGTTGACCATTAAAACTAGGCTGACCATTAAAACTACTCCAAATTCTGTACTCTAGTGAAGTCCGTTTGACAAGAAGCTTGCCTCTACGCCCAAAAGGGCGCATCCTCTTGGCTTTTAATGCGCCATCTCAGTTTTTCTTGCGGGAATCCTGCAAGGCCGCGGCCTGGTGAGAACACTGCTTTCATGAAGTGCAGAGTGTGTGTGTGCAATAGCAAAAGAAGCACTGTCCCTAAAGGGTTTGTGTCATGTGCAAGGACTTAATCTTAGTATGGTCTGCCCCAAGGATCTATGTTGGGGCTTAAATGTATCATGTATATTCTATCTGCTGTACATGTGCCCACTTAATATGGTAATATTGACATATATAGTGCTGTGTTATATTACTTAGCTAACTAGTATACCTGGCTTTTCTTTGTTTTTTCATAGACTGGAGATTTTAACAGCAAAATTATCTAATTTAAAGAGAGAAGTGGAGGAGCTGTATCCTTTAAAAGCAGTGAATATCATTGGTGGCAGGTGTATAGATCGATCTGAGTTCTGAACTGCAAGCTAAGACTGTGAATTATTCTTGAAATTATCTAATTATTAGATTGTATAGCTTATATTTCTATTGCTACGGGAATAACATGACTTTTTGAGGGAAAATTGTTTATTTGCACCATCTACAAGTAGTTTCATTTGAGGCCTGAGTGCGAAGCGCAAGGTCCTCAAATGACACTACAAGAGATTAGAGTGTAAATAAACAATATTCCTGCAGAAGAAAGTCATGTCATTGTCATTATTATCAACATGCAGTTTGTTGTTTGTATTATGTTGAATGACTGACTTTTTTGTCTCCTAATGAGTCCGTGGCTAAATATTCAAAAACAATTAAGCAATATCGGGTTTGAAATAATTGTTCGGCTAACACGCATGTAGTTCTTTGATCATTTAGCCCAATTAAGCCTTATGGAACACTTGCATACGCAAATCCAAATGAAGCAACAACTTAAGCAATAGCAACCCAACCAGAAAAAAGCTTTTGGGAGTCATCAATCATCTTAGAACTGTTTAAATTACATTGTATACAAACTTTGATGTGCACACGCACTACTTTCAAGTTCCCTAGACAATGGAACACTTATCATATCACTTCCCTGACAACACGTTCACATCGAAATTTGTGTACAGACAAGTAAAAAACATTTGTTTGAACAGCTACTGGTAATTCACTTCAACGTACTGTACTCTAAATTATCATTTTTATTTGTGTTTGGTGGCAAGTAGACTTTGCTTTGTGGCGAGTTTGTTGGTGGTAAAACTCCATGATGGCGACCGGTAAATTTCCTTCATGGTAGTCACAAATTGTATTATGCAAATTGTAGCCAATGGTAGCTCCTGTTGTTTTTCTATCCGGATTCAAGGTTGGTTTTGTCACAACATGGAAGGCCTCATGTGGAAAGCTTTGAAATGGACTGCTTCACGAGACCCTCAACTTGTTACGAAATGTGAGCAGCATTAAGCATGAGAAGCAGCAAAGCCAAAGTAGACCCACTCTCTACAATTCACAAACAACTCAAAACATCAGCCAAGTTGATATTGTATTGAATATATCGTCACTGCCTTTAAAATGTCTATATATGAGGTACAGCCTTTAGAGCACAGCACAACATATTCATTTTGTGTTGTAGTGCACATTAGGTGGACTGCATGTGTTCAATGAAAATTTGAAGGTGTATATTTAATAAAGAACCATCGAAATAACGGCTTATTGTACTTTGCAAAATTGTACTTTGCAAAGCGAGAAATCTGTACTTTGCTAAGTTAAAAAATATCGTTGCTACATGTATGTACGGAGAACTTGTAAAGAGACGGCGTGGAGAATTTTTAACATTTATTTTCTTTTATATTTCAGGGAAAGAACAGATTTTTTAATTTGTCATTTTGCCACAACGATTATTCCTGAATGAAAGTTACGAGCCAAATCGTCGGAAGTGCTCCATTTTGCAATAACATTATTGAGCCAAGTATCTCACATTTCATTGGGCTAGGGTTATCCAGACAGTTTTTGTCTCATTTTGAGAGAATGCATGTCACTAGAGTAAATTGACTTCAATTTATACACCAGCAATAGCAATTTTGGCTATCATGAGTGACATTGCAATCATCACGCAAAACACCTCAGGAACGTGGACCTAACAGCAAGTTTCCTATCGCAGTTATATCAATCTGTTAACAAACACGATGACAGAAGGCGAAGTAAAGATATTTCACTTCGCAAAGTACAGATTTTTCACTTTGCAAAGTACAGATTTCTCACTTCCCAAGTACAGATTTCTCATTTCGCAAAGTTCAGATTTTTCATTTTGCAAAATACAGATTTTTCATTTGGTTTCGTTTCTCAAAGTACCATAAGCCCGAAATAACCTCTTGTTTAGTTAGTGCTTGGATGTCGGTTGTTTGAGCTTAATGTATTTTCGCATTGCTTCAATTTGAAAGAAAACTTCAACAAGCATTTCGAATGCTTAATTAAGGAAGGACTTACCGTAATTGTTTGCAGTGCAACTTACTTGATCTGACCAAATATTCAATGTTTTCAAGATGTTCATCCCCGGAATTTGCTGTCTGTTCGGTAATTGTTAAGTTAATAAAATTTTCTAAATATCTTGACATTCATTACCTGTTAACATGTCATGGGAAGTCCCTGAATTTTTCTCAAAAAGCCGAGAACACACAGGTCATCAGGAGCTTTTTTACATGTGAGAAATTCTCCTCACTCCGGTAGTCTGGTAATTAAGTCCTCAAAATATATGCTTCTCGTTTTTTAAAGCGCTCTTCATGATAAAAGTTTTCAACTTAACTATTCACAATTCAACTCAACCCAATCAAAATCAATCATAACAACAAAGGTTTTCTCTTTCCTTGAGAAAAACATTCATTCACCAGTTTGTTACCAGACTTACTCTTCGCACACACACCGGTCTGCATGATCGCTACAACTTAAAAAGAAAATATCCGCATTAAGGCATTTAAATGAGGAAAGCGTGCAGTAAATGGATATAGCTAAGCTATGATGTCATATAAGTCATCCCTTTACGCTAGCATGCTGAATTCCTTCGGATAGTGTTTTTATCATGCTTTTGTCTGTTGGTCTTTTCTCATGCACTTTTTATCCCTCTGTGGAAACAAATATTGGTAAAGTTTTATGGAGAACAGTGTGGTATAAAGGTAAGCTACCTGAAGTTGGACTGCTCTAAATGTGAATATACCTCTAAAATTCACAGTTTAGTTTAAGAATCAGTTTGTCTGCTTATCTTCCAACCTCATAGGAATAATTTTTAAATGTCATTGCTTCTGTATGCATTGCATGCCGTTTATTTATTATGGCTTGGTACACTGTAGCAGAGCCTGAAACGACAATCAATTACAAAACCACTGAAATAGAATTTGAACCTTTTCAAACATCTGAAATGGTTAGCCTGAGTAATCATAGTAAGTTATAGCTGTCAATAATGCTTATGGATGTTAGTTAATGTTGCTTGTTGCGTTGGAGTAAGTAACGTAACACAACATACAGTAACATAACATAACTTATAATCCATCAAATATTTTCACTTTGCACAAGATTGGTGTAGACCCTTCAATTCACATCACTGATTAATCCCCAGATAAAACTTTGGATTTTAAAAACAGCACATATTGTGGAAAATATTTGATGGGAAAAATGCTCAGATATTTGTCCTTGGATTTCATCTGTTCCTCAAAGCTTATTTAATAGTTTTCCTCTAGCCACACAAACTAAAACTCTTCACTTTTTGCAATAGATAATTAATGTCTGTGGACAAATATTCAAGTACATGTACGTGTATATTTGACTTTGTGCACCAAATAGAGGCTATAACATAACATAACAAAGTCATACTTTATTTCCTCACAGTTAAGATTTGTGAATGATTTTAAAGATTTTCTTATGTTCTTTTGGCATCAGTGGTTTCATTTTGGTTGCTTCAGTAACTTTCTTTTGGTGGTTTCTTTTCTGAGGTTTCAGTTTTAGTACATGCCTTTATAACATACTTAAAGCTGCTTGCCATCAGTTTTCCAAGCAATATTTGTTTTGAGAGGCCCATAGAGATTAGAAGTGAGTTCTTAACACGTTATAACTACAGGCGAAAAGAAAATGAATGGCTACAGGAAGAAGCTCAACAGACGCGACTGGAAAGTGTAAGCCATATTTTATAGAGTAAATATTCTATGCAACTATATAATATATCCCAACAATTTCAGGGTCCAAACATTAAGTTACTGGCATATAATTAGCCTATTCATTTGAGGTTGCCATTATTTGTAGCACATTAGCATGGCTTTTATTCAGATTAATTATCAGAAGAGCTGTAAAACTATGATATTTTCACACACCACTCCAAACTTAACATATATTTACTGCATTCATGAGCAGGAGATGTGGGCCCCTGTCGAAAAAGTGATCAATGGAAAATTCTAATAACTTAGTTTTAAGACAGTACATGTACTTGCCACGGTGCTTTCAATTGATAAATACTAACATTCTGAAATTGGTTTCTGCCCTCAATGAAAACCTTTTAAAACAGAGCAGGAAAACCAAACCAAACCAATGAATTGATACTTCTACAATGTATTGTTAGAAGTAAGTCAGGATGCCATGGTTTGATTTGTTTAATCAAATGTTACTTTCTGGCTTACTAATTTAAGCTTCACAAATTATCTCAGTGAATAAGGGGAAGTACCATAACATATATTCTTTGACTGTACATGTACCCAAACATGCTACTGGGAGTGTACAGTACTAGAGATGGGGGAATTTTATACACTGTATATGGTTCGTGCATTCACTGGACTCTAGATTGAGAGGTCTAAGTTTGGACAAGACAATTACATGCACACGTAACTCTCCCCATTTTAAAATTCTCTGGTTACCAGGAAATTATTGGAGCTACCTGACCAAAGGCCAGGGATTAACCTTTGGAAATCTACCTGAGGCATCCCATCAGGGTCTGCAACCATACTCCTAGGAGTTATTTCTCAGCCTGATAGTAAACATGCTTTGAGCTAACAATATTCCTATTCCAACTAGCAAGGAATAACAAATACACAATTTTCAGCATGAGTATATGTCATACATGGCTAAGAAGACACAGAAGAGGCAGACAACAATCATATCCTTGAGTGACAGCAATCAGCAAGAACTGGAGAACATCAAACAGCAAAGAGAGCAGATGTTAAATGAGTATCAAGAAAAGAAACAAGGTAATTGATACATCTTGCAAGATAATTTTACCTACAGGAAAACTCGGAAAGGAAGGGACTTGAAACTCAAAATGGCTGTTGATTTGCTTTTAAAGATTTTTGTAGAAGTTGTCTGTCGGATAGTTTAAAATACCTCTAAGAACACCCCTCAATTAAAATATTTTGGCAAATTTAATTCTTTGCCCATTACACTGATAGGAATGGTGCTGAAACGAAATTTGGCAGCTGATAAAAGCTATTTCTGTCAGTGAATTTACTATTGCATGGCGGAAGTTTGGAGAGCAGGAGAGAAGCGTGAGCGAGGGCAACTCTACTGTACTAGCTTCTCAACTGCTCTCCAAACTTCCCAAGTACATCCAGTTCTTTTATAGCAAGGCAAAAACAACTAGGGCGCAAAAACATATTTTATTTGTTATTAACTACAAAGTTCTCACAAGGCACGGTGAAGGAAAACAAAGGTCAAAAGTTGAGCAATAGTTGAAAGAAAACCATTCTAAAACAGTCAGTGATAATTTGCTTCTTTAAATTAATTATATAATAAAAATGTAGGTAAACAACTTCAAACATTGTTCGCCCAGAATGAAAAGGGCCTCAAAGAAAACCATTTGCTCCATTAACTCAATTTAATTTAAAACAGCTGTTCAAGAGAAAAGGTCAACAAACATGAATGTGTTGAAAACGAAAACCCAGAAACAAAGACCGAAGACCTAAGACCCTGTGGTCTAAAATGAAGACCCACCGATCTAAAACAAAGACCCGCCAGTCTTAAACGAAGAACCACCGGTCTAAAACAAAGACCCACTGGTCTAAAACGAAGACCCACCAGTCTAAATTGTATAACGCAATTAAAGTTAAACAGGAAAGTATTATATACGTTTTACAGTAGTGACGATATTAGTATATTATTTTTATCGTCACCAATATTTTATTTTTCAAATGGATATGAGCAAATTACAATGAGGTCAGACTTCATTACTTTGCTTTACTGTCCCTATCATTTAAAGGCACAAAGGGCAAGTGGTGACTTGCATATTTACTCACCAATATGTGCTGCGAGAATTTGATTTTCCCAGGAAAATTACGTTATCACTCTCATATGCATCCCTGCATCGAGAATGTCGTTTTTTCGGCACTTGTTTGGAAATTGTTGCTTGAAATTGGGCCAACTTTCAATTTGGCTTCGTGTAACCTGGGGTAAAGTTTTACTAAATCCATGATGGAGGATCACTTTGGGCCCACCAAAGAAGAACTAATATCCTCAGTAAAAGAAGCACTTAAGCATAATAAATCAGCATTTGATGGGAGAATTTTGAATGGGCATAAATTGAGAGATCTAAAATCCAGCCAGCACTAAATACTATAACTGTTGTTGTTAGTTTATTATTTAATAGTGAAAGGGTCCATTGAAATGATCTTCACATTTACCACATATACAACTGCTGATAATGCTAGGAAAGAAATATGCATCTTTAATGACATTCATGCATTTTGAAATATATTTTAAACAAAAAAAATCAGGCCAGGCTATGCCAGGGGCTTTGGGTGATGGTGATCTCTGTTGTCACATTTTTTGCAAAGGTATTAGGAGTTATTGGAATATTTTATTTTATTATTTTTTTTGTATTCTGCATTTAGTTACATTTTTTTATTTTAATACCAATATACCCCACTTTCATTGCATGAGGTGATTTTTTTTAAAAAAATATATTTCAAAATGCATGAATGTCATTAAAGATATATACTGACTCAAGTTGTAGATGCCATGTTTGTAAAATGATATCTAATGGTATTCATTCAATCAAGCAATTCATACATTTAACTTTCAAATTGATGTAACTTCTGGATGTTTTTCTCCACATAGTAAAATTCACCATTGTTGAAAAAAAAAATGAGGCAAACCACTATTGGAAGCACTGAAACTGAACTCTATGGTTATGAGCAAAAGAACTGGACACAGTGGCCCAATCTTGAGAAATAATTTACAAGCGTGAACAAAATCACTGATATTTAATTATATTATGCTTCATATTTCCCATTAGCAGAGAGTCAAGGAAAATGTAGCTTCATTATCTGAAATTGTAAACATTGTAACCCACGTTTTCTCTTTGTACATCATTACAAGTGCTTTAGGCAGTCCTTGGTGGGCTTTCCCTCCTTAACTGACCTTGACACTTCAGCCATCATGAATGGATGACCAAATAGTAGCATTTTTCATTGCTTTCAGCCTTAAGAAAACCACAATAACAGTAATGTTGTGGATCTGTTGTCACCCGTCTAGGGATGAAGCTGACCTTTGCCTGGTGATAGTTCAGGAAGGAGGGCTGATGAATAGGCAGCCAAAGTTTACTTATAAAGTCATGTAGGAATACTTGGGGCCGGCGCTCTATTGAAAAGGCTATTTTTCGCATAACAGTTTTCATCACTTGTGCCTCCAACCTTGTGCCTCCAACTTTAATTTCGCCAGTGCTGCTTTTTTCATTTTTTTGGATGAGCAGGAATATTTGGCAAGATCATTTATTTAGCCATGCTTCAGGATAGTAGAGATCATACCTTCTAGAGCAGGAGCTCTGTTCTCTACAGTGCCTCCATTGATCTGTGTGGCAGCAATAAAGGTTTCTAACTGCCTCCTCTGGGAACTTCGTCGAGGTAACCTCAGTTTACCATGATCAGAAAGTTTATAGGGGTCCTTTTAACGTCTGGTGAAGGTATGTTTTGAAATTTCAAATGTTCTTGAACCTGGTTGAACTGGTGTTATTTCGAGCTGATTCATACGGTGGCCCAGAGGGGACATCGCTTCTTAATATAAATACAGTAAATATAGCTATTTCCCTAAAATTGTGCTATCTTTCTTTAATATAGTGGTGTTCTGTTTAACAAATAGATTCCATGTTGCCGTGCGTCTGTTCAGTAATAATATATATAAACCCCATATTCAAGGACATACTGCTCAATCAGATTTATCACCTTTTCAAACATAATTAAAGAAAATGACAAAAATAGCTGTTGTAGTGTTTCATTTTGCTAATTTAATTAATATTGTAGCTGGTACAACTACAAGCACAGTTGCCTCTGGTGCTCCCATTTTGTCCATAGCTTCTGAACAAAGACGTCTGTTTGAATATGCTAGTACAAGTACACGTCCAAGTGCACGTCCTGTGAACAGGAAACCAAGAGGGAAAAATACGTGCACTTTGAAATTTGTGTGCCTTTCTTCTAAAAATGCCTCAACACCACCATCCACTGTCAGGGAAAGAACCGATCTTGCAAATCGTGGCCTTGGTGACGGGAGCGTGACTTTTTGTCAACAAGATACCGTTTATGAAGGGTTGATTAAGCATTTTACTCCTTTGAAGGACGCAGGTGGATTTGAACTATATTTACACCAGAGAAGTGGTGGAGATGAATAGCGGATTTCACGTCATTAAGCCACCGCACATTGCTAGTAGACTGAAAGAATTAGCCGGCCAAGCAAAGATCTACAAAATGAACTCAAGCAATTACATGTCAAGTAAATTTCATGTCTATTGTTATTAAAGAAGTTTGTATAATATAGAGGTATAAAACTTAAGCCATTTTTTACCTGATATACTTCTTCTTTCAACAGTTCTTACACTAACTCCAAGCATTGAACTTATGTTTTTTATTTTAAAGCCATTGTCAATAAAATAGCTGAGCTGTTCTTTGCTTATATCAAAAGGTGGCCTTCCACGTCTTCCACGCTCTGTCTCCTGTTTCGATGCCTGATAACCTCCATGTTGATTGGACCTTTTCCATTTCCAACAACGATCTGTAGGCTTCATTAATAAAATCTGCCACAAAATCATCCATTTCCAAATTAACAACAATTCTTCGAAGATAATCCACCTTTCAAATCATAAGCTGCAGATCTCTTTCACCATTAGAATGCTCGTATATCTCCAAGTCTCTTAGTAAGTCCTAAACAGCATTTTGCAAATATTCGTGTCCTCTGTGGTTAGTGATTCTCAAATTAGTTTGACATGGTATCGGAGACACCTTATGGCTGCAATACAGTTGGC
>OMLO01004325.1_pt1 | contig 11857 bp, 6 predicted proteins | sample 1674811 | NCBI WGS metagenome assembly OMLO01 (sample SAMN06265003, study PRJEB25207) | coral metagenome | isolation source: Coral host | place: Mexico:La Bocana,Puerto Morelos, Mexico | collected 2008-11-13 | reverse complement strand
TGGATTATGCGGAAAGTTGCGATTTGAGGTCAATTATGCGAAATCGCAACATCGCAGAATATCAGAAGCCCTGTTAATAGCTATTATATGTCAAGCATAATTGTAGTAAAATATGACCAAACAGGTTAACAACCAGAGACTCTATATGCAGGTGCCTGTAAGTAAATTTATTGAACATAATTTCTAACGTACCTAAAGTGAGCCAAGGCTGTGATTGCAGCAATACTTGCACAATCTGCAATGTTACCACCATTGTCTAAAACATGTAGGTCAACTCTTACTGACCAGACCTAAAAAATACAATGCCACAGAAAATTAATACTGAGGTGGGAGCTCTGAGTTTCATCTATGTTTTTGGCTACCGGTAGTAGTCTAAGTTTACAAACAGATATCTCTCTTTGAGCAATCTACTCCTCCCACATTAGAGAATTAGAGAGATGTCTGGGATTTGACAGGAAAAATTAAAAAATGACGACATAGCTCTACATAGCTTCAGGAAGCATCTCTGAATGTTAATTGAGCAAAAAAAATTCATCAGCAGGAAACAGCTGATCAGAGATGCTCAATCGATCTCTTTTGGGCTTCATAATCAGTACAGAATTGTGTTGTCGCAGAAAATATCCATTACCCCCTGCAACGGTAGGTGTTTGGTTTGAACCCCCTACCTCACCCCCCTCCCCCTTCAGCTCCATACTTGCCTTTGGCTTTTGAAATCCCCCCCCCCCCCCGCCAACTTCCTCAGAATTTCCAATGACCTTCCATGGGGTGGGTATGGAAATTTTCTGGAACTGCACATTTTTTGGGGTGAATCTATTGTCCCTTTTCCAGGCGATGAATGGAGGGTGCAAATAGAGACATTTGTTTCTCAAACTCATTAATAATTCATCAAGTTTAAACAAAGGAAATCATGACCGTGACGGTGTTTGGATATCTGATCTTAATTAGCATAGATTTTTATGATTTTATTTCTCCGTTTTCTCCTTACTTTTAGTTACGATTGAGAAGATACATCAAACACTCAAGACAGTGTTTGACCACATTTCCAAACACCTCAAGGTTCATCAAAAATACTCCGATACGTGTCGTATTTTCAACTCTCTTCTCGGTGTTAGGAAATGTGGTCAAACACGGTCTTTTGTGCTTGATATATTACATGAAAAGGATACCTGGTCCAGTTCTATGATTTCCTGTTAAATTCTAATCCTGTTGTAACCCATCAAAATGAATATCAATGCCTATCTCATACTAGTTTTTATATTTCTACTTTGTGAGTTGCTTTGCTTTCTTGCATTCTCCTCGTGCAATGTGACCTGACCTTGACACCTTATTTGCAAATATGGTTTGCAAAGTAATTGCAACCATTGACTAATCATAGCTCATGTTGGTTACCCAAATCATCCCAGTGTTCATGCAGTCTCTCCACAGAGTTTCTCAATATATGATAATTATCTTGATGTATTCTTAAAAAAAGAATTATTTTTTCCCAGATGAACTAACTAAATTTAATTCAAACCTTTTCACCAGCAACAATGCATAGAGACTCAACATCAATAGCTCGCGACTCAACAAAACATCTCTCCATAAACCGGTTTAGCTCAGTACTAAACTCTGTTGTTCTGTAAGTAAGAGAAAATACATGTAATGTAGGTTACAAGAAAATTACAGCCAACGACACACACAGTTGGAATTAGTCTATTTAAAAAACAATTACTTCATTCATTTTACAAAAGATTATTACAATTCCTCCTAGGAATTCCAGATACCATAGAGATGCTACAAACAGACCAAACCTTGCAGTGCCCCATGCTTAAAGATGATTTCCAGTCCGTACTGCGCAGTCTCAGCACCCCAATGTTTGTGAGTATCACACGATGGAATGCGAATCGATGTTATTCGTTACGAACCGCTTACCTTATCTTTGAGGCTTTTTAAATTCTTTTTCCAACAGTTTCTTTGATTTTTAAAGCTACAAAGTTGTTTCATCAAGTGAGATCAGAAAGAACAAAACATAAAGCTTCGCATCCATAATGGCGGTTGACATGAAACTTTGAATTTACTTCATGTATGTAGCTGCGAAATGTTACATTTTGTGACGTCTTACATGAACCAAAACAAAAAACGTAAACAAACTCTCGAGAGTGCGCAGTACGGACTGGAAATCATCTTTAACAATGTTAAAGAGTCATGATCAGTCATCCTTGCTGACTGAAACACAATTTCTTTCAATGCAGTTTCTATACATCACAACAATATATCCCAGTTGGTGATTTTCTTTATTCTTATTACCTGTCTATGGGATAACATGCTGAATGATATTCAGTTTGTACAAATGCTCATCACTCTGAGGAATTCAGTGTTAAAAAATATTAAAATCACCAGCCATCACTAGAGAATGACTGACAAGTAATCCTGTTTTAGACAATTTCAAGCTTATGAATTAAACCAACCTTCCTGATTCAAATGCTGGTGATGCCATGGGTGAGAGTTCAACATTGACAAACAGCTGACCCTCTGTGGGTCTGTTAGGCTTGGGTTGAGCCACCTCACATGATACCTGTCCTAGAACCCTATATAAACAAATATAACACACTAGTTTGTCTTTCTAGTTGTTAAAAATAGAGTTCCACTGCCATGCGAGGTTGAGAAAAAAATGTATGGATAGAATAGAGAAAATGTATGGATGCCTTTATATCTGCAAAAACATTGAAAAACGTTCAACTTTTCCCAAAGAGATCACCCCTCTATTAATTTTTTCTATTTCATCCATTCATGTACGTTTGGACACTTCAAGCTAACTGAAAACTTGTGAAATTTTTGTAAGTTTTTACAGTATTTCAATATAATTATAGTAAAACAGACAATCAGTGGTATACACAAGGGAGAGAACCCAGGAGTACTGGAGGTGGGAAATCTACAAGAGTCAGGAAAAGAGAGAGTGGAAAGTGAAAACGCTTGAAACAATACATAGTATTTTGCAAAACAACTGCAACAACAACAACAACAATGAGTGGGAAGCCACTAAGGTAAAGAAAGGAACCAGGAGTAAAAGAAATGGGAAGTCGACAATTTAGACTCCCTGTTTCTTTCACCCCTGCCAATCAGACTCAATGCAATATTTATTGACTTGATTCTGAAGATGAATTTTAGTCAGGGTGCCAAGACATCAGCAGCACCATGCACCAGGTAGTCTTTTGCACAACTAATCTCACCCAAATGATCACATTCAATTTACTAGTTTAACTTTCCTTAGAAATTGCAATGTTATATTGCATGGTTGCACAAATCACCTAGCAAAGTAATACAATACACACAAAAAAGATCAGAGGTAGTAAATTATAACACCATACCACAATTGTGTGTCATTAAACTTGAAATATTTCGGCGACAGGCAGAAAAAACAAAGAAAACGCCACACTGTACCTTGTCCGGCCCAACTGCACTTCACAATGCCCTCTGTCCACACCGAAGGAAATTCTGAGTTTTCTGTAGTCGTAGGTTTCTCGTCCGTCTAAACGCTGTTTAGAGCCGCAAAATAACTTCAACACTCAATATATTTGAACAACGGAAGTAGATTGCACAACGAAGAAATGATCCTTTACCCTTTACCTTTGTAGATTTTATGCTTTGAAGGAGAAAATCTCTTTCGCAAGAGGCAAGCGGCACGCTGCCCGACTTCATGGTCTTGGAACAGCTTTTGGTCAGGCGTTCCTGCAGGACATTGGAATTTGAGTTAGAGCTGGCACTAATTCAGTAGCCGCTGAACAAATGTTTGCAGTTTCATAGAGTTTCAGTCAAAGTCACAGAAGCAGACACAGATCGGCGAAGAAATTAAGGTTTATACCTTTGTTAATAATTTTGTTTTATTCTTATCGGATAAAAACCACGTATTACGATATATAACACATCATTTTTTTATGGCATCACCCGATAAAGAAACGATATGATGCGACTGAGATGTATAAGGTCAATTTGGAAAGCTCGCGTTCTGAACACGTGGGTAAAGTCATGTCTATCTTCTGTCACTGAAGGGACTGTTTCCAGTAAACCCAGTGAACACGGCCGAAGTATGCACATCGAAAAGAAGATGAAACAACACATAGAGAATGGTACCATTGCAGATGCTTTACGGCTGTTTGATGAGAGCAGGAATGGAGGGAATTCCTGGGCAGTGGATGGTTGCTATTCTCAGTTGCTTCACATGTTCGCGCAACATGATGAGCACGAAGCCGTGGACAGATTGTACCAAGACATGAAGCGGAATGCTAGCTATATTGGCGAGGGAGCTAAAACCACTATGATCAAGTCTTACTGCAGCCGAGGACAGTTTGATCAAGCTATTGAAATGCTGCAAAGCATCACTAATGACAACATGGCCCATCATATGCGCCATTATAATTACGTGATTACAAGCTTGGCCAACAGTGGATTAACAAAAAAAGCCTTGCAGCTTTTTGAGGAGAAACTGGAGAAGCAGCAAAGTTGTCTTGCAAGCAAGGTTGACCGATTCTTGTCTATAGATAAGGAAATGATTGCAGCACTGCTCAATCCTGGCAATGTGAGAACTAAAGAAAATGAACAATTTAAAGGAGATACCAGTATGATGAGCCCATGAAAAAGGTCTATGGATAGATGTGAGCTATCAGAAGATGCTGTATACACATATGGCAGAATGTCGCAGAAAGTGTTTCATCATCTTGAACAAGCTGGTGAAAGGCTGCCAGTTAAATTGCTTCAGGTTATTCACTCTCGGTTTAACCATGACCCAGTTTACCACTGGAAGTGGAACACTAGCAGTGTTAGTGAGATAGGGACGTGCTCCTGCTGTGGAAATCAGCTGACCAGTGGCATACCCCCAAGTGATATACATCAGCTGGAAAGCGAGATAATCAGGCTGTCAAGTAGTTCTAAACAGAATGGCTCTGAAGGCCATGGCGAATCCCTGGACAAGAAAATGCAGAAAGAGCTGGAGGATTTAAAGATGTTTGTTAAAGAACAGGGACCATTTCATGTGATAGTAGATGGAATGAATGTTGGTGCTTATGGTGCAACATCTAGTTTCACATTCACTGCAGACAGGCTTATTGAGACGGCGCAACACTTTGCTTCCCAGCAAAAGAAAGTGCTGCTCATAATAAATAATAAAATACTCATCCAGAGATGCACCAAAGACTTGCGTACCAAGCTTGAAGATGTTTGTGCTGTGTTCAGAAACAAGTATAAAAATGACGATTTCTATCTTTTGTATGCTGCAGCATTCAGTGGAATGAAGCAGGTGGAAGTGGTCACCAACGACAGGCTCCGAGATCACCGTCTTTTACTGCTGACCAACTTGTGGTGGATATTTTTGAGATGGACAAGGTTGAACTGTGTATCTTTTAGAAGTCATGGCCAAGGAAAACTCCATTTTTTTAGGCAAAAATTTGATCCTGTGGTACAGCGTTGTGGGAATTCCTGGCACTTCCCGGCTAAAGATCAAACATGGAGGTGTGCAACCAGAGCAGGAGAAAAGGGAGAATCATGAGTTGAAATTTCAGACAGGAAGAATAATATAAATAAATAAAAAAACCTTAATTAACCCTTGGCTGGTTTTATAACACAAAGGCTAGTATGGCTGAGCAATTCAATGTCAGGAACAAATAATTATTCAAATAAAGATGACCGAGGCTAAACCCCAGCTGGCATGACTGTAGGGAAGCCAGTTGGCTATGTATAAGCATGGTTGAGTAGCTGAACTTGGGTATAATGTGAAAAAACTCCAGTGAGTGGTGAAAGGGGAATTTGAACCCATAGCCTCAGGATTTCCAGTCCTGCACCTAACTACTCAGCCACGCTGCCTGCTGTAGAAGTTGATGAAAGCAATGCAAATTTAGGAAAGTCTACTAACTCTGTTTATTGAATGAACCACAGAGAGTAAAACTTATAACATAACAAATTTGTTCACCCCTGTTTGTTCACAGTAAAGAGCTCATGAAAGGAATGGTCCAGATAATTGTGGAATTTCTTGTGTTAGTCATAATAAACACTTCTCGACTCTTTATGTGTACTCAATAACTTTTTCCTCACACAACCCTTAAAATTCCATACCAATAGCATGGTTCTACAGAGATCCATAGATTAGTGTCGCAAAAATAAAAAAATAAAAATTTAAACCAATGTCATTAGTATGAAAAGATCAGTTAGTTATGGTCTTTGATAATTTAAGAATGCCAAAGAATTCCTATGACATGGCCTGCTCAATAAATTATTTTGTTGACCTGTTGGGATTAATCAGGTTCTACTGTATACAGCTCTTTCAAGAAAGGTTGTCCTACCAAAGTGTAAATGTTGAAAGTTGTTATGGTAATGGTGGTTCACGGTTGCTTGATTGAAGCTCAAAGTGTTCCAGCGTGATAGAAGGGAACAGCACAAACACAGTCTTCATGCTTTCTCCTTCCTTGCTGAAACACCAAGAACCTTAACCAAACAAAGCCAAACTATTACTACCCATAATACCAATCAGCATTGTTGTGCACGCTTTTACACTTTTGTGGGACAACCTTTCTCGAAACAGCTGTATAAAGCTATTTTAAATAAAATGTTGGATCAAAGTCTCAAGCTTATGTGCCAAGAGCAAAAGCTTATGTATGGGTAGAAGTACAGAGCTACTGCACGTGGTGAATACTAAATGAGATATAACGACACAGGAAACGCCATTTTGTAAGTTTTCCTTTTCTTTAGATGTGTGGAAACAAGTACTTTAAGCCCCACTAAATTTTAGAAGAATTTTTCAATTTCAAAGCCATCTAACAGTGAAAGAAAAGCTACAGAACAAGGTTTCTTGAAAGAAAAATACAAACTTGTTGATTTTCTCCACATCGATATGCGTAATTCCAAAGAATTCCCAGATCACTTATCATTCTAGTCACATATTAAGCTTTACACTTTCAATGGATGTTGAGTAAAATTTCTACATATATGCTCACTTCAACAGTGCCCAATCATGTCATTTCATTTCGTGCCCAATCATTTTCAGAATCATTTCCCAGGCCAACTGTCATGATTCAGTGGTACCTATTTCTATATTCAACTTTGTTCCCTTTGGTAAACAGGGTCTGGTCCTTTTGTTAAGACCTCATTAATAATGTTCTGCACTCATAACCAGTCAAGCATTCACCTCAAATAAGCCATTTCCGAGTTGCTTTTTACCTCTGTTTCAAAACGAGTCCTGGTACACAACCTTTCATGTGGAAATGAGTTTGATTTGCAAGACAATGAATGTGCAAGAAAAACTCATTTCCATATGAAAGGTTGTGCACCAAGACTCGTTTTGAAACAGAGGTGAGGGCAACTCGGAAATGGCTTATTATAATAAAGTAATTTCGTGACACAATAGGTTACCATAGCAATGGTACAACCTGTTAAAAACTCCCTTAATTTTAGCTTTAACTGCATATAATTCAAAAACAGCTTGGTGAAACCCATTTTTTATTATCAAATGTTGATTAGCAGGATAAGACTCAACTTTTGGCAAAGTTTTTAAAAATTCTGTACATGGGGTTTAGAGCCACCTTAAATTTATGAAAATTTAAGGTTTGTTTTGCATTTTAAAGCATTACAGTATTTTCCTTCATATCATTAAGTTTCAGATGCTAACTTTCAACCAAGTGTAACCCTGACCATTTTTTTGAAAAACAAAAATTTCGTGATAATAAGCGCCTCTGAAAACAAGCCCACCAGAAAGCCTTTTCAACATTTATCATCAGAATTTTATGGCATTTTTTGTTGATCCTCCAGGTAATGCCCTTATGGATTCACAGCCTAATTTTATGTCTTTCTCATAAGACGTCAAATCTAATAGTGCATTGTTGAGTTTTACAGACAATGCTACTTAAATGCCCGTTAAGATGAAACTTAATTTACAGTACACTACAGTTACACGTAACTGCTATCATCTTTTATATCATGAACATTTTTTTTAATGGGTTTACAATGTAATTCTAGAAATATTGACAAGCTTTGTCAAGAAAATAATTTAGAATAAATTTGTTTCTCTTTTTCGTGTTTCTGTTTCTTTAACTTCTTTACTCTTTCAATTTCATCTCGTATCCCTACAAGATATAAAGCAATAGGTAGTCACTTATGGGAGGTAGTCACTAATAGGAGAGGCATGGTTGCCACAGGCATCACTTTTCAAAATTCCCTGACTATTCCCTGACTTTTCCCTGATCAAATAAATACAAAAAGTCAGATATAGTAGCCCCTTACAGGCATCCTTTCCACCCATTGATTTTAGACTGATAAGTTTTTTACAAATTCACCTTCTTCGTTAAGGAAAAACATCAATGAGATCACTGTGACCCAAAATGTTTCTTCCAGTCTTCAATGGCATTAAATCACCAGACGTGAGTGTTCTAATTTCAATTTTCCCTGACTTTTCTTCGTAATGCCAGTTTTCCCTGACTCAAAAGAAAATTCCCTGATCTTGAAGAGTTTTCCCCTGACCATTCCTGACCTGTGGCAACCCTGATTTTTGTTCTGGTAATGTGCAAGTTTAATGTGGAATACTCTTTTTAAACCGTGATATTTTTATCAGCATGTATACTATTGGCATGAAACTATAATAACAAACTGTGAGTAGTGTAAAAAGCGTATTGTAAGTTACATATAATTATTTGTCTGCAGTGCAAGAGTTTAAATTGAGAGTAATTTATGTACATGTCTTGTAAGTAGTGTAATTGAAAGTATTGTATTGTAGGTAGTGGAGTTGTGAAAATAAAAAGGAATCTTGAAAATACAAATCTCAAAAGTACAGTCATGTAATTCACATTTGCGTTGGTTTTGTATTACTACGCAGCTCAATTGTCTTAAAATCTCATGCCACTTCATCATTCAATCAGAAGTAAAACCGAAACCAATTGTGACTTGCTAACAGAAGTTTTCCTGTTCTTCATGTCAGCTACATGCATTTGCTTCGAGTTGTGATTGGTTCATTGGATTGTCTGAGTGTATCCTTTCTGATTGGACAGAGTGATTATTTAGTTTTGGTTTTACGATACTTAATTGAAAACCACTCTGACTATAAAAATGGAAGTTTACTTCCATACTAATACTCTGTGACTGGCAGCTTATGCCTGTAGTACCAGTGCCATGTCACTTCTGATTTGTGGTACCACTAAAATCCATGCCAAACATACTTCTAATCTTTAATATTTTTGGACTAGGTTTCCTGACAAAATCTTATGCCAAAATAGTGTTTGACTCGTTAAATTTCAGATGACAAAGTAAAGCACTTACTTTTATCTTCAGGGTGCAGATTGGAAGCAGCTTGAAGAAAATCCTGTTGTCAAAAAAAAAACAATAATACAAAAAGCATGAAATAATGCTTAAAAGATTGAAGTTAAAAGACAAATTATAAGCAATTATCACTGGACAGCACTGAGCTAAATATTGTCAGTGGTTAGTTATTAGTAAGCAATCATTTGTTTACTGATGCCAAAGGTACAAACAAATAATTGATTTGAAAGACTAAAAAATAATTGTGATATTTTATAATGATACTTTAATTTTATGATTTGACTGGTGAGCTTTTTTTTCCTGATTTTTTCTGTACTCTTAAAATGTGGCTGTAAGTGTGCACTGCTTGGCTTTTGATTTTGTCATTGAAGAAGTGGATAGTACTGCACATGAGCAGACTGTATTGTTGCAGGGAATATCCTCCCCCCCCCCCCTACAAAGGTTTTTTGCCAATTAATTAACATACCATTGCCTGTTCAAAGTCGCTCATATTTGCATTAGCCTGCCCTTTCCTGAAAAGAGCTTTTGCATTTTTCTCATCTTCATCCAGAACCTGACAATTGGACAAGAAAGAAACATTACTACAAACCTTATATAAATGGTTGTTCTAGTAAATCCTGAAAGTAAATGTAGCAACGCTCTCTAAAAGTAACGACCTTCAAAATTAAACGTGCTGACCTCAAATTTTGACTTTTTGGAAAGTAATTGCATGCAGCAGGGAATAAAAGATACCAAAGAAGATACATTGATTACAGATTTGCTCCTTACAACACCTCCTATCCCAAACAGGAATCTTTGTCAATGTCATTGTTTAAAATTGTCTTCCATTACCATACCACTTTGAGTAAAGAAGGCATCATGCTAGATACAATAATATTGAAGAAGATGATTATTGATTTTCAAAAACTACAAAATTTTTGGGTGGCAAAAACGCTAATAAAACCATACATTCTTGGAAAATTCTGCATTTTTAAAACCGCATCACACAGAAAGTATTTTCTTCCTTGGGAACAAAATTCTTAGGACAGTTAATAATTATTGTGCAATGACTGCAATGCCCTTTCAAAAAATGGAGCTGATATAGTTTTTTGTAGCTCGATCAAAAATTGCAAATATTGTAAATAAAGATTCCCCCATTAGTCTCTAAATTAATGCAACTCAGGTGTGTATGTAAGAATCCCAGGGGGCAAGCTATGTGTTTTATTTTTTACAGTTTGACTGTACCTCATTGCAATCAACCACTGCTCCTGCATTGTCTCCTAATTTGAGTTTACAAGCAGCTCTGAAAATAAAAGTTCAACATTCAGCAATATTAATGAGTTATTATTAGCTGCCATATGATTACACTTTGAAATATGAACAATGCACATGTATGTATATATTGTAAGGGGTGTAGAATGATCCATAAAATAAGGCAAGTTAAGGCAAATTTTAGTCCAGTCTCAAAATCTGATGTCTTGAAATAAGGTCTAAGAATCTTGGATTCTTGGAACTGAAGCACATCTCGGAATCTCAAATTAGCTAAGGGAAGCTGAAGAAAATAAATGCTGTGCCCGCCTGCTATTATGGAGGTTGGTAAGCAGTTTTGAGTACATGTGAACTCCAGCACATCCGTGTTCAAATAATGCAATAAATTATTAAGACTCCACTTAATTGTGGTTTTTGGAGTCCTTGTCTAAGCCCTGATTAAACCTCAAACTACGCCTAACTTAAGCTTCGTTTAAACAACTGGCCCATAATGTCTTACCTGTTTAAATGACAACTTATTGACAATGATTTAATATTTTGTTCGATCTTCTCCTTCTTCTCCATATTTTCTGGTTGATCCTTTTCGCCTTCACTAGAGCTTTTTTCTTCAACTGACTCTGCATGATCAAGATACCTAAAGACATGATTCAAGAGATTACTCAATAACAATGCCACTCCTTCTCCCTTCTCCACACCAATAACATATATGAGGTCAAGTCTGCCTTCAAAGATACAGCAACTTAACTCTCTTTCTGTAGCACTTCTAAGTGTCAAGGAGTATTGCTACTCCCCTCTGAATTAGATGCCAGTCCAGAGCAGGTTACTCCTCAGCATTTCATCAGGCTGCCTTAGTGTTGGATCGAACACCCGGTGCACGGTTATTGGGTCCCATAGGATACTCCCATAGGAATCTCGTGTTCGTAATCATTTGCATTTTTGGTTTTGGTATTATAATTTCCGACATCGCTCGTGGTTTTTTGTACACCGTTAACTTTCAACGAGTGCAGATTTCTGCAGTCAAGCCTGTTGTGACAGAGTTACTCTTTTGCGGCCACAGCGCCAGAACAATTTTAAACCTCATTTCATCGGCTCATTTCATCACATCTACCTCGTCGATCTACTTCATCTATGTCATCCATCGTAATGTATCCTGAAGTTCAGTAATTAAATGGTTAATGAGCGTTTATAATGTTGACTGCTGTATCGGCTGCGAAAGAATTCGTTTATGACAGTTACATGGTTTAAAATTGTTGAGTTTGCATTTTTATTTTAACGGTGACAACTGTAGCTAGCACATATTATTCGATCAATATTAGGGCTTTTAAGTTTTGTGGAA
>OMLO01004324.1_pt1 | contig 11860 bp, 5 predicted proteins | sample 1674811 | NCBI WGS metagenome assembly OMLO01 (sample SAMN06265003, study PRJEB25207) | coral metagenome | isolation source: Coral host | place: Mexico:La Bocana,Puerto Morelos, Mexico | collected 2008-11-13 | reverse complement strand
GCTTAATCACGTACAAGGTCAGGTCTGAAAACGGGTATGGATTTTTGAGGCCAGGTCTGAAAACGGGTGTGGAAAATTGCATTTTTTGGTCTGAAATTGGGTCTGGATTTGGAGATGCGGGCGGCACACCCCCACCAAAAATTCCAAGGACTAACCCCCCCCCCCCGGGTAAAGTAGTTTCTTTAGCTTGTGAACAGAGTTCCCAGGGCATTAGTATAAAGATTTGTCAGATCTGTTTCTTAAGACGCCAAAGTGTTCTATATGAGTGACCGAAGGTCGAAGAAGAAAGCATACCAATGGCTGGTGATTTATTCAGGAGAATGATTTTATCCGCGCTATTCAGACTTTTTTTTGTATAATAACTAACAAATATTAGTAGAATTCTACTAGTATACTAATGCAAATGCTGTCATCTGATTGGTTGAGCAATTGCACACTATCAGCCATTAGAAAAAATTACAAAAAATGTTTACTTGTTTCTTTGAACTTTTGAAAGCACATTTTTTAAACAAATGGATAATAAATATCTGAGAAGACACAAAGGAGGGCACTAACTGATTCTTGAATTAAAAAAGCTCCAAATGTTTGAAAGAAACTGATGAGCGCGCGAACACAACTGCAAATGTTAAATTGACAATTCAGTCCGCGCGAAATTTCTAAAACGTTAAGTTTGATACTAAGATCAGAAATAATTGGAATGGTTATTTGAAGCAAATTTCTTTTAGGATTCTACTAAAACAATTAGATTATTCGGTCTCGATTTCTCGATTGAGGTGATAGTTGATTCGGCCTTCGGCCTCATCAATTATCCCCTCATAATCTAATGATCATGAAAACTCAACATCTAATATGTATATACTGTACTCAGAACTCACAATCACAGTCTCTAGTCTCGATTCCTTGTCGTGTTTTCTCTTCTTGTGAATATTCTCAATGTCTCCCAAGGAAAGTAGCTCGCCTCTGTGTAAAATAAAGAATGGTATTGATAGACTTTGAGAGGGAAGATGGAAGGGAAAGAAGTCGCTAGAGGAGAATCTTAGTGAGTATTCTAATTACTGACGAAACTTGCAGACCAAACCATAAAACGGCCATTGACTTTGAAAACAATTACACTAAGGACGCTCGAACCGTGGACATTTGATATTTATTGTTTATTTTTTTGGTGACTTTTAGAGTGAAGATTCTTCACAGAATAGCTTTTTTATTATACAGAATATGTTTTATAAGAATATCGAGGCTGAAATTTGTGAAATTTTAAGAATATTTTAAGAATAAACCTGAGCCTAGATTTTGAAAGGGAGGCGCGGTGGCCTCATGGTTAGTGCGCTCGACTCCGGGTTCTCCGGGTTCGAGACCTGGCCGGGGACACGCGTTGTGTTCATGGGCAAGACACTTGAGTTTCACAGAGCCTCTCTCCACCCAGGTGTATAAATGGGTACCGGCGAATTTACTGGTGAGCGTAACCCTGCGATGGACTAGAAATATTCCTATTAGAAATATTCCTAGTCGCTTCATGCTGCGGAAATCGGGATAAGCTCGAGCCTGATGGGCCACTTAGCTCGCATGCAGACTTAACCTATCTAAGATTTTGAAAATATTTAATTTGTTTTTCAGTGAAAATTTTTATAGCTAAACCGCATAACATTCTTTATTGTTTTCCAAGCGGGCACGGTAACAAATCCTGCAATCTGATTGGTTCTTAGCGTGGTCCGGATTTCTCCGACGGTCACAGTAACGCTTGAATGAGTTTTTTTCTGTGAGTTTTTTTTCGTTTGAGAGCTTGTTATTAAGTTATTGTTATTGTTAAGTTATTTACCGGCTTAGGGTCGGTCCGTATAGTGAAAAACTGTGACCTCAGACTTGAAAATACTGCCCTCGGCCTGCGGCCTCGGGCAGCATTTTCAAGACCTCGGTCACAGTTTTTCACTATACGGAACTCCCAGCCGGCAAATAGCATATATTTCTTTCCCTAACGACAAAATCTTGCAAAAAACAAAGGTGATTTCTACAAGACGTTCTTTATATCAAGCTCCAGCCACCTCATACATACCAGAACATAAATACCACCAAAACAATGCCTAAAATCAGCAGAAATATAAGAATATTCAGCCCCGACAGGAAAAACAATATTCTTTTGAGTGTTTGTTTTTTAAGAGTGAATACAAACGGTAAATACTTTTTAAGTACGAAGAGTCGTCAATCCGTAGACATTCGAAAGCGTTCACGGTTCCAATGTCACTCAATGTAACAACAAAATTGAATTCTTGAAGTCACTTGTACACTCTGCATTCAAATTAAGGGGTTATTTTCAATCATAGAAAGATAGCAGTTTCGTGTTCTTTTTTTGTCTTTTCTTTATCTGGTTGAGTCTAGCCGGTCTTATAAACCGATAAACGTCAGACGGACTGCATGACATTTTCAAACTTAGAAGTCTTCTCACAGGCCTAGGTTTTCAAATCTTTTTTCTGCTGGTTGGAAGAATTTGATAACATAAGAACGGTTTATTTATTACTGAGTCTATTAATTATAAGAATCTCCTTTATTGTATCACTTGCTGGGTTAAATTATGCGTATAGCTGCGATGATCATGTTTTCACATTTGTGTTCTATTAGTTCGGAGAATTTGGCAGCACAGCAAGACGATCTTGATTGTTTTTTTATTGGCTCCCCACTGATATTTGTGAGGAGAAATTATCTCTCATCACAGAGAGGAGTACAAACCGTTCCGCTGGTCCTGTACTGTCCGCTGCCGCTCGCTTTCGTTTCTTGCCCACTTTTGGACCAATCTGCCTGGCAATTTCCCGTAACCTGATCTTTTTGAAATCCTCATCCGTCAGAATCTGAAATAAACCAACAAGGAATCTAGGTAAGCCGACAAACAGGGAACATGTATATAATACTTTGTCTCAAAGGATCTCAATCACGGTATTTTAGCCACGTACAAAATAATCTTTAAATTCAATGAAACCTGAAAATAATCGTTTACTGAGACAGAAAAACACCTAAGAGATAATAATATACCGTCCAGAAACAAAGATGGTTCACGATGGAGAAGATTAACATGGATTACAAACGACGAACTTGAAAAATTGAAGCAAACGGTGACCAGGATCTTTTAAGTGTAAAGTACAGTCCTGTGATTCGTAATCAAGTTCCTCTATCATAAGATCAAGTTCTTTCAGTCATAACTGGTACGGAAGAGTCCCTCCTTTCAAAACGTTTCGGTCCACAGACGCCCTAAATATTCCCCAGAAAAAAAAGTGGATTATAAAATGATCTATGGCTAAAAGGCGCTGTCTCTTACTCTGGTTTGACTTATTCTCATGGCCTTGCTTTTCAAGTCTTCCTCTTCTTCAGCTTCTTCGTTTTCTTCGCTATTTCTTTCACCATCCTCTTCATTCTAGAAAATCAAATATGCAAAGCAAATTATTTTATAACGTAGTATTAAAAACCGCGCTATGATTCTTTGAATGTTCCTTAAAAACCCTTGTCATACGTACATTAAAGGGGAGCAAGGGGTATTATAATTTCCGTCATGTCTCCAGTGAACAATGGTGTCCAACCAGAACGCTCTTCCTACTTCGATCACTGCTCACATAAGAATTTTATTATTTATTTTGAATTTTTGTATGTAAATGCCCTTCATAGTGAAAATAAAGAATTGAATTCAACTGAGTTGAGAAATAAGGATGACAAATTGTACAAATACAAAGAAACCGTCCATGGACTGCACCTCTTCCTGTTCGTCCGACGAATGATAAACATCCATCCATTCACCCTCGTCATCATCCTCATTACTTTCCCACTCATCTGAAAAGCAAAGCAAAACAATTGCAGTTAGTATGGTGACAAATGAAAGCGCACAATGACATAAACATTCTGTCATAGTCTTTTTTAAGCCTAGCCTGCGAGTTGGGCCACGTTTTGGAACACACGTGCGGAAGGCGAAGCGGGACTTTCCGTCGCGTCGCATCGCTTGCGGAATCGTTTTTTGCCGCTCGCGCATGAGCCTCAAAGGTGCGACTGCTCGAAGGTTGTTTTATGCCTCACTGCAGCCTGGTGATTTAGTGACACTTTCGGTACACTATCGTAAACTACCCGAAAAAAAAAAACTGATCGTGATTCGCTAATCAAACGTTTCCACAAGCAATCGCAAGCAAAGAGATATCGAAATCGCTCTGGCTTTTCGTCATCTTGCAATACAAACTATGATCTGGCCGTGAAAACCCCGATATTTGTACCGTCCCTGACAAGAGACAGTCAAGAGGACCTCGTTCACAAATATTCCAAATGAGCTGATATCAAAGCTACCTTGATTTTCACGTTTTTCATTGTCGACGTCTTCTTCCCCTTCATCGTCAAGCACCTGGTAAGATCAAAACATTACGTTGTGAAATCGTGTATTTAATACTAGGAGAAAACAAGCCCTGTCAATTTCTGTTCTTGGTTGCAGAAGGACGGGCCATAATGAGGGAAGGAGACACCTTAGATAGCGAAGAAACGTGGAGGAGCTGATAAGACAAAGTAGCTCATATTTAGTTACTTTATAAACTCTGAGTCGAGTCGATAACTACAGTCCATTTGCAGCACATGAATAAAAGAGCCCACAGGCCCTAACGTAAGATTATTTGGCCAAATTGCGCTTATTAGTAGAAGATAACACACGTCTGCTGGGTATACACAAAAACACACTGTACCTCTGTCCCAGGAACGTAGTCTGTTGTTTTCAGTTCACCATATTGTTTCACTGTAATGTCTTTATTTTCCTCTGTTGGTTTACCCTGTAACAAGACAGGTGATTATCAGATCTGTACCAAAGCTAAAGCAGACAAACACATCACACTTCCTCATTCTCGTTGTAAACAATGTGGAACCTCGTTACAATTGTACTGTGATTGTTAGTAACACAGAAGTTACAGTAAAAATAGTTTGCTTGCCCTGTCTTTCTTGTGAAGAAGAGCTGGATTTACGACACGGAATAACTGTATCAGAGAACGAGCTGCCATCATCACACCTGCGACAAGACAAACAGCCACATTGATATCAGGAATGGCGTCAAAAATAATATTGATTAACATGCTAACAGTTTTTTAATTATCAGCTTTAACTTTAAGATCCTTTGAAAAGTGTTTCATCTTTCTGCCAAAGAAACATATTTTTGTATTCAAAACGAAATGCGCACAGGACACGCACATTCTATGTGGGGGAGGGGGACTTCAACGCAAATAGCAATATGTAAAGGGTGAAAGTTTCTAAAGAAACTGTGGTGCTGCGTCGGTGGGGGTAACAAGATAATTAAGTTATATCAACTAAGTTGAAAATGTAAATTGGCCACCGTAACGAGTTATAAAGCTGACGTTTCGAGCGTTAGCCCTTCGTCTGAGCGAATGACGAATACGTAGTACGTAATACGTAGCAATACGTAAGCCAACTAGGAGAGGCCGGAGCATGCTTCCCTCCAGAAAATCTTTGATTCTTTAATTCCCCTTGTTCAACTGATATGTGCATTCTCTTTTGCCACGGACGTTCAAGTTAAATCGCGTCGAAGATCGATTTGAAATTTACGCTGTTCCCTGTATCTTCCACAGGATCTAAACTAAAAGTTTATCACTAACATTCAACATTCTTGTTTTCTGTAGTAGGGTTATCATCAGTGTGTGAAGGCAGCTGCTTCACGGTTCTCAATTTAAACTCAATAAAAATCAAAGGTGTTCATTTGGGGCTTATTTCACTCTCCTTTCCCCGCTTTGGCGGAGTCCCTGACGCACTGAGCAAACGGTTCGGAGGTGTAAAACTTGCAGAAAATAACTCACTTTTATCCTTAGATGTCTTGTACTGCGCTAAATCCTGAAGCAACTCATCTGTCATAACCAAAGGGCACCTGGCACACACCTCACGGACGGCATTTAGACTAGAGCGAAAGGAAGCGTGTTACTATCAAATATATACTCAGTTGCTCACTGTTCACGAATCGTTACTGGCCAGGTACTCAGAAAAAACCGCTTCTACTTCCCGTCTATAAATCATATATTGCCTAGAACACAGCCCAACCCCCCCCCCCTTACCCCCAGGGGGACTCCCGTATAAAAAGGAGAGGGGTGCCCGTCGTAGATTTTAGGGATTACAACTGGTACCTACTGGGGTGTTCAGCCTCATAAGGGCTACACCCCCGTCTTTTAATATGGGAGTTGTACACACGGGAAACAAGCTACTTTCTTGCTTTTTCTTGGCCACTCTTAATTTGATTACACAGCTTGAAGATGCGAACTTTCTTGTACTGTCTTTTGCTGACAAATTCCCGGATTGCAATGTAACAATTTGGTCTTTGTTCTCTCACAAACCTGGACTGCCAATTAAATTTTCTAAAAGCATAATTCATTACTTCTTGGTAAGTAACATTTCATGTTACAAGGCTAAAGCTATAGAGTGTTTAAAGCGTTAATTTTCATGTCATTTTGATGGCATCCATAGACCCTGTTTCACAGTGTTTAATTTTGAATCTTTTGACAATGATTTCAACAAAAACAGCAGTAGGTACTTGATTTTTACCCAACAGCCATGACTTCGTTGGAATTTCTCTCTGTAACAAAATTATTTACGATGGCTTTCAGGCCTGACTCAATAACCTGAAAGAAGATAAGAACATTATTTTATAAAATAAGTTTTTCTTTGATAATGTTAGTTTTGGGCTAATCTAATACCACATCAAGGTGTGGAATTTTGGTTAAATATGGTTTGAATTACAGTTAGTATGATGACACAAGGAATGATTTACAAGTTAGTTTTTTAAAACACTGATTGAATAAACAAACTTGAAATAAACCTAGCGCTTACAATAACTTAAAAGCCTACTGTAGAATGTTTTTTATTCAAAATAAAGGCTCCTGTCAAACAAAACAATAACTCAGATTTTCTTAATTCTCATCAGTTAACAATTTGAAAACTGCTTAATTTTATGAGGAGGAAGTATGCAGTGATCAGAACAAACCTCTGGTGGAACAAGGTCATGACACGCCTGCGCAAAGCACGTCAGTAGTTTGGTGACCTCTAATGGAAGGGAAAAATAATTTCCTTATGAGGAACCTCACACTATCAAAGGCACGTAAATGGCACAAAATAAAAGATATATTGCATAAAAATACCGCATTAGAGTGTTTTCTTTATCTCGGAAAGCCTAAATGGTAGCCGGATAGCTCAAAAAGTACCTCAAAGGAAGATCAAATGGTCACGAAATATACTTGTATGAAAAAATGCTGAAAATGTGATCTGGGTTAATGCTACATGTACAAAAATGTAAATGTAGTTTATGTGATTGGTTTCCTCGTCTGCAGAATGGCTTACACAAGTCTTTCAAGACACAACTGCAAATTTCCAAGTTTTGCTGCTCAGAGGTTGTCAAGATGCTTTCAGTCAAACTTCTCTTAAAATTCTGCCAATGGGAAAAACACCTTTTCACATTGGGATCTCAGGACATTACACTGGTATTCATATACAAAAATATAGAAACAATAGCCTACATTTGCCATGAAAACATACATAAATATTTGTTCCTAGTATTGAGAATTTTTCTGATAAAATTGCAGGAAAACTGAAAGCTTCAAGAGACAGATAATATCCAGGGACAAATATAAATGTACAAGCATAGTTTTTTAAGTCAAATAGAGGCTATTGTGTTTTGTATCCTTGAAATATTGGGTTCTTCTCAGTTGCACATTCTACCTCTCTGGTGTGGCTGCAAGTATCGCTGAAGAAATGGATAAAAATTGAACAAGAAGAGCTGCAGGAAAAAATAAACAAACACAAGTCAACAGTCATGTTGAGAAACGTTAACTGGCTCTGTTTAGAAGAAGACTGTTCAATTTTACTACATGAATAAGCAACTTAACTTGCCTGGTGAATGCCAACAAGTCTTGATATCAGGTCCATCATCATTATTTTCACCTCAAACCGTTCTGTTGATGACTCTAGCTGCTTGAACAGTCTCTCACTAAAACCTAAGGATCAGAATATGAATTATTTCATTAACTTGTGTTTGCAGTCAGCTGCAGTTCACGCACCATTAAATTATGGTCATATAAAGTACTTCATCAAAACATAAACATCATTGCTGTATAACAATTATTGTTTAAGACATCTTACTGTTTGATACTAATCAAAACATAGTTTCCAGTCATAGAATGTACTTTCCATAGAACATTCTACATAATTTGCACAATCAGTGACTATGACATAATGATAAACCCAAAATACAGTAGTATTAATAAATTGTTCCACTATACTATTCAAACACAAGAAAACATTATAACATCAAGCAAGAGCACAGACTCAACTTACCCTGAGGATCGTTAATAAGGTGAAGAGCAGAGAAGTTCCCAGCTGCTGGAGTTTTGCGTTTCTTCTTGTGTTTCTGAAAAATAAAGGAACAATCATTATTATAGTACACAGTACAGGTCAATATGACCATGAATGGAAAGACTCGTTTGGAGCACTGGTAGATCATCACCTCACAAGAGGGCTACTTTTCACAAACATGATCTGTTGACTTTGTCATGTTTGCCAAGTAAGAAGTGTAGTAATAGCAGCCCACCGTTCCACCTAGGTACATGTATTGCAAGGTCAATAGTAAAAATTAAATTTTGGTCAAACTTGTTTTTTTTTTTAAAAAAAAAAGGACCGGTAATTTTGGGCTCTGCAACATTAATGTAACACTATATAATCCAACTTGACAGTCATATATCTATAGATAGTGTGCTATGAAAATGTACATTTAACAATGTTTACACCCCACAAGTGTATGGTATATTATCCATTTGTTATGGTAATAACTAACCTTCAAAGCTGCCATGGCCTTCTCAATCTTCTGTTTCTTTTTTATGGTTTTCTTATTCACTCCACTTGCATGTAGCATTCTTCTAATTGCCGATTGGTCTGGCTGATAAAACAAAATCCATGTTTAGACAGGAGTTCTGGAACATTAAGGGAAAATAGTGAGTGGATTATGTACAGTGTAAGGTCAATGTACCTCTTGATCACTATCACTATCTTCTTTCTCTTTAATTTCTTCATCTTTTCCAAGAAAGAATGCCAAAGCTGCAACCACGATCTGTCACACAATAACATACATGTATAAAGTCACTCACATAACAGCTTAGCAAATTACTCCACAAAGTTCCATATTTTACATATGCTAATAAATACTAGCAACTATACAATGTATGTAGTTTCTGTAACTCCAGGACTGTAAGCATATGGCAAGTTCAGTCCTACCAGTTATTTATTGGAAAGGATTGGATTGCCAGATGCTCATCACCAAACATCTAAAAGCTACCTTTGTCACAGATGAAAAGCAAGCCGTGGTCAAGACATTGACAGTTTTTGCATCATTCCATATATTTTTCCTATAAAGCTCCACCATAACATCCAGTGATTTTTTTGCAGCTATAACGTTGGTGTCTCGAAGCATTGTATACATAAAATTCTGAAGAGTCTAAAACAAATTGAAACAAAAAGTGAGAATCAATCAATTGACCAAACTCCCCTATTGACTCTGAATGGTTTATCTTAGTTTTAACTTGATTATTAAGTGAACCGAATAAAAAGCATGTGCACGCAATAAGAAACAGCACAGAACTCTGACTGTTCCTCATCATCACCAGTTCAAATATGTTGTGATTCATTTTCACCCTTGGTGCAATCATATTTTTCCTTGTTTCATGTAAATTATATAATTATACAAAAAAATACCATGAACCACAACAATGGAAAATACCAAATTGTACCAAGGGTAGAACTAAACCACAAGAAATACTTTGGCTGAAATTTCAAACTCTCAGCTCTCTAGTGGAATATTGCAAAGTCTGTGGTCAAATTGCAAAGTTACATTTGTATCGGTACATGATATGTAAATGTGTTATATAATATATTATAATATATGAACATACATGCTTGCCTATTAATTAAATAGTTATAAACAAAACAGTATATATCACAGATGCTACATGTAAATACACTTGGTTAAAAGTTAAATATTTAAAATAAAAACCAAATGTTTTCCACTAATTATGTCCTCTTGAGGCTATAGAATAGAAGATGACCTAGCTATTCAAGAGCATTTGGTTTTTCTTTTTGGCCCTGTAAACAGCATTTTAAATCTTTATTTTTTTAAAGTGAATATCATAGACAATATAAAATATACATTAACAATTTTTTTTTGATGAATTTCAATACTCACATTATTCACTTTATTATTCTTGTGTTTTGCGTTGATATTTTTGATGTCTGTGATGATATGACTATATAACACCTGTCTTAGAAGTTTATCCTTACATCTGAACAATGCAAAGAACAGCTCCAGAAGGCTAAAGTTGAAAACAAGAGAATTTATATTAATTTTATTAAAGTAACATCAAACATTTCGAGCAGCTCCAGTAGGTGATGTTCCATCTTCTGTGTAGAAATATAAACTTCTCATTTCATTTATAAATATATTCTTCAACATGTCTTCTACACCAAGCATACACTGTACTGTGAAATTTTCTTGAAACTTGTATACTGGTAATGCGAGTGACAAAGACTTTTGCAACCAATTACAGTGTATGTCATTCTGTGTAGCTCAAGGATGAAGACAACTTGGGAGACAGAGGGGAAGACGGAAGAGAGGGACCTCTTGTTTTCCTCCTTCCTATAGAGGTCTGTAGACTTTGGTTGCTTGTGATCGAAATTTGTCATCAGAGGCCTGGCACCTGATTGAATTTGTATTTGGGAGACAAAAGGTACAGTCACTGCTTATTCCAAAGTAGATTTTTTTAACATTTTAGTTTCACCATCACAAGAGCACAATCCACTACCATTATTAGTCATTACTTACAATGCAACCTTATGATAAAGACCAACTGATTAGGCCAGTACATTGGCCATGTCTTAATAAGGTCTAAGATATTCTATGTCCCCAGCCTGAAGGTTACATACCTTGTAGGTGATAATAAGTTCTTGTTTCGAAGAAGTATAAGAGCTCTACAAATCATCTGCAAAATTGGAATAAGCTTTGTGAATCTTAGCAGCAAAAGGAATCAATCCTCCTTACTTGCAAACATGTTCAGTTGCAAATGAATATATGAAATATCATATATTTAGTATATATCACACAAATGAATTATAGTGCTTTTCATGCATGCTGAATGGCTAGCTCAGAGGTGATTAGCCAAGTACTATTCACCTTTGAGCAGCCAAAGAAAAACACAATGGCTTCCCGTTTCAAATAAAGTTATACTCAAACAAGTAAAAACATTTTTGTCCGCTAGTTATTCAGCTTGTGTGGTACATACTAAAACAATAATTATTCACCTCAGTGTCGGTGAAAGTGGTGGATATTTACCTTGCTGCTTCGCGGCTCGGTAAATGTCCACCACTATTCACCTCCACTTCAGTGAATAATTGTTAATTAGTCTGCACTGCACCGGTATCGCAGAGGTCATGGGCTCGAATCCCATTCAGGCTTGAATTTTTTTCAGGCTTTAATTTCGCAACTGCTTAAGTTGTGTGTGTAACTGCATTGATTAAGCATAAATTCATATCTTTCTCTGCAGTTCAAATATATGATATTTCATATATTCATTTGCATCCTTTAGCTTCTACAGGTATATTACAAACTCGCAAAGTGACCTGCTCCCACATGGCTTGATAGGTCAGTCGTTAGAGCACTGCACCGGTATCGCAGAGGTCATGGGTTTGAATCCTGTTAAGGCCTGAATTTTTTTTCAGGCTTTAATTTCACAACTGTTTATGTTGTGTGTGTAACTGCGTTGATCAATCATAAATTCAAACATGTACAGTGTTAAGATAAATTAGATTATTTCAACAA
>OMLO01004322.1_pt1 | contig 11861 bp, 7 predicted proteins | sample 1674811 | NCBI WGS metagenome assembly OMLO01 (sample SAMN06265003, study PRJEB25207) | coral metagenome | isolation source: Coral host | place: Mexico:La Bocana,Puerto Morelos, Mexico | collected 2008-11-13 | reverse complement strand
AGAGTTGCAGTGAATCATGTGTGTTTTCATTTAGTAACCCAATTCTAATAATAATAATAATAATAATAATAATAATATAATAACATGTTTGATCTCGTCGTTATACACACGTTTAAAGCACTTGTGAAATTAAAGTCTGAAAAAGAGGTCGTGGGTTCCAATCAAGTTCTGGATTTTCCTCAAGCTAATTTCACAACTTCTCGAGTTGTGTGCATAACTGCGATGATAAATCATGTCTTCATATCTTTCTCTCTCTCTTTAAAGTACATTTGTTTTCTGGCTTTCTGACTTAAAATGTGAGATCCAAGATGACAAATTCAAATGATAAACCTAAATGGGTCATTTGCCCTACTTTGCTGCCAAAATTAACAAAACTAGGTACTTGAAACAAACATAAATGTATTGCAGCAGATATTTACCTTAAGGGTTAATTAAATTATTAATGGCCACTCCACACATTAACACTCGTGGAGTATTGTAAAGCCGGAGAGCTTTTATGGTTATTTTTTGGTTATTATGCTATACAATTGCTTGTATCTATTAACATTATAAGAACACGCTATCTTTAAATAGCTTTGGGACTGGCGTTCACTATGGCACCAATGTAGAGAAAACCTGCTGGGATATATTTGATGGCCCTTATGGTATTCTAGGCCATGGGTATTTCCCTGAAGACGGGCGAGTTCATTTGGACGAGGATGAAACCTTCACTGACTACAGCCACAGTGGTATAAATCTTTTAAACGTGGCTGTGCACGAAATTGGACATGCCTTAGGCTTGCAGCATACAGGCATTAAGGAGGCGGTCATGTTTCCTTTCTACCAAGGCTACATCCCAGACATGAAGCTCCACCCTGATGACATTGCTGCAATTCAAGCTTTGTATGGAAAGAGAATGCACAAAAAGCTGCCATAGAGTTCACAAGGAAGGGGATAACACTCCCCTACGATCTACAGTATACAATTTCGACAGCCATTAATATGTCTAATAATTCTTTTCTTGCCAATACAGGAAAGTGTCATGATAAGTCGACTTTATGCAAATCTTTTAAAGAATATGGCTTCTGTGATATTCCAGATACCGCGAAGGATCAGTGCAAGAAAACATGTTTTAATTGTAAGTCATTAAAAACTGGATCACTGGATATGTAGTGCAACTCGAGAGTTTTCGTTGGCTTAGCCATCGTGGGTGATGATCCATCATACCACGCTCTACATATGTTGTAAGCCGCGTATGCATGATTTCTCTATTTGTGGGCGTATTTTATAAACCAATTATTCCACTCGCAATTGTCAGCAATCTTCCACCTATATCCAAGGCGCTTTCGTGAAATAGTTGTTAATTGTGCAGAAATTCGTAATAGAGAAAAGAAGCAATCGTAAGAAACACAAGTTGAAGGGAGGGGGTGTTCTTGGCCGAAAATTAAAAAAAGACCATAAGACCAAACAATCATAAAATCAAACAACTATCAGCTTCACGGAGAATGAGAAATGTGTTTAAAGCCCTTGGATGTATCTTAGCTATTGAAATACTGAGAAGATTCAAGGATATTGAAAAAGGATATTGATCTTATTACATTGTTCTGTCTCACAAGGACTGCGAACTACCGAATTCACGGTTTTGATTGGTTGAAATCGATATTGACCGCGGTCTAGATTTTCCCATCTAGACCGGCATCTTGACCTGTTTCATTTTGCGTTGAAAAAGAAGCAAACTAAAATACGAAAGTATTCACCATTTCTTTTGTATTCTTCTTAATCATTTATGGAAGTGCCAAAAATCCTGATGACAAAAAGAAAGTAAAGAGAACGAGTAAATTTCGGCAGGTTTAGTTAATCTCGTCTTCGTTGGTAAGCAAAATGTAGCCCAAGAAAAAAATATTATACAGACTAAAATGCATAAAAAGCAAGTTCCACTATATAATAAATAAAACTGACCTTCCATCATAAAAATTGTCAAAATCGCTCACGGCCTGATAACTTAAGGTAGGCGCTTTTCAGCATAGGTGTGAATTCCACTATTTGGTATCAAATTAAATTAATCTCAGTTTCTAGTGCTGCATGGGATGGCTGACGGCCTTCTTGGTTCGTTAGGGAATTGCGATGACAAGTATTTTTGCTTATCAGATTTTTAGGGCTATGAGTGCATGGGTGCCTGTGCGACTCTCAGTGATAGATCCCAGAAGAAGTCAAATTGTGATAAGAGCAACATGTGACACATTTTTCTATTAAATGACTCGCGTGCCACTATTTTATTCTTACCATAATTTCACGGCGTCTGTGATCATTGTCTCTAGCTTGCTGTGATCTGTTGAGCTCTTACTTAACAGACGCACGGGGAGAAAATCTCTTTGCGTTACTTGAATAATTTGGCAGAAGCACTTGAAGCATAAAGAGAAAAATTTTAAAATAACGTACTTTCGATTACGTCCCTGTTGTTTTCAAAACGCGGCCAGCAAATAAATAAGTTATAAAATTTAGAAATTAAGCCACATCAGCCCTAGCTAGTTTTCATGCTGTTTCTCTATCCTGGTCGAATCGGAATTTCAAATTGTTTGCTTTTATGGAAGTAGAAAACCGGAGAACCTGTGGAAAATCCCTAGTGGAAGGCGAGCGCAATCATCACTGCGTAATCGCGCAACGTTAAAACACTTTGACTCCGTTTTAATGCTTGCAACAATGATCTCACGAAAGTCATAAACACAAAACGGGTTTTCTTTGCAAATCTTGAATTACATTTCATCCTTAAAAGGCGAAACAACACCACATTAAGGATGAGTATCTATCACAAACAGACAAATTTTTTATTTAACTCTCTAAATTTTGGGTTTCATAATCCTTCTGGTCGTATGCCGGCTTGCCATAACTGATCTCTCCGTCGGCGCTGCTCGCTGTTAAAAAGAAAAAAAGATAGGATAATTACAAAAAAAATTTAACATCAAACAAATTTACGAGCAGATGAACTTAACAGTTTTAACAGTGAACTCAACCAAGTAAATCGCGAGCTTTCAAAGTTCAGAGGAATTGTACAAACACAGGTAACATTTAATCATCAGTTTCGTTTCACCAGTACTTCCAAAACTTCAAAATGCGTTTTCGATATTCGGTGTTGCTAGAAATGTTTTTTTTTGAGAAGATATTAAAAACAGTCGCGCAGAATTCAGTTTCAAATATGGTGTGTATATAATCTCGGTACAAAGTTTATTTCCGCTTCAGTGTTACTCGAACTTATAGTGAATCCTTCTTAATACCTTCGACAATTTCGTACACATAGTTCACTTCTTTGGCTTTTCCTACGCACTCGCCCCAAGCATCGTCGTCACATTTCTGGTAGTGTTGGTTAGAGCACCTGTTGGAGGTGCCGTGCGTGTTGTATCTTGAGGCGGCATGTGGTGCGCTGAAACATCGTCCGTAGTTTTGGAGACCGAAGTAGGTAAACCCTTCCGCTTTACTTCTTTCGGCGCAACGACATGCTAACCTGAAGAAAACGTAAAAATTACACAATAGTTAATTTACCTCTTGGCTTCTTCGTGAGATATCGAGGCAAACAGCAAAACCAAAACCAAAAGAAAAATGTACCACTTCTTAATATCACCGAGACAATTTTTATCTCCCAAAAATAATTCATTTCATTTCACCGTTTTGTTCTTAGCTTTAGTTTTGATTAAGAAGATATATCAAGCTCTCAAGACTGTATTTGACAACATTTCCAAACACCTCGTAGTTCGTCAAAAATACTCCGATGTGCATCATATATTCAACTGTTTTCTCAGTGTTTGGAAATGTGGTAAAACACGGTCTTACATGTTTGATATTTATCTAGATGGCAGAGGATTTCCTAATCGAGCAAAGTTATACTCGCGGTGTATAAGACCTCAGTTGCTATTCAGATAAAAAGTTAATATCAAAAATCGAAATAATGAGGCGTTCGCCACATGGATCTGGTATTAAATAACAAAACTCAAAATCTTCATTTTCCTTCCAGTTAACTTTTCCTTCCAGTAAGCAAAGATGAAGTGATTGTACATTCTATATTCCAAATAAACATTTTCATTCATAATTATCTTCTGAAATAAAGTAACTTCTTGATAAGGAGGGTTATTTTTTGAAACCGTAGTACAAGGAACTAAAAGGCAATTACACCCTTACCCTTTAAGATATGTACTGTAGTCGCTCCAGTCCACATTTTGTCCACTATAATTGGGATCGCCTGAGCTTAAATCTTGAAAGAGTTCCTGTGAAAGTGCGCGGTCATTCTTCTTGTCTTTGAAACAGCCAATCTTTACGTAGTTGGCATCGCACACGCCTGAGTAACCGCGCAAGTTGATGGGATTCTCTAGAAAAGAAAACAGTAAAATTACGTAAGTACGAAACTCATGTTTATAGTGATCATGCACTTAGCTATACAAACACCAAGCTTAGCTAGTTTATAGGCATGCCACTGAAACAAAGGAAACATATATTTCAAATAAACGTAACACAGTTAAAACTCCCAACTGGCAGGAGACAGACTAGTTGGCTATTTACAAAGAGTGACCGAGGATTTGAATTCGGGACTACCGAGAAACAAATCCCGCTAGTGGCAGGTTGGAGGCCTTGAACCCAGGACCTTAGACCACTCGGGCACGCTGCCTCCTTTTTGACGTTCAGAAAACATTTTCAGAAAATACATATAAAAAAAATAAATAAGGAAAACCGATGCTACCAGCTTCTGCTAAATCTCTGAGAGACATATCTCGTGTGCTTTGTTCATCATTGGTTTCTAATAGAGAATAAAACAATTGCAATATATGAATTTTCTACCCTTAAGTATATAACAATAACAATAACATTTATTATTTGTATTTCGCCTTTTCTATAAAATATTCAAAAGCGCATCACAACAGTAATTAATAACTAAAATTTTACAAATCTTTCTGTCAAAATATATATACCTACAGATAATTTGTGGACAGATTTTAACTATCATGGAATTTTTGAGTATGCCGTTTACATATCATTCAAATGACGTCCCGTTCTACAAAAGTCTGGTGGAGGAGGGCATAGGGTACCTTAAATCGATTCAGACACAGGGACGTTAGCCCATAATGCGTTCCACACTCGGAGTTTAAAGTCTACCTAACTTCGTGCGCTAATGTGTTAGATTCTTGGACCGTTTTCCTCTGTTCTTCAATGTATGGATAGTGTAACAAGATATCGCAGATTCTTGAATCTCGTTTATTGGAAATAACAAAGTTACGGAACATCTTTTTAGAGGAATCGGTCAGCTATTCATAAGCGTTGCCAGGTTAAGGGACACTCAGTCGATTATAACAAAACAAAAGTTCTTGCCACAGAAAGGCAATTGTAAAAGTTTTCTTTAAATATAGACAAGTACTTTCAATTAGTAAACATCTATGAATCAATTTTTATGCCTACTTAATAGCCCAATGAATATAATATTCTTTTCGCTTTATTGTAGCTGATGAAATTCAGTTGTGAACGAAATATTCCACTTCTAAACTTTTATTGCGCTATGGGTACAAGAAATTATTTTATAGTTCAATTAAGGGATTAGATGTTGAACTATCTTGAACTATGAAGAATCACTCTATATAACTTGAATTGCATTGCATTGAATGCAGATGTTCCTTACTATTTGATAAAATTCATTTTGTTGCTTCATTGTTTTATTTGTTATATATTTTGCTTGGTTTTAGAGTTTATTTTCCAAGAATTACATAGCAGGAATATTTCTAAAATATTATGTTTTTGACTCACCCACTCTCCGATCAAGCTGTCCTCCCGAGGCAGAAGTGATGGAGAGCAGCAGCAAGAAAGTGGCTGTGAACTGCATAATTTTACATGAACTAGAACAAAAAAGAACCCAGCTACATAACTACCAATTCAAACACAATGATTACATGACGAATCACAGTTCGTTACCAGGTATTTAACCCTTTCACTGCTGAATTTTCCCAAGAAAACGCGTTTTTTTAACCGTTTAACCAAATTGTTTGTGTTACGATGCTAGGTTTGGCCAAAATTTGCTATTAAAGCACTTTTTCACATAGCAGCAACATTTTGATAGAGATTCCGTGTAACAATGTACAAAATTTCACTTTGGTGCATGCTCATAAGCCCATTTTTTTTTTTTTGCTAAAACCGTTCCAAATTTCCTCTTGCTCCTTTTCCTTTTTTTTTCTTGCTTTCTTATCCTCGTTCCTTTTTACTCTCCACATCCTTCCTTCTGGCAGGAAAAGTTTGGACAAAATCATCGGTAAACCCTGAAAAGGGGACGTTGATCAGTTCCAGGTGTGTTGGCCTGTTTATGCACCGATTTTGCACCAAAAATGGAGCGTGTTTTTTTTGATTAGCTCTGTCAGAATGCAGTCGATATGCAAAATGCACAGTCCTTTGGAAAGATCTATCCTCGCTTTGTCACTTGCTTATCTGAAAAGTTGACTGACGTGCAAATTGATGACGTCACAAGTGGTCCAGTGACCACTACCCCAAATGTCGACAAAAGTCGACTTTGGCACCGAAAGTGTTAAACTGAAAAAAGATAAGTGAAGTATACTAGGAACAAGGCAAACAAGCGTAATTCCAATTCTGGTTTAAATGAACATTTACCAACGATATGCAGACCTAAGTTCTTGTTTTGACGTTACAGCCTGACTAGTCCGAGGTCCTAACCGGAATGGAAATTTCACGTTTTCAGATAACTAAAACGAAGTGATTAAAATACGATATCCATTTCATTTTATCCATATCATGATCTCATGCAGATTCCATCAAGCAAATTCAAAAAATATTCGTCATGTACTCTTTAACAAAATGCGCAAATTTTCTATATCTTACTGCCTTTGCTTTACTTAGTACAAGTTGGTAACTTCAAACGTTGTTCTTTGATTAATTAAGATAATGGCGGCGTCTTTCAGGAAAGATATCTAATGCGTGGGTTAGCATACGTTAGATACGTAAAGACAGCCTTTAATATACCATCTGTAAATTCTCGGACACTCTAACACAGCTGAACAATGCTTAATTTGTGACAGCCTTAATCCCGAATGTCATTAAATGTCAATGAAGACTTGTGTAGGGTTTAGCGATCTAGTGATTTAAATTTTAAATGGCTGACATCTGCTATAAAGGGGGGGGGGCAGTTAAACATCGTCAAGATACTCTTTGAGTATTTTATTCTTTTCGTTGAATGTTTTTAGATTTACATAAAGATCATAACATACTGAGCTGACTCTTGACAATATTCCCATTCCAAAACGCTTTCGTTCAATCCCGAACAGCAGAAAATATGTCCCCAGCCATGGCCTCCGAAAGTGACTGTTGTCATACCGACATTGTAACTATGTGGAAGTAGTGGAGTGAACATTAGAAGTTGTGAATAAGAAAGCACCCTTATTGGCAAAGCTTTCATCAATTAACAATGAAACATTTCAGATCACAAAGCATTTTCTGGTCACGGGACTAAATACGATCTTTGCCGATTTGAGCAGCGTCAAAAGAACCAACTGACAAATGATTTAACAAGACCCTAAACTCTGACAATTCTAAAACACTATATGACATTTCCTTTGTCATGTCAGGACACATTCAGCAATACGTACTGTACTGGAATGAAAGAAAGAAAACAAAACAAAACTCAAATTACCGGTAGATTTCGATACACACTTACCTGCAATTCTTGAAGAAAGAACAATAATATAGCACTCTGGATGACCGCCAAACGTTCTGCTGAAAACGTCTCTAGACGTAAGTGCAGTTTTGCTCTAGGAAACTCGGAACATCTCTTCGTTTATGAAGTACTTACTTACCCTCTTCTAAAATAACGCCCCTCGATAAAGGAATGTAAGTGTTATTTAATTTCTCTCCAACACTAATTAAACTGGCAAATGACACGGGAATGTGACAGCGGCTTCAAATTATATTTGCCATTCACAAACAAACGCCGATCCTGTTGGCAACAACATAGTTATTTTTCTTGCGGGAGGGTATGAAAAAACGTTTTGCATATACCTTGTTCTGCGTGGTGGTGCTGGTGCTCTATCTCCCAACTTAAACACGTTTTCCGATTGCAGGAGAGCGGATTACGTCACATGGGTCAAAACTCACTACCTCCCTAGGGCGAAAAAACTCACTAACTTCCTAAGGAAACAACAATTTTCTATTCGCACGTGTCCCGCAACTTGAAACTCCGGCAAATTTGTTGTGCCAGCTGGCGTCAAGCAAACAATTTTAGGCAGCAGTTTTCTAGTTTTGCGTTGGGAGGTATAACAGAACACTTAATGACTGGCCCCACGGGAAACAGTGAGTTTTGTTTGCCCTCTACCTCACTGAGGGTCTCGGGAAAAAAAACTATTGTTTTCATTAGAGCCAGTTATTAAGTGCTTATTTTTAGATAATAAGGGGAAACTCAAAAACTTCGCGGCTCTTTTAGCTGTTAGGCTTAGCCTCTAGGCTCTCTTTGGTACCAATGATTTTTTTTTACTTTTTTGTGTTTTTGACAGCTATTTAGATAATGATAAAAAAAATTCTTTTTTATAACTTTATTAAGACACAGGCTGTGAAGTTTAATAACTAGATCGGTGGTCCAAACTGTGTGTGGAGTGAAAGTAAAATGGGTCAAGAAATGTGTATGTCCTTAATTTTTAATCGATATGTCTTTTATCCATCAAAGCAACGGACGGACGTTGTGTATTGCACATGTATGCATTGCAGATATCACCTGGCTAAAAGTGGTAGTTTTAGTCCTTGTCCCCCTTTTCAGAGGTGAAGCGTGTTTTTTGTTTGTTTGTTTGTTTGTTTGTTTGTTTGTTTTGTTTTGATGAGCTCTTTCAAGAACAAAGAACAGAAAGTATAATGGAGGCATTGGCGTTGCTGGGACGCTTCAGCGGCATTTCAGGCGAGTTAGCTTACACCATGATTAATATTTTGGCTAGTCCGTTCAAGACAAAATGTCCCCGGTGAGCAGGTCATATCAGGTCACTGACTTCGCAGGATATCCGAACGGTAGCTTGCCAAGAATTCTAGTTGACTAATTGCAAATCTGTGTGCGATAAGACATTTCATAGTTCCAATCGCAAAATTTGTACTTCCGGGACCCTGGCAGGACTCCGCCTAGTGAGGAATTCCCGCCTTTTCACTGTTATTGTGAGCGCATGCGTCAACTCAGCATCTTAGCACATGATTAGAAATAATGGCAAAGAAGGTGTTTTCAAATTCAAAGGTAACTATGTTTTCTTATACGCTCAAACAACAAAACCGCACACTGCTGTTCGTGGTCGACCCACACTTAAAAATGTCAAGCGTTTTCGGGACTGATCGAACCTTATGACAGACCACGATATTTACGAGAGATCAATTTATGAGCGAACAATTTTGAATGAATCTAATATCGAAAACTATACTATATCAAATAAAATATCTATTGAACTATCTAATATAAGCGTAAAACCTACCCATGAGCATCGTCAAGTATCTAGAATACCTAAAGGAACTGTGGAACGGGCGAAGAACAAGAGCTGAAAGGTTAGAATGTCTCTTTAAGAAAAGAAGCCCGAGTTCACGTAGTTATGCATCTAGTTTTAAATTAATTTGCACTCAGTTTCGTTGCTTCTCATGAGTTGTATTTAAATGCATAAAATATAAACGAAATGAAGGGGTATAAACAGACAAACATTAGAATGCCGTAAGGGGATATGTTACATCATCAGTTTAGACGGATATAATAAATTTTATCATCGAAAACCTATTCAGTGGAACTTACTATTGGTCAAAAAAAATTCATTTTCTTGGACTATACTAAGAGAAGTCAATTTGCTTCGATCTCCACCAGATTTGACCATCTCTGTTACGCTCAAAGTTTGGATTGGATCATTGATCATTGACTCTTTGGTGATGTTTTATTTCGGTATTAGTAATATTTCGATATTACTAATAAAGGTGACCACGAGATTTGAATTTCCTTCAATTAAGGTTGGTGTTGAGGTGTTCGATTGCTTAAAATGAGTACATTTTTTATGCTATTTTAACAAAAGAGAGAGCGCTTTTTTGTTTCCATAAGCTAGTTAATTTCCTTTGGTCAGAAATACCAAAGCAGGTTGTTTTTCACTTCCCAAGCTGTTAGCACTGGCACAAAATATGTCTCAAATTTGAATTCTAGCAGTTTGCGCGAATTGAAAAAGTAATTAATCAGCTGGTTCAGAATGTAGACATCGAAACTTAAAAGTACAGTATGTCTGCGAGAAAAAAATGGATTTACCTTCTATACTTAAAACTATAACATCTTAAATTAGGACAATTTAAAGTGAAGGCATAAATTCTCGACATCAAAGTTACATAATTTAGGTGAACAAATTGGTTCTGGTATATAAGGCCGTTCTTGTTCTTTGACGGCAACGGTAACAAAATGTATAGCTGTATAGACAAGATGATCCGTGACTATATTCTACGACTGAATTGCTTAAGTAAAAAAGCTATCTAACCTAATTTTTATGAAAAAATTGCATTACAAATGGATAACTACTATGCTTTTAATAAATGCAGAGGCTTCTGTCTTCCGTCAACTGTACCGAACAATATTCCTGGCTAATACTCTTCTGGATTCACTTCACCAGTACCGCTTGCAGGATCAGATTCTGGAAAAAGAACACCACACCACATGTAATATAAGACAGCGCGAAACTAACGGCGATATCTTAAAAACTATTTTAACACTAGAAATAGTTCTAACCAAAGTCACCCCCTGATTCAGAAAGCTATGCCTTCTCAATTACTTACGTTGCCAACTGCGTTGTTTTCCTCTCCAAAACCATCTTCAGGGTCTTTAAAATCGCTTTCAATTTGTTCTAGGATCTCCGTCATTTTGAGGTACAATTATTTGATCGCGCTTTAATCGTCATGTCGTCATGTCATGGACTGTCCTAGCTCAACTTACCGAAAAATTAACCAAGGACCACCGTGAACGCGTATCGATTCACGAACTACTACCAATATTTCGTACTGTACTTCACGGGGGTTCTATGAAGGGCTCCTCTGGTTTTGGCCCAGAGGCTAAACCACAACATCATAACGCTGTTAAATTTTCTTATCATCGACATTTATTTTGCGAGAATCTCTTACTTTTCTTCTTTTTGATTCAATGTGAACCCGTTAGAGGATGAAGGATCCTCTCTTGGTGTACTTTAAGGCCTGGGTATTTAAATAATTAATAAGGGCTCGTCGGACCTACAAGCTGAGGAATAGTTCTCCCATTTGTTTTGTTAAATATACTTTAACAAACCCTGATTCACAAAGTTTGTCACTAAATGCAATACAATGAGCATCATTGAGGACTTCAAGTTAGTCCATGCAGTCCGCACCAAGCGCGGGAAACCTGTAACCTGCGTTGTAAGCGCGGGAAAACAAACAGCTAGCTTCCCATTTACGCGCTTGAAAGGAAGCATAACTGATTCGCGTAACTAAAGTCATGGCGCTTTTTTCTGTTTGTATTTACTTGATTGGAAATTAACGGTAGGCTATGAAATACCTATTTATGGTCATGACAAAAACATATTTAATCTAATTGGTTGGTTCGGTTGTTATAAAAACAGCTTAAACAAATGTGCCTGCGCGTAATCCGTAAAGCCAGTTAAGCTATGCCATACCTTCCTCAGTAAGAGCGTCCACTTTCTTCTGGAAATTATCATTTGCAGTACCTCTGTTGAGATTCATTTCTGAGAAAATAAACAAACATGCGTAAATGACAGCGTTCTTAATCTGTGAGTGTCCTGAGGCTGTAGAACTGGTAACTGGTAACGTCCACAAAATTAGCATTTTTAAGCCTTCAGAATTCCAGATGTAAGTACTCCCCCATGCCTTCAGAA
>OMLO01004321.1_pt1 | contig 11862 bp, 8 predicted proteins | sample 1674811 | NCBI WGS metagenome assembly OMLO01 (sample SAMN06265003, study PRJEB25207) | coral metagenome | isolation source: Coral host | place: Mexico:La Bocana,Puerto Morelos, Mexico | collected 2008-11-13 | reverse complement strand
CGAGACAACTCGGGTGGACGAGTTGTCTCACCTCGGCAGGCAGAGTAACCCTGGCAGGCGGGAAACTTTTTCTTCATATAAACACTTTGGCTTGCCTAACTGGGACAACTCAGCTCGGCGTAGCGAGTGTCACGAAAAGCCTAGATTAAGGGTTTAAAGCAGAAATGTGTATCAAAAAAGTGAAATTTAACTTCGCAAAACCTACTGTGATCGAATGACCGAGGGAGACTCAACAAAAGAGGGACATTTGCTTATTCAATAAGGGTTATGAATAACCATGAATAGTCAACTTTGACTCGGCCTGTAGGGAAACCGTTTTCACATATAAACGCTCGCTGAAGTTGTTTCAGCAGGAGGATTGTCTCGGGTACCCGAGACTATATAACTAGGGCTCAAGAAACGTCCCCATTGCCGTTAAGAGAGGCTTTTGGTAGCTACTTTAAAGTTAACAACATGCACGCTGGTTTATTTTTCTAGGTGTGCCTTGTGTGGAATCAACTGAATAACAAGCAGATCGAATCAATCAAACAAGGAAAAATTAGTTTCGCATTGACGCTCAAACGACAGCAAGCAGCTGGTTTGAAAGGAGACATTATATTGTCCAAATCCTATTCGGAGGGTAAGCTTATTGTCAAGGAAGCCGCGTAGAGTAACTTTATTCACTCGATGAACAAGGGGACTGTAAAACCAGCCAAACATTTTACTTGGAAACTGATGCTACTAAAGCAGTGCCGAGTTGTTCTTTACATGAAGAAAGTTATCCTATCGTTTCAATAGAGCTGTTGGGACATTTTCACGTTTACGAGAGTTGAATAGAATGAAAATACTCACTTACGGCTCTCTTCGGTGTCTCTTCCACTCTCGAGGCATATAACTTTGTGAAAACAGTGGAAATTAACGTTTTCTATATTTTGAGTAGTTCTAGTTACGACAAACAGTGCAGTCTTGTGGTCTTTAGAATTGTAATGATCGTATAATTAGGCTTTAGTTTATCACATGACAACACGAAATGGCAATAGAAATTTAACACGAAGGATGTGACTTGGAAACTGCCTAGAGTATAAATCCACAACGAATAAAACGCGAACCTACTCACAGCAAACATCGCAGGCTCCATTAAAACAAGGCTCCAAACAAAATTGTTCGTCTTCAAGATGGCGCTTATAAAACGGTCCTCGAGCCCGCTATCGTGCGACCATGGGCTGAGATATTGAAAGACGACAATCCGGTGTCAAACAAGCCTTTATAAATGTTGTGTCGTGTTTTTTTGTGATAGTGGCTCGATTAGCTGTGTACTCATGTTGTGTTATTGTGTAGGCATTAGTAAAAATACAAGGTTTTGTTATATTAATCATGAGGCGAATTCATCTAGCCTCTGGCCTCAGGCACAATAAGTGGTGATAATTAGTAGCAATATAGGAGTGATTACAAGATTGTTTGGCAAGCTGCAACACTGCGATCACGCACCTCACAAAGTTTTTGCAAACTGCAATTTCAAAGTGCAAATTTTTTGGGCTTTTCGTTCCAAATCGGCCCCAATCTTCCCCGGTCTTCAGATTCTATATCAATTTTTATTTCTTTTTTTTTCTTTGATGTTTCCCACTTTGGAATGTTATTGCCTTGAGATTTCCTTGATATCAAGCTTCATTGCAAACGCGGCATATCGTGACAAAACACGAAAGATTAATTATCTTATTAAGTAAAGGTCTTAACCCTTCTTTGATTTTTTCCTTTCCTCAGAGAGCTTTGAAGCATTGTTGTTATCCGACGATGAAACATCGTCTGCTCTGGCCTCTTTCAACTTGGCCAAAAGCGGAAAGCTTCTTAGAATATCTCTTCGCTATAGTGGATCTCACAAGATAGGTTAGTAAGTGTGGTGTGGGGTGGGGTGGAAAGGTACATTTGACATTAGTCGGGTGGACTGGGATGTGTCACCTAGTGGGTTGAAGTGAAATTTCAAATCGCAAGGCAGTGGGGTGGGGTGGGGTCGCGTGTTGAATATTATTTAGGAAATTCGAGTGAGGTACTCTACTAAATTAACATTTAGATTATGAGCTCGTGTGCATGCGCGAATCATTGAATGATTTCATAACATTTCATAACAAGTCAAGGAACCCGTAAATATCTTTTGCTTAGTCTTTTAAGCAATTTATTTACCATTTGCATCAAAATGTTCTTCCAGCAGTTTCGAAAAATGAAAACGTCGCCATTTTGCATGTTGAGCCACTACGATCACTCAGTCACTCAGATTGTAGCATTTGCATTAGTGCACAAGAACAATTTTACGAAACATCGACAACAAAAACCTTTTTATGTTTCCCCTATCATCACAACACATAATACGTTTTGCTTCCACTCCAGGTTCAGCCACTCAGGTTACCATCAAGCTAGTAAGAACGTCCACTATTAACAAAGGTTCCCGTGTTATGAAAGTAATCAGCGCGTCTCAAGTGAAGCAAGAGGTGAGTCACTCGCGGCTTGAAGTTTAGTTACTTTTTATTCAAGTAGTTATTTGACAAATGAGCATTTATTAGTTCTCTTTTGTCTTGCTTACGCCTGTAAGAGTGACGTTTCCCAACGTTTCAGAAGTTGTAAAAAATCTTTGATTATCCTGGCTGTTAAGCCCTGGGAGTGAAAATAGGCATATGGATGGATTAAAGTTAAATTTTGAATTGGCAAACGGCCGCATCAATTCGAAATTATAACTGGCGAACTTTCATTCTCCAACTCAGACAAATAACATACTGGCACCAAATCGATATCGAGATATTTTCGTCAGAAAGTAACAGGACCTTCCGTACTGCAGTTACCCTCCAGAGTCAATTTAAGCCATACTACCCGGCAAGATAGCCGCTGTTAGCCGCTCTCTCCATTGTATTTGAAAATGTTCTAAGTCATTTTTAATAGTGTTTAGCCAAAGCAAGCAGCAAACCCGACAACAAATAGCTTTGTAGGTATTCACAAATCAAAGTAGATAACATCATTTTCTCCTACAGAATTCGGTTTTTAAAACGTCCTGGGCGAATCCAGCTGAGCATGCGCTGAAGTGGCTGTCACGTGGTTATATAGACATCACAATGATACTGAGTACCGCTGACCAAACAACTAAAGTAACTGGTCGAATAGGCATCAAAAGAACTTGCAACAGTGAGTAATGGATTGTTTGATAAATAAATAGATATGAAATTTGTCCAGATAAACCTCATGAACTCAAGGAGTTGTCCTCAACGAGATTTAATAAGATGTTATTAACGTGTAATGAAAGTGAAATCCCCCCTCCCCCAAAGAAAGTAGACAGATTAAAAGATTAAAACTGTTTTTGCTTTTCTCTTTCAGCTATCGTTTGTCAGCTTTCTGGCCAAGACGCTCCCATGCCCACCATGACAGGAGCCAGCGGCTATGCCTCTTTTGAATTCATTAACCACGGTAAAATACGCTACCAGGTAAAGGATAATCATTACAGTCACGTTACTTTGAAACATTTTGTTTACGAACTTCAACACTTGACTATAAGGGTTAAGACTGATCATCTGGTATATGTTTCAACATTGTATATACCGGACTCCGTCTTTCCTTTTTACCATGGATGGGGAAAAACTGGGTCTGGTAGCAGTTCTTACAAGGTCTTACATGAATGGCTGGATACCCTTTCAGGACAAAATAGAGCAAATAACAGAAATAATGTTCCTAGCCCCAAAACAATAACAGCTACTACAATAATTAAACAATAGCAGCTTACGAGAGCTACTACACTCTCGTTAAAAGTCTGACTAACATAGATTTTCATTCAGACCTTTTGTTTTGATGCAGAGAGGGACAAAAAGTGTAGCAGAGCAGTAAAAGGGGGGAGGGGTGAGGAAGGTGGTTTCTAAAGCAACACCGAGCACCGAAGTGAACTTTAATGAAAAAAAATCACCTTAGCTGAACTTTTATTGGAAAGGAACCCCCTTGCACCGAGCTTTCAACATTAGGCTTTTGGGGTTAGCACTATTTCATGCTTTCAACAGCTCTTTTAAGATACGAAAAATGTTAAAAATATGGCTTATGTTTTATTTCTTGCAGATTTTTCTGTCAGGACTTATACATAATGTGACGCAGATCAGTCTTCAAGCTACAAACCGCAGGCAAAACGTTAAAAGACTATCCCGGTTTATAACTGCCGATGAATACGGACGAGCCAAGGTTGGTTTGTTTGCAAACTTGAGTGAGTAATTGACAAAAGTACATCTTTGAATGGAAGTAACTTATTTAAGTGGTTTAATATCAGACATGGTATTCAAAAAGGTAATTAAATTCTCTCCGCTACTTAACTGAAAGACTGAGATAGATTGCAAATATTGCACCGTCTGTGAACAGAGGCCTGACAGAAATAATTTACTTTAAGTGACTCGCTGAGACGGGCGAATATGACTACACATAAGTTTATTTCGGCTTTGTCGTCTAAGAAATAGTTACAAGCTACGCTCGTGCACATGTGAAATCAAGTGCAGAAATAGGTTTGAAACACCCTATCATTGCGTTTCAGGTAACAGGCGTTTGGGAGAGACCCTTGTTTACAGAAATCTGCTGGCTTTTCAGCGGAAACATGTTCATCAATGTTCGAACAACTGCCTACGCGGTTGGTGAAATACATGGGCAACTAAAGCAGTTTACCTTCAGAGGACACCATCTGTCATACCATGGTAAGAACTGCGAGAGAAAATGACAGATAAGATAGTTAATCCCTTATATAACCTCTTAACCATCGTTTCCAGTACAGGAATAGGGTTGGGAACAAGGCTTTCCCTCTCAAGTTATCCTAATACATGGTAGCAGATTCTTCCGCGGATAATTTTCGTGGAGGATAACAATGACCATAAAAAATGAGGATAAAAATGCCGTCTGGGCTGTCCGCCCGAACAAATTCTACGTCACAGGATTGGCTCCCTGGGATTTCCGAAACTGAGTGATCATATGATATCCTAAGGCGGTGATGCACATGAATTTAAGTGAAATTTTAAGGAGGGATTAAAACGTAGAAAAAAGTTTTGGAAAACCACCAGACAGATGAACACCCCCAAAAGGGCACCCCAGGTTGATAGGTAACTGCATGGTGTACGGTCTACCAATTTGTAACTTCAAATTCTAATTTTGAAACGACATCAAATCTTTAAAGTTTCCTATTTCCATAAATTTCACTAATCCTTTGTGAAAAAAGACTTATATACTCAAAAATCACCACAAAAAAGAGAATTTTGATGTAACCCTCTCAACACTTTCATTCTCCGGCTTAGAACAGAAAATTGTTAGTTATCGATGTTCTTACTCAGAAATGCATATACAAAGACATATCTTTGTACACTGTGTCTGCTCTTCCATTCACTGGTATTTTTCACCCCTTTCCTGTTACATGTTCCTGCAAGCATATCTCCAAGAAACTTGTTCGTCTCATATCTCCTGGGTGTGGTGGTGTCTGGTCTCGTAAGACTATACTCTTCTCCAATACTGGCAAATTGCTAAAGAACCACGATGGATGGATTTCACCTATAACCCCTTTTTGTCGAGTTCCTTCTCATCAAATTTATAATGGTAACTTTCAACGTTTCCCCAGATCCACCGATTCTTTTGTCTGGTAACGAGGTGGTCCCCAGGATCCAGACGGGTGCGGCCGGGCAGGCCTGGTTCTCACTAGACAAAAATTGCGCGTTACACTATCACCTGATGTTCAGCGGCATGGACCGCGGGCGAAGGAATTTGATGACAGCGGAACTCCAGGGCTATGCGGATTATGGCGAGCTTCCTCAGCCGTATGATGAGCACGTGCACTTCTTACGGTCCTTTGAAGGAGAAACGGTGCGTATGCATGTCCCAGATGTAAACGTTGATATAACCTTTATTTAACCTAAGTGATCAAGAAGGAGACTAACTATCCTGAGTCAAATTTCTTATGCGCGATCGCATTGAAAAACCTAAAAAGCATACGTCAACGAACAACAACTGAGCTTATCCTTGAACTCTTGCAGGTCTCGGGATTTGCACGCAACCTCGATTTAATTTTCCTCAGTAATCTCGTCCGCGGATTGGTGTATTTGCAAGTGAGCAGTGAGGAAGTTCCGCAGGGTGAGCTGAGGAGCCAGGTCTTGGTCAACAGCGATATTTGTAGAAAGCGGTTTCCCCATTCACAACAGGTAGTCGACAGCGATGGTTCGTGTTTCCATGGCGACAATGATTACTATAACGGGCAGACGTGGATCTCGGAAGATGACAAATGCACCACGTGTACTTGTGAGGTAACTCGGCGTCAATTTTTTAGCTTGTTTATAATAATCCCGGAATCTTTTATGCTGATTTTCTCGTTTTTACTCTTTGTAGGACTCTGAGATAGTTTGTTCTCCACTAAAATGTCAGCGGTTAAACTGCACAGAAGCGCCCATCTTACTACCTCATTTATGCTGCCCGGTTTGTCCAGGTATTTCACCTTTGTAGTTGCATTACCTGCGTTTAGTTGGTCATCTTTATCAGCAGAAGCATATAACCCCCCTATCAGTAAATCGTTTAAAGACATCATCAAGACGGTGTGGTAAACAAACTATCAAAACACCGTTTAACTGTTTATGTATCGTTACTTTTCAGCCATCGAGGAAAAAGTTGTCATATACTACGAGAAAAAGAATAGGCCATCCATGAAAGGATGTTACGTGAAAAGAGACAGGAAAGTTTACCCAGCGGGAGCCGTGTGGCATCCCTTTGTGCAGCCATTTGGCTACATGAGATGTCACGCCTGTACATGTCTGGTAAGCGGCCGAACAATTGACCAGAAGCGCGCGCACAAGTAGTTGCTATATGACTAAGCATTGATGAACTTAAAAACGTAGTCGTTTTAAATCTCAGAACCTGTTTTTCTACCGGTTAGTAACGATCATATATTGGTTTGCTAAGAAAGCCGCCATATTGGTTTTGTCAAGCAATAGGAACTTTTTGCAAAAGAAATGAAATAACTTATTCCCCACCCCTCCCCCCCAAAAAAAAAAATTGTTCAGAAACCAATATGGACGTGAAAACTCTTTATCGTGAATTCTAGCGGGATATCTTGAAGTCCGGTCAAAGTGAAATTCTCAAGGAGAATTAATAAATAAATATTTGCTAGAAATAAAAGACATTTAGGTCTTCTTGCAGTCATGCATAGAGCTGCTTCTGGTCAGAATTTTCTGAATCGTTTTGTATTCTTTTATGCATTCCACTAGCTAGTTTCATTTTTCTGTAATACGCCTAATGCTGTATTGTTTTTTCCTCAGGCAAAAACAGAGGAGATTTCATGCACCAAAGTAAAATGTCAAGATCTTCAATGCAAAAATCCAATCAAACAGCGCATGACAGACTGTTGTATGCGTTGTCCTGGTAAGGAGTTTAACATTGCTGCACGTGCCATGACACCCCTTAGAACAATTCAGCTTATGAGGACATAATGTTAAACGAAGCTACAACTGCTACACTCCAGCCCCTTTTTTCCCCAGACATAAACATGATAAACAACATGGTTTTTATGGTCTGTATGACATTTTGATTGATGCAATACTCTTGTCGAGGGACCGGGACGGTAACTGTCGAATAAAAACGCAGAGGAGGCTACTCAAAAATTAGAAAAAGCAAAAAAAAATATACGAGGATCCTTTTACTATTGCTGTAGTGCTAAGACCCATTCAGTCGCAGAAGGATTAACCGAGATTTTTAGATACAGATTTTATGTCCTTTCAACCACTGTTGCCTCCTTTATTTCTCTGAATTACCGCTCGCGATTTTCATTATCTTTCCCGGTGTAACGAAAAAGAGATTGCTGGCAAATAGTTTGGTAACAAAAAAACAGAAGAACCGCGACTACTCGGTTTGGTTAAATCCACATGTGATAAATGTAGCAGTTACTTTCCTATAGAAAAATGAAAACAGTAACAATTCTTGCTCTCAATTAATATACAGACTTCGTTCATTTCTATTCGCAGTCGACGGGGATGAACAGTCGGACCACGGAAAAGTCCCGAAAAGAGGTAAAACAAAATGACTGACTCTTATAATATAATCCGTAGTATTTTTTACAAGTGATAGTCACGATAGAAGCGGGCGATTTGTCAGTGCATTTACATTCAGACGAATTAGAAGATATTTTATAAGATTTGTAGTAAGAATGAATATATATTGCTTATTGCTTTTAAGTCGCATATAAACAATAAAATGATGTATTTGATTGGCCCAGGAGAGAAGGTGACAGAGTTCATCCTTAATATAGGCTTTATTTTTAACGTAATCCCTTCCAAGCTATTTAAGACATGGCGTTCAGTTCTCCCAGAGATAACGTACCGGGCTCCTTGTGTAGCAATGATCGCGGCGGATGAAAATGCCTGAAAGCCGCCTGAGAATTCTGAAGCCAGCATTGATCTAAATATAGCTTCATAAGGACTATACGGGGGAGTCACTCTCTTATAGTTATCCTCTCTTGATTGCTTACTGTATCCAAATCACAGAGCTCCGCATACTCTGTTTCAGCCAGTCTTTTACAGTGCATTCATGTGATCTTAATGGTGACATTTCTGAGTGCTTTTAAAACGGTTATCGATTAGCATAGCATGATATAATTACGCCATTTTTGATTTATAGAGTGCAGCTTTCGTGGAAATAAGTACAGACACGGTCAAACATGGAAGCCATTTATCCCACTGCTACCCTCCAGATGTATAACGTGCACGTGTGAGGTAAGCGATTCTTCCAGAACGCCCTAAAGTGCGTGTGTCAGTGTTGCAGCGCTTGTGTTGAAAATAACTTCTATTGATTATTCACATTCCCCGCTTACTCAGGCTCAGGCAGTGTGTACACTGCGCCGAAGATATTTGACAACGAAGCTTTATTTCTCAGTACAGTTAGGCCCGTCGTCGGCGCTAATGCGTCATGATAACGGAACGTTTCGAAAACGTTCCTCCAAGTGGAGGAATTTGCCAAGCCCAGTTTGAAATAACCGCCTTTTCGTTTTCGTGAGATTTTTCTGGTCCAGTTTTCCTGAAACACAAATTCAAAGTAACCGGCGATTGTTGCATTTTTTGCAGAACTTTTGAAAGTAGAACTAGTCAATCTCTTAACAACGGCTTCTTTGACTCACTCCCAAGGACAGCAACAAGCCCTCGGCCTTGACAAGAATATTTAGAGGAGTTAGAAGACGCCTTAAAGAACTAGGTTATAAATCGTAACAATTTCATCTCTTTTCAGAATGGAAAAACGAAGTGCAGACGAACTTCGTGCCCCAAAGGACAATGCAGAAATCAGTCTATTGATGGCGCCGGGAAGAGTTGTTGTGTTCCATGTTCGGGTAAGGAAATTGAATTACTCGCATGATTCCTTACCAAAGTTAACTTATCCTCTAACTAGCTGTGTGTGTGGTTTAATTATACGCGTGATACGTTATTATACGAATGTCCCAAAAACGTGTTCCACTGAAAATTTGTTGTTTCTAGACCTGATGCCAGCTAATTTATTCAATTATTCACCTCACAGGCGATTGGTTGTGTCGAGTTACTTTGTGCCCTGTTTCAAAGCGAGTCCTCGTGTAAAACCTTTCGCATGAAAATGAACCTCTTGAGAGACATTTCCATGTGAATGAGGTTGGCACGAAGACTCGTTTTGACACAGAGGCAGACGGGAACTCGGAAATGGATGATTGGTCCGTCCGATCTTGTTGGCATTAAATTCGGGTCCAGTCTACGCCAACGAAGGTGCTTTTGCTTACTTCCCGGAGAGATAACGATGAAGAAAGTTTAATTCATTTTATCTCACGCTATACTAACATAAGTACGAATATACAACGATCTCGTAAATAATTCTGAGCGCATTTTCTTGTCACAGGATCATGAGACTGACTACAGCTTCAAATAATTCGTTGTAAATAACTGGAAGTAGGAGTGAATGAGCGAGAAGGCCAGAGTCCCGGACTCAAAGGAATTTAAATTTCAGTGGACGAGATCACCCGCTGCAACTTTTCGCGGAACATTTCTGAGAGAACGGGGCAACAAGTTCTGATGTAAAGAAAAGGCTACAAAAACCGGATCGCGGAAGCTTGAAGAACGAATCAAACTCTCGAGTTCTTTTGCTTGTCGAAAGAAAAAAAGGGAAGAAAAGGAGACAGGAAGCAATGGCGAGATCTAGAGGTGCGCTAAAGAAGCGAGGTGGAAAATGTGGAAGAGACAGTCAACAATAATGAAAGCGGTCCTGGCCTGTCCCTTAGAATAGAAGGCAAGAAAGAGCTACTTATTGCCTCGCCTCTTGGCGTTGTGTTGCACCCTTTGAAATTGGTGTGCGCAAATTTTACATTCCTTTAATATTCGTTCAATCTTGCGCGCAACATTTCGAGATCGAAATTATGATCGTGTTTCTCTCGGTCCCGTTCTAGCCCCCTCTCCGTCACACACGACAAAATTTCGTGACGTTGCGTGACAGACACAGGGCCAGAACTGGACTAAGTTCGTCTGAGCTGAAATATTTATAGTCATTCAGAGTTCATAATACAACGGTCTTCAGCCGCAAAATTATTACTGACGAAAAGGTACAATTTGCTGTGAACAGAAACAATCTACAACACCAATAACTTAATTCTTTTATAAATTATCCAAGAAATCGAACAGAGTCATTGTACAGTGATTTAAATTGTACTAACCCATTGTGCCATAAAGAAGGGTGTGTACAATCAGATTACATCACAGTCTGTCAAATAGCTTTGACATTGTTAGTTACATGTAACAATTAACACTGTGGCTAGGTCCCAGTCTCTTTTCCAGGCAATTGCTTTTTCCCTTTTTCTGATAATTATACACCAGTCTCCCAGTATGCAAAATACAGAAGCAAGAGCCTGGAAACAAGACTGATGATCACTCTACATTTTGGAGGGCCTCCCAGAGATTCATATATCCTCTCTCAAATTTCCTCCCAAAATCTTTTTGGCAAAGTTCCTGTTAATTGTAGAAACAACCAGTTGTTCCAAACAATTCTTTCTGGAAATGAATTATCATGTTCCTTTGTTTCTGCAAACTCTTGGGAGGCCATCATTTTGATATACGACAATGCTAAAAGTGCAGAATTTAAGACAACAGAATCACAGGAGTGATAATAACAAAGGCCTATCCTAAAGGCTGACTTAAAAGGGCACGTTTGAAACATGAAATGGTGAAATGACGAAATGGCGATGGTAAGTCTATTTAAGTAGTGGTTAAAGGGTTACTGTATTCCACAGCGCCATTTCATGTTTTAAACATGCCTGACCTACAGGAAACTTGATAAGTAAAATATTGCCTAAAAATGGCTGTTTTGACAAGTCTGAGATTTACATATTGATGACATGGCTCAGGTTGCCACATGTACAAAAATTAGGGAAAGACATTCATGCCTGGTTAGTGGCCAGGTGAAGGTTGATTGTTTTTATTTATTGAAGTGAAAATGAAACTAACTTAATTAATGACCACTTAATGTATGTTTTGTAGATAAATTGAATAATGAAAAAAGTGCTTGGAATCTTCCTAGTTTCAGATTTCCTGTTAATATTTGCTTTGTAGATAAGTGCAATAATTTAATATAAAGTTAAAAAGAAAGAAAAGTCAAAAATGGAACACTGACTCTCCTTCTAACTGATCAAATTACATATTTTGCATAGCCTTACAAACCAGCTCCCCTTCCCAGTGCCTCCCACTCACCACTGACTGTGACACGCCTGGGAACAATCCATGACAGGGACCTGATTTCCAGGGCCACAGCTCATGAACCCACCAAGGTTATAATTTGCAGTTGACAGTTATGTTAAGTTATATTATGTTGTAACAGAGGAAGAAGGAAAATTCTTTGAAGAATAAAAAA
>OMLO01004319.1_pt1 | contig 11864 bp, 10 predicted proteins | sample 1674811 | NCBI WGS metagenome assembly OMLO01 (sample SAMN06265003, study PRJEB25207) | coral metagenome | isolation source: Coral host | place: Mexico:La Bocana,Puerto Morelos, Mexico | collected 2008-11-13 | reverse complement strand
CGTCAGCATGCCTTCCAAACACACACAATGCAAATGTCAAGATTGTCAAGCATATGTCAAGCATGCAATCATCTTATTACCTTTTGCCATGTGACCATCTTCTACTGATATCTTCTGCCGATACCCTTCTGCCGAATCACGTAAGAAACAACATTCGACTCGTTTCCATTGCACTGCTTCTGTGATTGCGTGCAATGAAAAAGTCACACCTGAGGGTCTCTGCGACGTTTCTGCTGGCATGCCTGCCACCAATCGGCAATTCATGGAAAATTTTTGCATGTCCCTCTGCAACATTTGCCATCTCATTCACGGAACAACAGAATCGCAGAAACGCAACTAATCGACTGATCACTTTAATCAAATCATCCCTGACACTAGAACGTAGATCAACCTATACTAGTTCGTCATAGACACTACTTAGATGGGCTGGGGTTTTATTAAGTACTTATGCCAAATAAGATCATTATGAACAGCATAGTAAGTCTGTAGTAAGTGTGTACTAAGTGTATCCTAAACAGTTATAATTCTAGTAATGAATTAACATGATTATTAATTTTTTGCAAGTTTTATCTAATTATCTTAACTCCACAATGTTTTTGAAACAGTTATTAATTTCCAACTAATTTTATCTTAATTTTATGCTAAGTTTATGCTACTTGTTTGTTTGCATTTTGCTTAAGCTGAAAAGCCCATGGCATGTTTTTTTTCTTAAAGGACCAATAGGTTGCACTATATTTCCAGCTGTTCCTAAAATCACATTAGCCCCTGGGCTGTTTCAATTTCCAGCTGTTCCTAAAATCAGATTAGCCCCTGGGCTGTTTCAAATCTGCAAAGAAAGAAATACGCATCAGGACATTAGCCATGATGGCTTTGTATGCCAATGTGTTTCTCTTCAGCAAATACAAGCATTGTGAGCAAGTTTTGAAGCACTTGCACATTCCTACTGGACCCAAAACACTTGCTATTGTTTTTGTGGCTCAATGCAAACTTCATATATAGGCTTCTCCCTTCATAAAGACAGCATGGAAGACGTGCCTGAAAACTTGGATGATGAAAGCAGCATAGATGAGAATGCTGTGAAAATCTCTCAACACGTATCCTTGAAGTTTGGCAAGGGCAATTCTGTGAAAATTCCAGCCAGTCTACTTGTCAAGGACTGGGTTTATACAGACATGGCATAAACACCCCAAAACAATTTGTTAGCATGCTTGTGTGCTTTTCCTGCAGGACCAAAATGACAAGACTTACCTGAAGATGTCTCCCACAAACTATGCCATCACCAAGCTTGTTGCCCAGCAAGGCAAGAGACCCAACTCTTTGGCAAATGGATCCAGGTTCCAACTGCTGAAACAAAAAAGGAATGAAGCCATTGAGGGAAGCAACAAAGGTGACTGGGATGACAAGGAAAGTGATGCCTTACCTGCCAGTAGCAAATACAAGACAGAACCTTTCACAGTTGAAGTGGATGTGGGTGGCACTAGTGTTACCATGCTTTGCCCTGTCAAAAGAAGCATGGTGGCTGACCCAATGGTTCTCTTGGATTCAGAGATGCTTGCTGCTGTGTTGTCATTTGTGCGCCCTGATGTGGCAGAAGGTACCACCACCAGGGCTTACAAAGTGAGTGGCAAATTCTCTGGCAAGACCAAGAAATGAACACCTAACTGGCTGAAATCTCTGCTGAAGTGGAAAAAAACTCTCTTGCCATTGTTTGCTGCCTGTCGCTACAGAACCAAGGGTTTGTTTGTCAAAATCTGCCAGGTCCAGGTTTACATGTATCATGGTTGTTTTTGCTTGCTCAAAGTGAAAGTGGATGCATGGGCAGCATGCCCAGCATGATAGAAAGCCAATGTTCTGTATAAGCTAGACCAAACCAGGTAAAAGTCTACAAATTACAAAGGTCTGTCAAAACACAATAAGCACACCTCCAGCCAGCCATGGCCATGGAACTTGGGGTCAAAGCCCAAGTAGTAGCTCTGATGGAATCCGACCAAGGGGTCAATTCCAAGTTAGACAAGATAGTGGAAGTGCTCAAGGCACACAGCTTGGCTTGGGTGGCAACCCTCACCCCTGACCTGCTGCTCACACACCCAGAAAATCGTGGAGGAACCATGTGCAACCCTTTTGATTGCCACTTCAAGGGTGAGAAAATATTGACCACTGGCCTCAAAGCAGCTTTGCTGCCAGCCAACAGTGTGGCCATAGAAATGTCACAGAATCCCAGTACAAGGCAGTTGCAAATTCAGAAGAACAAGGATCTCTCAGCCAACTCTCAGAACATGCTTGCCCCAGTGAGTGGCAAAGAAGGGTATTTGACCCTGGGATGCTCACATTTTGTTCAGTACTGCAGGGCCTTGCAAGGCCAAGCTCTGAGCCCTCAAGGAGAAAAGCTGCACATGCCATTGGAACTTGAGTCTGTCACCCAGAATGGATGGCAGTGGTGTGTGATAAGCTGCAGGGTGGAAGAAGCTTTGCCTGGCTTTCCGCGCTTTTGTCAGCTCAGCTTGAATAGCTCCAACACAACAGCTTTAGCTAGCACAGAGCTCCAGACCATGCTGCAGATTGCCAAACTGCTTGAAGGAGGGGTCTCTGTGCAAAATGCACTCATGTCTGTCAAGGCTGGTGAGCCAGCCTGTGGTCCTTACCTCCAGGATGTGGCCCACTATGTGATGATGTTTGGTGGTGGCCCAACAATGCCCTTACTGAGGCATTTGCATGCTTTCAGTGCCATGGCTACACTGATCTTTTTGTTTTAAAAGATTTAGCTTACATCATTTTGCTGTATTGCATTTGACCTGTTCATGCACCCTTTGGCTTCTGCAGCCATGAGAAGCCTCATTGGCTTCAGGTTGCAATCCACTAGAAAAAAGAACCTCCTTCCATGTCTTTCAAAGAGCTCCCCAATCCTAAGGTCACAGATATGGCCCATCCCTGCTGCTGGGATCTGAAATGATGAAAGAGTTTGCTTACTTCAACTTCAAGGTTGAAGGAGATGAGATGCCAATGTTGAGGCATGCCTTGATGTGCTGTGCCCTCACAAGCAAAAGGAGCTTGGAGAATGTTTCCAGGGTTATCTTCAAGAGTGATTTTGACAAGCTGAAAGGCAGCTTGCAAAAGCAAGCCATCAAATTGGAAGGTGTCATGAAGACATCCTGGGGTCAAGTGGATCTGGGTAAACATGAGCATGTGCAAGCTTATGGCAAGCTTGCTGTGCGCTGTGTCATGTTTCTACTTCAGAAACAGAAACATGGAAGAGATGACACTGTGTGGGAAAGTTTTGAAGAAATAGTGGAAGTCTTTGCCCATGAGCTCTCAGCAGGCCCCTCGCCAAAGCCAGCAGCAGCTTCAAGTAGCACAAGCCCCTCAGAACCAGCTCTCAAGAACCTTTTGGGGGCTTCTGCTGCTGAAATTGCGATCTTGCAGCATTCACACTTGACCATTGGAGATAAATATTGCCACAAAGACCATGGAGATAAGATCTTTGTCTTGAAGGAACTATCTGATGTAGCTTGCAAGTTTGTTCACACACCAATTTCTGGAAACCCAGTGGAGGTGGAATGCGAGTTCAAAGACTGCAAACAGTGGAAAAAGACCAAGAAAGACATGACTCAGCTTTGTGATGCTCAGGTGGCCTTAGCAAAATTGCCTGAGAATTCCCAAGTCATCAAGGATGAGTGGAACAAGATCCAGATCAGCCACTTGCTCTTTGAGGCCTACATGACAAATGCCCAGCATGCAAAAGCTGTAGCTTTTGCAATTCATCCCACTGGCTTGCTTTGCAACAAAAAGTTGAAGAAGAAGGAACTCCAGCTGTACCCTCTTGGTGCAGTCAGTAAGCTCAAGGATCAAAGCAAATTGGACTCTTCCAAGGGACTGTATGTGAGGTGGAAAGGGGAGGCATGGTCTTTGCAGCCTTACAAATCTTTCACTGCCTTTGACAAGCCTCAGGACCCTGGAATTCTTTGTCCATTCACATTTGTGAAAAGCACAGAGGATTCCAAACTGGTCAACATGGCCTTGGTTGAAACTGATTTCAAAGGCCTGACAATCCCTATGTTGGAGAACACCATTGCTGTGGACAAGGATGCATGGCTGTACAGGAAAGCAGACCTTGCTGCCACCCAGTCTTCCAAAAAAAGAAAGAAAACTTCTTGAATCATTCTGAATGCATTTGGGTTCACCTTAGTCATGTGCCATGTCGGCGCAACAGAAACTCTGTCTGCTTGCAAAAATAGAACTCCTCAGCAGCTCTTTGCATGACTTTAGGCCACCTCTGTTTTCTTCAGAGATCACATTAGCCTTTTTTGGCTTGTCAATTTGGTAGGATCAGTTTTTATGGCCTTTCTGGGCTTCATGTGTTTCCACATGCTGGATGTTCATTAGCCTTTTTGTGGCTTCATCAGATTTTCCTATGTCATATTCATTAGCCTTTTTTGGGCTTCAGGATCTTGTCATGTTTGGTGTTCTTTTCATTTGAGGCCTTTGGATGTTCATTAGCCTCTTTTGGCTGCTTAAGGTTTTTGTCCTTCATGTTCATTAGCCTCTTTTTTGGCTTCATGATTCACAGCCATTTTAGTTTTGTCTTGAGTTCACAAACTCTGGCTCTTTGACTGGTTGCTGTGCCTGCAAGATCTCTGTGCCAACATGCAGGAAATGGCTCAAGGTGCCATGAAAAGGCACAGCAGCCCCTCCACTCACAGTGGACCAATCCCCTCATGGAAGAGCAGGAGATGGTACACACAGGACTGATTTTCTGCAAAGGCATTTTTCAAATCTATCCACTTCTTCCTTGCACATTAGCCAGGGAAAGGCTCCATCAACCTGGAAAAAAATTCGGATAAGTGGCCAAAAATCACAGCAAAATCCCCTAACTTTTCCAAGCCTTTTCTCATTCTCTGTCCTTCCAGGACAGTGATGCCTATGGACAGAGAGATCGCAGCACTCACTGGTGGAGCAATGGTGACCTGGTCGACTCTCAGCACTATGAGCCACAAGGTGATGAAGAGTCTTGGGGTACATGGCATGGCGATAATGACTGGCCTGGAACAGACCAATGGGAGCACAACAACAGTCTGCGCGACTACAAGGCATGGGATGGCCACAACCAATGGGAGGAATCCAGCAGTTGGCAGCATCACCAGCCTTCGTATGACCAGCATGATGGCTACCAGGACCACTACAGCAAAGAGGATGCTAACCAGGAGTGTGGCAATGGCACTTGGGAGCCACAAGCTTGGTCAGATGACGTGCAGCTGCAATCTGGTCCAGAACACCAAGGTGAACCCAATGAAGCAATTCAGGTCAGTGATGAAGAACAACAACAACCTGCTTCCTCAAGTGAGTACAAGCCTTGCCCCTGGGGATTCCAGGGTGAAGTCACACTGGAGCCCCATGAAAAGGTCAAAAGCGGTTGGATGAATAGATGTGTCCTACTCATTGCCCTCTACAAGCAAGGCCGCATGGATTACTTCAAAAAGAAGATTGAAGAATTTGCAGAAGAGCCAGAGGCTCGCATGCCGGTAATGCTGCTGATGAGTTCCATACAAAAATGGGGCGACCACGGACCTTGGAAATCTGGCTTCAAATGGTAAAAAGTGAGTGGAAAAAAACTGGAGTCAAATGCATTTTCCAAAACAAATTAGCCTAAGGGCTACATGTGCCACATGCAATGTCAATAGCCTTATTGGTTTCACTAGCCTTGTTGGCTTCATTAGCCTTAGTGGCTTGATTCTCTCATTGGCTTCCAAGCTACATGGCATCTAGTTTTCACATTAGCCTTGTTAGGCTTCATTGTGGTAAAATTTGTTTTGAAACCATTGTTTTGAAGAGAAAAAACATTTGTGTAAGAAACATGGAAAACTTTCAATTCAAAAAAAACCAATTGAAATCCAAAAGGTTTGACTTTCAATTTAAAAAAACGAATTGAAATCCAAAAGGTTTGACTTTCAATTCAAAAAAACGAATTGAAATCCAAAAGGTTTGACTTTCAATTCATTTTTTCGAATTGAAAATCTGACTGTTTCACTTTCAATTCGTTTTTTTGAATTGAAATATTTTTCCTTCCTCACCTCATTTGACATCACTCATGTGATTCAACCAAAGCAAATCCATTACACATTGCATTCAGCAAAATGACAAAGGCTCTTTAGGCCCAAATTCTTCTTGTTCCTGGGATCACTGCTTCTTCTTTTTCTTTAATGTCAATGTCTACTCATTGGTCTGTGGAAGATCTTGTGAAGGAGATCAATGATATAGGCTCTCTATATCAAATTCGTCCTGAGACTCAACTCTTACAGCAGTTGCAAATGCAACTTTTGCAAAAGTTGGAGGGTGTAGCCACCTTGTCTGCTGGAGGAGTGATTACTTTGACCAAGTGTTTGGATGCATCACCTTTGCCATCTGACTTGAAGAAGTCCATCATGAATGCTATTGATGTGACAGCAATGAGAAATCAGGCAGGTCCCTTGCGCCTGGGAGTAGCTGCCCAATCTTTGGAGCATGTTTGGAATTATATGAGTAAATCTGAGACAGAGGCCTTGAGAACTATGACCACAACAGATGCAGTCAACATGATCTGTATGAGACTCAAAGCTGTAGGCTTGAGGACCATGAAAGAAGCCACAAAGAAGAACATTGTGGCTTACTTGCTATTCCTGCAGATTCAGATGGGAAAGCCAATGCCCCCTAAGCAGGAGCTATATCAGCTATCCAACTATGTGCACAATACATTTGGCTCATGTGTTCAAGCTCCCATGGTTGCTGGACACCTCAAGTATCCAATCAAACCTGAGGAACTGGGAGAGAATTTCACGAAGAGCTGCTACAAAGATGGTGACCTGCCTGGTGTGCTTTCTGACCAGGCTATCAACACCATTACCAGTTTGAAGAGCCAGTTTCATGTGAGGTGTTCTGGAAAAGAACTGAATAGCAAAAGCAAAGAAGAAAAACAAACCACAGAGTTGATGCAGAATGTGGGTCTCTTCAGGCAACTACTGGCTATGGCCAAAGAAATGGATGCCAGCAAGCCAGCCCAAGTGGAGAGGCATGCTTTGCAAAATACTGGGAGCTTTTCTTCCAGTGCCAGTGGCTCCCAAGAGGCCTTGGCTCTGCCAGCACCACCAAGCCCTGATCCCATTGAAACAAAGAGAGTTGCCAATACCAGTTCACACATTGCCACAGAAAAAGAGTTGCATAAAGAAAATGATGTGGAGAAGGAAAGCCATACCTTGGAAGACTATGAGCAAGAAGCCTTTGACAAGCTCCAAGCCAGGGACCAAGAAAAGAAGGAAGCAAAGGGGCCTACAAAGAAAACCAAGAAAGAACAAAAGACAGGGAGCACCAAATCCAGTGCAGCTGCCACAAAGCAGCTTTTCAAGAGACCTGCTGGCAAGATTGGGACAACAAAGCCCAATGCCAACAGCAAAAAGAAGAATTGCTGGGGCTGCACTAGATGCAGAGGTGCCACTGCTGGATGCTCCAGCTGCAACTTTGCAGACTTCAAGGGGGTCAGGCTGAATGGCCGACAGGCCTGGGTAGACTACATGAACCAGAAGAAAAGGAAGACTACCATGTGAGAGGGGTCATACACCAGGGAAAAGCCTTGGTGTACTTTTGGGGATTAGGTTGCAACAAGGCAGCTACAAGACAAGCCTTTGGAGAGAACAACAACAAAAGACAAAAAATAGAGCTCTTGAGACAGCTGCAACCTTGAACCTCTGCCCATTTGGCTGACATCTGGAAAACTTGCTTCTTGCTTTCTTGGTGGTGCTGCTGTTCACCTGTCCACATTAGCCTTGCAGGCTTCCATGTGCATTTCTTGGGCTTGACAATGCAAGCTTTGGCCTTGATTCATGAGCATGCTTTCAGGCCTTTGGCCATGCAAATGTCAGTCACATGATGTTGCTGGCCACTTGTGGCTCCATGATCTTGACATATGTGTAGTTGCTATCTCAGCAACCTTTGGTCCAAAATCCTTTGTCCAGACAAAAGCTTTTCTTTCTCTTGCCAATGTCCATGCCCAGGGAGCAGGCAGCAATGGTGTTTGAGCACAAGTTAGCCATGGTCAGGCTCCTGCTCAAGCTAGATGCTACAGAGGCATTGAGGATTATGACACGTGAACATGGATGTGCACCTGAGCTTGTGTATGACAGCTTGCAAACACCTGAGAATGCATACATGTTGGACCAGGTCAGCCAGGTTCCTTGCAAGAAATAACATTTGCATTCCATTATGTTCCATGATTCTTTAGCAGCAGCCTGTGCCTGTCACTTTTTCATTTTTCTGCACCATCATGGCAAGACATTGATTTCAGGATGCTATGATGTTCTGTGCCTTGATCCTGGCAGATCCCCTACTGAAGAAATATTTCCAAGCCTATGTCATCAAGGAGGGTATGGCTATGTTTGCAGCTGCACAAGGGCGCCTGCTGGATGATGAGATGAAGTTTTTTTCACCTAGGGCCAGGCTTTGAGAAAACAACCAGGCAAAGACCTGCTGCACTCTGTGATGCCCTGTCCTGTGCTGTGCCAAAAACTGCCAACATGCCAGCTCAGCTGTGGCAAGAAAGACATTAGCCAATTGGCTCCACTGCACTTGCTCTGTCTTTAGCCTGGTGGCTTGCCTTTCAACTGTTCACACATTAGCCTTGTTGGCTTTGGCATACTAGCATATTGGGCCTTGTTAGGTGTGACACATTTTTTGGCGCAGCTCTTGGCACATTAGCCTTGATGGCTTTTTGACATTAGCCTCATTGGCTCATGTTGCTCACTGAGTTTGAAAGGCTTTTTTAAAAGCAGTTGTTGGGCACAGTAGCTTTGCTTGTTTTTGCAAATTGGCTAGCTGACAAGTTCTGTAGGTAGTTCCACACTGACCTTGTCAAAGCTGTTGCCAATGTGTTTCTAGCACATTGGTTTCTCAGGATACCAAATGCACTTTCACAGAATGTTGTTTGGAAATTCTTCTTCCAATGGCCATGATGGAACACATGGCAAGTTTGCAACACAGCACATGCTTCCAAGCCATGGAGCATGTTGACTTCTGTGGCATTTCTCACACAATTTTGCACCAGGGCCCTATAGAAAGAATGTGAAACACACATAAGCCTTTCTTGCCCAATGGAAGCCAGCCATGGATGACAGGCCATGCAAATTGGCCAAGTTGACCAAGCTCAGGAAAACTATTCCTCACACCACCAAGGCCTCTCTTCAAGCAATCTTGAATTGTATCAAGGATGATGGATGCCCAGACTTATCCAATGCAAAACACATGAGGGAAGGATGCAAGGCTGCCTTGGATCAATTCTGTGGGTATGGCCCTTTGCTATTGAACCATTCTCTTGTTTGCAAGTCTGGACAGAAAAAAACTGTGGCTTTGGTGAATGTTTTATCTTGGCTGCATGGGGCTTACAAAGCTGGAGGTGGGTGGTTTACTTTGATGAAGCAAGCAATGGCTTCTAACCAATCCACTCTTTCTTTGGTTTTTTATGCAGACGAAATAACACCTGGAAATGTACTGGCTAATGTGCCTACAAGAAAGATTTGGGCACTTTACATGACAGCGAAGGAGTTCAAACAGGCAATGCAGAAAGAAGCAGCTTGGGTGACTGTGGGAATCATTAGAAGCTCTATAGTTGCTGCTCTTGATGGCCATTTGAGCCAAATCTTTTCAGCTTTGTTGGACTCCATATTCAACAGCAACTCCTGCAATGTCAGTGAATTGGGCATGCAGTTGCAAGAGCCTGATGGCACTTCTGCAGCCAGCAGACTCATGCTACAACTGGGGCTTATGATAATGGATGGGCAAGCATCTAAGTACTGCTGGAGTACAAAGGGAGACAGTGGGTCTCGCTTTTGCCAGCAATGTGCAAACATCTTCCAACTGGCAGATGACAAGGATGATGATGAAGGAGAGGATGGCCACCTATCTGAAGTGTCAAAGTTTTGCAAATTCACTGATTTGAAGCTGGTTTCTGACAGTGACATCTTCAAAAGCTGGGACAGGCTGATGGCTAGACATGGCTCTATTCCTACACAGGAATTCAAAATGTGGGAACAAGCAGCAGGCATTGCATTCTCCCCTTTTGCAGTGCTAGCAAATCAAGGCCTGAGGAAAGTCTTGAAACCAACACAGCAGAATTGTTGGGATTGGATGCATTGCTTCCTTTCCAGTGGGGTTATGAGCATTGCCTGCTACAACTTGCTGCATGCAATCAAGCAGTGGGATCTGCTCAAAGGATATGTTCAGCAATTCCAGCTTCCAAACCATTTGAAGACTATCAAACTGGCGCCTCTATTTGATGACAAAAGGGTAGCCAAACACAGGAAACATCACAAAATGAATGCAACAGCTAGTGAGCTGCTGACACTATGCACCATCTTGGCACACTATGTCCTGGGAGTTTGCATCCCTGCAAATGCATGCCTTGAAGAAGCTCAAGTTTTCTTGGCAGCAAATGAGATGCTAGACTTGTTGCAAAATTCATGGCATGGTATTGTCAGCCCTCAGCAGCTGCTGGTGGCAGCAGAAAATTGCCTCCAAAGATGGAAAGGTTTGGGCTGGCCAATGATCAAAAAGCATCACTGGATGCTACACTTTGCCCAAATGCTGAAGAACCATGCTTGCATACCCAATTGCTTTTGCATGGAACGGAAGAATAAGGTACCTGCAAGGATTGCCAGCAACATCCAGAATTTGAAGACATTTGAACATTCTTTGTATTCAGAGGTTCTCACATTGGAAATGGAAAGGATTTCTGACCCTGATGTCTTTGCATCTTGCCCAGCTCTCTTGAATAGTACTCCTTTAAGCAAAAAGCTTCAGCCACTTGCTGCAGAAGTCTTTGGTCAGTTGCAGGGTGCCCAGGCAAGCAATCATGCCAGAATCAAATATGGGAGTTGCTCCAGAGGTGATGTTGTGTATTTCTCCAGCCAATCTGCAAATAGATTTGATGCTGGTCAAGTCTTTGCCTTTCTTTGCAACCATGAAAATCATGTTTGCATCCTTAATTCCTTCACATTGAAAAAGCAATGTGAAACTTTTGCTGAATGGGAAGAAGGCGAGTGCTTAGAGGTTGTGCCATTGGCACATTTGTGGGTTGCAGTGACTTTTGCCAAAGGCAGAAACAAAGTCACAACTTTGACCCCTTGGGCCTTCAGGTGAAAATCTTGCAGCACCTTTACAGCATCTGTGCACCACATCATTAGCCTCATTTGGCTCATTGTGAGAACACTTGCATTAGCCTGATTTGGCTTATTTTAAACTAGGCTGGCATGGTTTTTCAAATTTTTGTCCTTAGCATTGGTTTTGTTGTTGCAATTAGCCTTTTTTGGCTTTGGCCTTATAGGTTTACCATGCTGAAGAAAACCCAAACTTTTTGCTATTATAACTAGTTAGTAATTTTATCGTAGTTTTAACATAATTGTCTTTAATGTCTTACTAATTCATATAATCTTCATTTAATTATGCTAACTAATTAATAAAACCCCAGCCCATCTAAGCAGACACTCGAGGCAGTGAAAAAGCTTTTTTCCTTGACAACGGAGGGTCGGAGGGTGGTTCAAACCGGAAACGCGTGTCTGTTTCCAACCTTTGAAAGGAAACGCGGATGTGTGTCTAGTTGTAGCTAGTTAAAAAACTAGAAACGCGTCTGTGTTTCGAGCATATAACCCTAAACAAACTGGAAACGCGTATGTGTGTTCCGAAGATAAACCCAAAAAAAGTAGGAAACGCGTATGTATAATTTTTGTGTTTCCTAGATAAGACGGAAGGTTAGTTTGTAGATATGTGTTTCCTAAACAAACGTGAAAACGCGTGTATGTTTCCCATCAAACCACCAAAAAAACTAGGAAACGCGCATATGTTTTGTATTC
>OMLO01004318.1_pt1 | contig 11865 bp, 10 predicted proteins | sample 1674811 | NCBI WGS metagenome assembly OMLO01 (sample SAMN06265003, study PRJEB25207) | coral metagenome | isolation source: Coral host | place: Mexico:La Bocana,Puerto Morelos, Mexico | collected 2008-11-13 | reverse complement strand
GAAGTTAATGTAAGACATACACGTTCAATTGGGATATCTTCCAAAACGCGGAGCTGAAAAATCAAGATGGATGTACTATCAACTGCTGCAAGAGCTTCTTCCCAGGAACAGTAGTAGTTAGTAACTGAAAATTCAGGGTAAGATACCTTGAAAACAGGGGTTGGGTCGTTGCTTTCCATCAACTTTAGTTAGGCCTAAAACGAGCCTCACATACAGTTGCCCCAATAAAATAATGTCGACTATATCTAGATTTGCTTGTTTGGTGGTTGGAAAAAATAAAATATTCCGCAAATGGTGGAAACATCATGGCAGAAATAAGGCCTTATTAAGCGACTATTAACCACCATTGTCCCTTAGTTAGGCCTTCTTAGGGCCTTATTTGTTGAGGGGTGGCATTAGATTTCAATGAAAACATGGTGATTTACCAGGGTAGAATCCGTCAAAAATCACCAACAAAACAAATCCTAGTATATTATTCCAGGGATACATTTGTGCCCGGAGATTCCCAGAGCAAAAAAGGAACTGCGGGATTCTTTGATGTCCAATACTGTTGACGGCTGAAATCTGGCTAACCACCTTAAGATGTATCAAACCCCGTAAATAATGAGAAAAACTATCTATCAACCGGTGCAGGATTTCTTCCAAGAATATTTCATAAGGACACATAACAATCCCTATTCACCCTCCAGACAACCAACATGGCAAGATGAAAATTCACCTTTTCCAATAGGAAATAAATAGAATGTTGGACTTTCCATGGTCCATTGCTATGTTAGTTTACCGGAGTGTAGTTAGATTTGCTGATTCGATGGTTGAAACAATGTAAAAGCAACATGTCACTAGAAATCATCCAGAATTACCTTTACAACAAATCCAGGTAATGCAGGTACACTTAAATCTACTTCATGACCACAGCAACCCGCTAGCTTGTAATGTGTCTCTGCTGAGGTAATGACAAACTGGATCCCTCCAATCACTGGGAGCAGTGGTAACAAAATCCTTGTGACATCTCATGAAATGTTTCATAGGCAGCCTTAGACTGTCTTATCAGAACCCTTACCGGGAATGAGACTGTTTTCGCCCTTTTTTTCCCTGTGTTTTTGCGTTAAGAAAATACCAACATTCACATCTTCCTCCGCCCGCCATGCTTTGTTCTGTCATCAGGACTGGATGGAATGCTGCCGAAGAAACGCGCAGATGGGAATTGTTTTTTACATGAAAAGCTGATATATGGTAGACATTTTTTTCCACCCTCCAAAATCTATCAATCCCTTGTTTTTTCCAAACAAATCATGAATGAGCAACCATTTTTCCAGGGTGACAACCCTTTTTCTGGTGCCAGCCCTGCTTGGAATCACTTGACCCCACTTTGGGAGCTTCGGTCGGGTTTTTTGCGTCATCGTTGTTTGGCCCAACAAAAACTCGTTTTGGCAAAAGATGGGGTGTTTTTTCTAGCTGGTGGTTTCAACCCATTTGAAAAATATTAGTCAAAATGGGAATCTCCCTTAAGTAGAGGTGAACATATTTTTTTCTTTGAAACCACCACCTAGTTTTGGGTCGTTTTTTCCAGTGGATTTGTTACAAAGCCTGATCGTTTTGGAGGTGGAAATTTGACTTCCTCACTTTCGGTATTTGGTTCAGACTAAGGGAAATGGTATTTTCCGCCCCAACCGTTTCGGTGACATCTCAACCGGTGGTTTGATGGGTGATGAATTCATCCCATGGGATCGTGACTTTTTCACCGTCAAAAAATCACCAACATCCTAACAACAAATCCCATGGGATCGTTTGATGCTGCCTGGAATTTGAAAAAACAGCTTTTTTCAACCCAAAAGTCATGGGCCGGTGGATGGTTTTTCGATGATTTTTTCCGGATTTCAATTGGGGGTGTTTTTTTTAGGCGAACCAGCCCGTTAAGTTTCCGGGGTAGTTTATACTTGGAGGATCATCCCAGGTATCGTAAGTGATTCATAACCATGGTGATCGTAAGTCCCCAATTCCTGGGGTTATTTCCCTTCCAAATGGCCTTTCACTCCATGGCTGGCCTAAATGGGGGTGATCCTAACTACTTACAACCAAGTCCTGGGATGATCATCCTCCCAAGTAGCTGCCTGGAAAATTTACCTTTTGCCCAAGGTTGGAAGCTATCCATCGTCTTCGCCCACCAACGAAGTGACAATTTGTTCAGGGGACGCTCTACAACCTGGATGGGTCATGTTAGGTTGTTTCATGTTTGTTTCCACGGATTTGCTGAAGTTTGATGGCTGGTGATGAATCCCATGGATATGAAGGGATAATGAACGGATCAGATAAACAGAATCACCATAGATAATTAACAACAAAAAGTGGCAATGTTTCTTCGTTTTGTATCACCACAAAAAAACAAAAAAAACAACATGTTCGTCAGTCATTTCATTATTCAAGGTGCTCTTGACTGAAACCACCCTGAAGCCAAACCCCGAACGACGACCACGTCGGTGCTTGGTGACACGTTACCAAGTGGCGTTCGACGCTTTGTGTTGGGAAACGTATCAACCAGGCATCGACCGAGGGTCAGAGCGGGTCACAACAGGCAGATTCTTTCAGACTTTGGAGCTGGTGCTCCTCGGTAGAAACAGTCGTGTGGTTTGGATCTACTTGGATGTCCCTCCAGACGGTTCCGTGGATGGATCAAAGGTTTTTTCGATCAGTTGGGGGAAAAAAACCCAAGGAATACCCCTTTTATAAGAAGGGATCCAACCCATTGACTAACTTCCCCATTAACTAACCATTTATTTTCATAGGATCCAACCCCAACCAACCCCAAGGAATACCCCATTTTACAAGTAGGTGAACTAAGCCAATTTACTTACTAACCATTGATCCAACACTTCCAACGGAACATTCCAAGCAACCCCAAGATGCCAATCCTCGTGGCAAGTTTGCAAGGTTTATGGTCGAATAAGGATCCTGACATTTCAAGGCTGATGAAATACAATCAATCCCAATTCTTTAGAAGTGAGTAGGGATTTCATGCCCGGCCTAAACCCAGCCATCTTTGTGAGTACCAATGGTGATTCAAGCCGTGAGCCTTTTTTGGGATGGTGAGTTCACGCGACCTTTTGGACAGGTTTTTGTTGGTGACCTCCATTTTTGGGGAATCAAAAACTCACTTTGAATCGCCTGGTAAAAAGATGTTATCTCAAATTCTTACCTGCTGAGTGAAAACCCCGGAAAAAATACAAAGTTTGAGTGCCTGTTCATATTTTCTCACCAACCAGCTTCTTCAAAGTGACCTTTTCATTCCCCAAAATGAAGGTCACTTAAGCCCAGTAAACGAACATATTTTTTCCCAAAAATCAGGTTACGACTTGAAGAAGTTGGAACTTGGAGGGGCTGGCGTTTTTTTTTTAAAGACTATATTATTTTTTCAGGGTTGGGCTCGGGTTTTTTCTCATGATTATACCCCCGAACATGAACGAATGTCCCCTAAAAAGGGACTATCTCAATTGGAAATACATTGTCCAACCATTGATTTTCAGGGGACATGTTCGTTTTCGGGGGAGTAGTAGACATTTTTGTTGCGGAACCCAAAGAGACGCACATAATTTTCCTTCTCAGACAGTTTGATTTCATGTCTGAAAATCGCATGATTTCAGCAAGGTCTTTCGCATAATATAATGATTATGAAGGCCTTTGATGGGAAAAAAACACTTGGTGGTTTCAACCCGTTGAAAATTTCAAAGTGGATCATTTACCCAAGTAGAGTTGAAAATGAAACATGTTTGAAACCACCACCTAGATCATGTTTCTTAGTGGTCTTAGCGTGTTACCAACTTTGCCCCATCTTTTGGTTGAGGAAGATTTGATTTGGCAGGAAAATGCTATTTGTCGTTTACATCGTCCATCATGTGATTCAATCAGGGTCGCAATCGACTGATTCGAAGTTGGGATCTTTTTTTCAAAACCAAACATGTCAGCCGGCAAAACTGCTCTGGTGTCTGGGACTAAAGATGAGTCATAGGGAAATTGCTGGTACCCTTAGGATGGTACCCTAGCTGTTTAACCCTCCAAGGAGCCCTTCAAAATGGGGATATACCCTATAAATACCCACTATATAAGGTGTATATGGGGTTGATTATTAAGGGTACCATCCCAAGGGTACCACCATTTTCCCTATGAATGAACGAATGTGAACCGATGGGAAGTGATCAGATCAAAGCTTTGGAATCAGTGGGTTTTTTGAACCCAAGGAATACCCCCCTTGAATCCCATGTATAAAAAGTTTGGTGAATTTTCAGCCATTGATCCTAGCCAATATGATCCTAACAAACCCAACCCATAGGATCTTTTTTAGTATATTTACCCACATGAAAACCACAAAAATCAATCATTTAATTCATGTAGCTAAATATACCGTTCGTCCCATGGATCCGTCATGACCAAGTCTTCAACGAAGTTTTGATCGAGATGATGCAGCCGGCAATGAGACTCCTAGTGCCTTTGGTGAATCCTTGAGTTTCGTTTATGAGAGGATCCATGTATATGGATGTTTCCGAAAATAATGGTACCCCCAAATCATCCATTTTAATAGGGTTTTTTAATTATAAACCATCCATTTTGGGGGTACCCCTATTTTTGGAAACACCCATATTTATATATATCTGGAACTCAAATGACCCTTGTTTTGATTGGAAAAGACCTTGTTTGGGGGGGGTTGACATTCAAAAATCGAAGTCATTTAGGTTCCAGGTATATATACGTATATATCTCCCTAAGAATCCCATCCCAATCGGTCACAGGATCATAGGGGAAATCACGAATTCTTTGGACATATGTCGATCCTTAGTGCGGCATATACCGGCCTATTATGATCCCTTTTTTTTTTTAACTGGGTAGTATTTCATCTCATCTCAAGCAAACTACTAGGATGGTGCTGCTGGTACTTACTGATGACATTTCAAAATAGAAGAATCAAAAACCCATGGTATTTATTGTGTTCAAGTGTCACAAATGGGATTTTGAAAGGTACGGACCCTAAAGTTTTTTTAAAGGTGAGATTTATGAAGCGAAAAGGTGCATGAACAGTTGAAAAGAGCTGGATGTTGGCAATCGGACCACGAACTAGGCCGTGGAAATGGATCCAATTAGAAGAAATGATACTTTGCAAACGGTAAGTCTTTTGAAAACTCAATTTTGAATATCTATTTGCCAGCTGTCAAATGTCAGGGGTGTAATCTTTGTCATTGAGGTAGTTGGTTCAAATGTTCACTCAATTCAAGTCTATTTAATCTTGGAAACGCACCATGGGATTCCTCTTATTCAACAAGTTTTCAAGGGATATTAGTTGGTAGTCCGAACTTGGGCTGGTTCAATGTGATGGTTCATTTTCAGTTTCTACACGGTGGGCCCCTAATTACTATACTTATAAGTAAGGTTATAACTCCTTTATTATCGGACTGAAATAACCCCAGCTACCAACTTCTTTTCGGCCATTTGTAGGGATTATCACGCCACAACTGGTTTAAGTTTTTAAGGCCCGCCTTGTATGTTATTGAACTTGTTTTTGTTTTGTTCGGAAAAGCTTCGGAATCGCAAAAGTTTATAGGTTGTTTGTTTCCAGATCATGGGTTGTCTGTTTGCAGTTCCCACTTCACCGGTTACCCTTCCTGCGCCTTTTTTTTTTACGGGATCCATTGTGCAGGTCCCATGTTCCCTTTTTCACTTCGCGACCTTTTTCTCGGTTCCCATGGTCTCGTTTCCAGTTCCTGGCCCCTTTTGCCAAATCCTGTCCACATTGTTCATTTCCTGTTGACTCAATAGACCGGCACTTGGATATCCAGAACCGCATCATCGACTATTGGGGATCGGAAGCGTTCTGGAAGCACGGAGAAGAAGGGTGCGCATTGCTGGAAGGGGTTTGGAGAGGGAACGCATATTGGTCTGGCTATGGTGCTCGTGTTCTGCCTTGCTCGTTTTGTCGAGCTGCCACCTATTACCTCGTATCTTGTTGTCGAAGGCTCTTGGCTATTGTGACTGATGCCGGCTCACAATTGGCGAGCCTTCGTGCTGTATTCCAGGACACTTCGGCCAAGGGCGGTTTTTTTCCTGTCTGAAGGAGAATGCATGTCAGGGTGATACACATATTCCAATCCTGATACGCATCATATTTGTGCACATGTTTTGTTCATCATGCTGGCACCATGCAAAGCTCGTGCGTGGGAATGCAAGCCAAAAGACGCAGACATGCCAAAAAGGGGAACCCGGAGGAGAAAAACAGTAGCCCAAAAAGTAAGTGTGGAAACACTAAACTAAGACGCTCGGGAACCAGAACGGAAAAAGGGAAGCCGGGAAAAAAGGCCCGGCAGGTGGAGAATGGAATCAGGGAACACACAACAGGGAGCCCGAACCATCACTATGAAATTGTCGAGAAAAGATATTTGGAACATGTTTTCTACCATAAAAAGCAAATCATACCTAAAGGGTAAGATACGATGGGTAGGTAGATATGCCTTGGGGTGATAGGTGCCCTAGTGAAAGTGAGTTTTTTGCCACCAGTTCGATATAGCTAAAAGATACCACCACAACTGCGATGGATCCCCAAACGATGTGGGATTTGTAGCCTGGCTTTTTCAGTGAGAAAACAAACTGGAAGTGTAAGCAGTTCACCACTGAAACATTCCCATCCACAAAGGAATGGATCATTTTCCAGCCAGCAATTAGCGGGGTTTGCAGGGGAGTTTGCTTGTTCGCGCTGAGGTAACAAGAAGAGACTTGCAGCAGGACTGACCCAGAGGAAAATGGTGATTAAGTGATTAAGGTTGGTCAAGACGACTTGAAGCTGGAAACATGCAAGGAAATAATTTGTGTTTGTTTTTCAGGTGGGTTTTTATGGATTCGATCCCATGGGATTTAAAATACCGTTTTTCACCAGCATTTGTGGAATATTTTGGTGATTTTTCCTAACACCCGCACAAAACTAGGGCCACAAATCCCTCAGGTTTTGATTTTTTGAAGGTTTTTTCAGATGAACCATGCTACAAGAAGGTCATCTTGTCATCTTGTGGTAAGAAGGGAGGTGGTCAAAACATGTTAAGACCTTGATATGCGTAAGTCGGCGTAAACTGGTGGCAATCTTGTTGCCGGGAAGCATACTGCGTATTGTCGCGTAAGTTCATTTTTTACATGAAAATACCCTGTCTACAAACCATCGTTTTTTTGTGATTTCTTGTGGGTGTGAACGGTTGATTGGATGAAATGTTGGAGGCTGCGAACAAAAAGATATTTTGGTACGCGGTGGACCCCTACTAGTTATCGATTTAGAAGGCCATTTTTAGGGATTATAACTCCATTTGTGAATTGGTAGGAACCCACCTTGTAGTTGCAGCATTTTCTCCATGTTTCCTCCAATTTTGGCCTAACCAACCTCCCCCTTCGTCACAAATTTCAAAAAACAACGAATTTCCAACAAAACCTTGCGGGCCGAACGAACCCAACTTCAGGGGCCAGTAGAATCCAGGAAATACGGAGATCAAAACAACAACAACAAAAAAAGACATCTTCAATTCAGAGTTCAGTAACATGAGTGTCACGACTGAAGGGAGTCCTAACAAAATGCAAGGATGTTTGTCAAACGTTGCGAATCGATCTGAAAATTCCTGTTCAGGTAGAAGCAACCAATCAATATCCAATCAATGACATAAAATCCATGTATGGTAATTATTCTTTTATAGACATACTTTATGTACATTTAGTTGATTTTTGTGGGAAATTTGCAGGTAAATATCAATCGTCCCATGGATCCTTGCAAAGTGTCAATCAATCCTCGCCAGACGCTCACATGATCTGTTTCCACAAACAATTGATAAAAAATTGGGTTGCTACCCATTTGACAGTACCCCAAACAAAAAAAAATCACCGTGATTTTGGTTGCGGGGGCCGCAAAATTTCCCAAACAAAACCCAAATCCCCCAGTTTTGCTACAGGAGGTATGAGCAACTTCATCAAAGCCTCTCGTGCCTTGGTCAAATTGGAGCCACTTCAGCATGTTTTTTTGGCGCACTTTTTTTTGGAACCAGATAAACAGCTTGACTCAAACTTGACTCGGCCAACCGGCTTCAACTTTTGGGGATGACGCATACGTCCCAAATGGTTGAGTAAGATGATGCATCGCATCCAAGTGTCCTTTTTTTTTTCGGTGGGGGTACTAAATGCAACAAGGAAATCATTTAATTACCAGATCATTCCCTGGGAAAACAAAAGAACTCAAGTATCATGGATTAAGTGGAAAAGTTGGCAGAACCAGTTGTATTTTTGCAGTTCTTAGTTGATTATTGAACCATGCCGGAGGAAGCAGGTGGTGGTTTTGAATTGATAACCCATCCATACCATCCATGATCCGGAATCCATGTATGGTATATTTGCCTACATTTACCACAAAAATCAACCAAATGTGGCTAAATATACCATACATGGATCTTGATGGGTTATGGAACAATTTCTTTTTTTTCTAGTGAGGTTAAAACAAGATTTAACGAAGGATTTGGTATGTGTAAGTTGGATGAATACTACTAGTACTAAATTGTAGACGTAGATCTTCGCAAAATAAGAAATCTTTTTGGCAACTGGCAACATATTCTAAAAATATACGATTTTATTTGTTAATACTACCTACTATCTATTACTATCTGTCCTTTTGATGTTCTCCAAGCTAGTGATAAACATAGAATTGATTTCTTTTTGTTTTGGCCTTGCCTTCTGTTCGTATATAGAAAGGATTAGAACTAGTAGAAGTTCAATATTATGATTTCTCATTATATTAGATATAGCAAACAAACTAAAAACATATTGTATTTAAAAGCAACACCCAGATATTTTTTGGAGGCTATTCACAAAGAAACAGAGCTACTCACTACCCGGCTTGGGCACCGTTTTTGCTGGTTTTTCCCTGAATCTACCACCCGATACGAGATCCGAGTTCGAGATCCAACGAGTTCAGCAGCGGTTCCCGGTCGTGGGACCGTTGTTTTTGGCAGGTCGTGATGAGTACAGCCATGAAAAGTCAGAGTATCGCCGTCGTGCGGGGCAGCTTCTGAGTAGTCCCTATGTGGCGTGTCTTGGATTGCACCCAGACACGAACGGCCCGCCTTTGGGAGAGTTTGAAACGTGCACCGTTGGAGTTTGCAAGCGAACAGATGTGTTTTTTTTTATATCAAACTTAAACGTATAAAATGATAAAAGATATTTATATATATACAAATATATGCACATAAAGACAAGCCCAGATCTCCTAAAAAGGATCTTAAGTTTCAAAAAGGTTTCAGCCATTCCAACTTGCAACTTTGATTTATATTTTTCAGGGTACGGTGAGTTAGTTTTCGGTCGTAGCTTAGTAAGGAAGATGAAATGTACCTCATGATATCATTAATCCCCAGGTGATTCAAGTCGTGACCTTTTTGGGATGGTGAAAACGTGACCCTTTCAAGGGGGTAAGTGACCTCCAACTAGGGGATGAAGTTTGGGCACTTTGAATCACCTGGTTTGTGTGTTTTTTTGATGGAGTTTATTTTGTTGCTCCCTGGTGATGCAGATAGTTTTTTTTTCCAAGATAATGAGCACTTAGCGACTTTGCGTTGGTTGTTACAGGGATTTATACTTTGGGAAATGGTAGGTCCACCGGAAATTTGACATACCAAACGACAGGAAATCTTTGGAAAAAGGCCGTTACAAACATGTCCATTTTGGCGTACTGTACCCCCCGAAGTTTTTCACGGCTCGCCCCTGAAATTTTGGTAGTTGGAAACTTCGGGAGGGTACTGGGCGGCGAAAATGGTAGTGATCGTAACTAGTTAGTAAGTTGGGTTATAACCCTATTTAGGGGACTTATCAACAAACTTACAGGGGTTAATTATAGTTATAACCCAACTTACTAACTAGTTACTAACTGCCATGAGCCACCAAGTATCTATTTTTTAACCTATCAGGTGGTTTTTTGCCTCATGAAAATTGGAGGTTCCCAAAAGCCAACAGTTTTAGATGGATATCAGATGATTTTTTTCCTCTTCCCATTTGCAAAGATTTGGTTCATCTAATCATCCAATTGAATCGATTTGCTGTTTATGTGAATATATAGATAGCTGGGCTGTTTCAGATCGGGGAGAAAATGGACGGATCAATGAAACAAATCTTTCTACGGAGAGGGATTTCCAAGCTATGATGAACGTTCTTTTTTTCCTGTTGAGAGTTTTTTTGTGAGCTCAAAACTCTGAAATTTGTTCTTATGTTTGGAGCTCTTTTTTGAACATGAAGAAAGAAGCTAAGATGTGCAGGTCTACCTGTATACCGTATACCTAGTATCATGGTGTCTTCGAAATTCTCTTCAGAAACTTCTTTCTGCTTAACGTCGCATCCTCGAGTCAAAATGCAGGTGGGAAAATGGAATTTTGATGCCATTGCTGCCATGCAAGCGCATCCCAATATCCTCAGGAGCCAGGGTGGAGCGACCGGCGACCGTTGGTGAATTTGGAAGTCTTCGGATCCCGGATCCATGGGAGGATTGTATATATATATATATACCTATACATGAAAAACCATCAAAAATCAACCATTCACATAGATAAATATCTAGTCGTCATCTCCTTTGCCAGGTTTTTTGTAGTTTTTTAATTCCCGAGCCTCAAAAAATGTTGTTGCAAAATCCCTGCCGCTGGGACCCAAATATGGGCACAATGGCACCTGGCCAAAAAGTGTCCAGATCCGGGTCGCCATGTAGAAAAATATCATGTCGTATATGCTATACCTGGTATTGTACTAACTTTGAGTGTATCCCAAGGTCGGTATGTTGTGACCTTAAATTAAGATGTTCTCCTTTTTCACCCAGAAAAGGGGGAAAAAAAGGATGAACGAAAGGTACCTATTCTTCTTTGTATCTCACTGGCCTTCTCAAAGAGTAGTGGCCTTTTGATTCATGGAATTCTTGTTTCTTTTGTTTTTTCGGTGGCCAGGATTGTGGGCAATGAATTGCTACAGAATTTCTCCTTTGTCACTTGGGGTTCAACGGAAAGCCACCGGGCGGGTGGAAAGGAACCCACCAAACTTCCTTTGCCCCTGATTGGTATCGGGAATCCTGGGAATCCATAAAATCATTTGGGGGTGGTTCACAGAAGATGATCAAGGTTAAACATGTGTTCCCTTCACAAAAAATGACACCCACCCTAAGGATCACTGGACCCTTCAATGCAAGGGTGAATGAAGCTGTTTTTCGCAGGGGTGTGGTTAGGGTCCTCAAAATGACGCCAGGCCTTTGAGGGTGAAATCGGATACTTAGGGCAAATGGATCATCCTAAAGACCAGCCTGGAACTCTAAACAACCAAATTTTTAATGGCTGTTTGGTGATTTCCAACCATTTCCCATGTAAAGATTTTGAATCATCCAATTGAAACAACCATAAAGAACTGGTTGTTTGTAATATCCAGGAGGAAGTGTTTGGTCGTATCAGTAGCGAAAGGTGTGGGTTAAAAAAAGGCCTCAGAGAGGTCCGTTTTTTGCATCAGTTTTTTCCGAAAACTCGGACCTCGAACTAAGACATTTGAAGAATAAAAACATATTCCGAGATATTCCGAGTAATTCCGAGGTGACTATGGGATCCATGTATGGTATATTGACCTACATGAATTGTTGATTTTTATGGGTTTTCATGTAGGTATATATGATTTATATATGTATATGTATATATAAACCATACATGGATCCTATGGGATGTGTTTTGATGTTTTTCCATAAAGACTCTTGTTTTTGCTACTGTAAGGGTCTATAATCAAGAATTCCAGGGACTATACTATTAATGTTCTTTGAATGCCAGGGTATCATATAGTACAGATGTCTCC
>OMLO01004317.1_pt1 | contig 11865 bp, 17 predicted proteins | sample 1674811 | NCBI WGS metagenome assembly OMLO01 (sample SAMN06265003, study PRJEB25207) | coral metagenome | isolation source: Coral host | place: Mexico:La Bocana,Puerto Morelos, Mexico | collected 2008-11-13 | reverse complement strand
CCATTCCCAGTCTTCCCAAGGACCTTGATTGTCCTTGTCCCTTGTGGGGTCATTCCCATCTTTCCTGGAGGCTTGTCTCCACCTTTTTGAGAAGCAGTAAGGGTTCCTTACTCTGCCACCATGGCATAGCCCTTGTGCAAGGCAACCACCATCAGCATATTTTGGCCCTTGCTCAAGGCACAACCGAAACTCTGGCCCTTGTGCAGGGCGCAACAACATATTACAAACAGTGTGACTTTGTGGCAAGTCATGGTTTTTAAGCCAAACACTTCTAGCATGTGGAAAACACATGTTCAACCCCAGACTTCAAATCCACATACCCACTCCTCAACACAGCTGCCACATGCACACTGCTCAACTCAGCTGCCACATTTTTTTTTCACTTTTCACTTCTTGTATTTGGTGGTTGGGACGGAGGTTCGATTTATTGCCTGGGGGGCTTCGGCTCCCGTTCCTCCGTTTCTTTAATACAGAAAGTAGATGTGAGGTTCGCATCAAGAGGTGACCCCAGCCTTTCTCAGACTCCTGGTTATTGAAAAGGTTCCATAAGTGTCGATTGTTTCGATAAGGTCGAATCATTTTAATAATTTCAATATAGTTTCAATAATTTCATACAATTCTATTTTAATTAGTTTCAATAAGAAATTATTAGAATAGATTTTATTTCAATAAGGTTATTTTCATAAGAAATTATGGAAATAGAAGGCAAGGTAGCATAGTTTAACTATGTTCATGGAAGGGTGGAAATTGCAATTATGCAACTTGGATAGAAAATACCAGATCATTTTTGTTGATGATTTTCTAATTCTGTATCACTAAAAAAATTTTTCACTCAGCAACATTTTGTCTTTTGCTCGATCCTAGCAGCCCTTGATCAAGGCAGCCCTTACACAAAGCAAAACTCCAAAGCCTCTATACATGGATTTGGCCCTTGTGCAACGCAGGAGGAAGTTACTTGTCCTCCAAATTATTGTTTGACATCCTCAGCCACATGCCATTGTCTCCCCATATGTGGTCAAGAACCTGGGGTTGATGAATTCTGCTTGCTGGGGGATGTAGGCTGAGAAATGATATTTATAAACAGTATTCCATTGAAGGAGCCCTTGCTCAATGCATATCTTGGAGCAAGCCACATAGTTGAGGAGGCAAACATCTATAAAGCCTTTTCAGGCAAATGCAATATAGGATCTTCCATGGTTTGATATGCCTTTTCCAAGTATAACAAACACTTCATCCTGTGGGTGGTGTATAGCTTCTTTGCATCTACCTGGTCTCTGCAAATTTCCAACAGGCATGGCGCCAAATACCTGATGTGCCTGGCTTTGCAGCCACTCATTTCAGGGAAGGACTCAAATTTGGCCTTGGGGTTGCAAAAATTGCTGAGGCGAAGCTTGCCAATCCTGTTTGAGGCCTCCACTCCTTCCTCTTGGTATTGTTGCAAGATCTTGTCATAGAGCAATTTGCACCTAGCATCTTGATTTCCAGGCCACCCAGGTTTGATGGTAAAATCAAAGCAAACATTGGCACAAGATATGGAGCAAGTCATAGTACCAATATTCACCCACCACTCCTGGCACTGTGGAAATCAAATGCTTGGTTGGGCAAGCCCTAGTATGTTTTACCACAGTTGTCCGCCACTTAGCCCCTGCTCTAAAATCATTATGTGGAATATCTGATTTGTTGGCAAGGCAACTAAAGCGGCATTCGTTGTGGCTGGCCCCCTTCAGCTTATATTCATTCTGAAAATATTCACCATCACCTGTAATGCCAAAGGGCCAAGCACACAGACCATGGGTGCAGGAGTTCACCAGCCATTTGAACCCTGCCCCTGTGCAAGGCTTTGGTTGTCGTCAGCTTTGCTTTTATCTTTGCCCCGCTGAAGCTTCACTGCCCTTGTCCAACGCAAACTTGCTTCCAAGGTGATTGCTAGCAAAGTACCTGCCCTCAAACATCTACTTGAAGCTCCACACCAGCACCTTCCAGATATGGTGCATGGTGTCCTCTTCCAGCTTCTCAGATTTATTGACAGCTGCTTTGGGGATAGCTGCCAGCAACATCTGAGACATGGAAACGCTGGAAGAAGATAGGAGGAATCGCATGGAGATCACATTGATGGAATCATTCCTTTAAAATGTTCCATCTCCATGAAGCAACATTGGAAGAAAGTTGGCTGGGTCATTGCCATCATCCATCACAGGATTGTTCTCCAGCTTTGGGTCAAGCAAGTCATGCTCTTCCCAAAACTGCTCCAGATGGCTCCAGCCTGCAAGCTGCTCCCTCTGGTCTTCAGAAAGGTTAGACCTGCTGATCCAGCCAAACCATTCATGTGGCAAGAACAAAGCCACAAGTCTCCACTGCACAGCTGTGGAACTTTCCTTTGTGACCACCACTAGGATGTCCACCACATAAGGCTCTGGCATGTGGATTGCTTCACTTTTGCAATACTTGCTCGTTTGGCCAGCTCCTGCACATCTGATCTGGAGGCACCACTTTTGGTTGCAGCCAAAGCCAGGGCTTGGATGGAAGGTGGCTCAGAAGTGCGACAAAAAAGTTTTTTTTCATGGAAAGATCTTGCTTGGTAAACATTCACAAAAAAAATAGATAGTTATTTGAAAGGCAAGGTACTGAAATCCCAGCTGCAAATTGCTCCACCAATGCCAGACCCAAAGGGGAAAATTCTTCTTCTCCAATATCAACTTAATTTTCTTAATATTTTCTCTTTTCCATTTCGACATAGTCTCTACTCCCTGGCGCAAGGCTACCACCTTAATTCTCAAAGAAATAAAACCTGGCCCTTGTGACAAGGCACTGGCCCTTGCTCAAGGCTTAATATACACCGAAGATCGAAGTCCACTTACTTGTTTGAAGCTATAAAAAGGATACCTGCAGATTTACACATCCATACATATCAACCTTGCCAAACACATATCAACCCTGGTCAAACACATGCTCCAATTCCAGCCCAGGCAGCATTGTTTTGCTACAGAAGTACTGTGGTTGCAATTTTGTCTTGCCCTTGTTCAAGGCTTGTTTTGCCAAGTTGTGGTCCCTTGTTCAGGGCAACCCCACACTTGTGGAAGATCAAAACCTTTCTAAGTTACTTTTGGTGCTACCAACTTTTGTTTTTAAGGTTAGTCTGTTCCAATTTTGTTAATACTTGAGTTTTCAAGGCTTGATGATTGAATTTCATTGAAAAGACTTCAAATGTTCTTTCCACAAATTTTTTTTGGGCTTTGCTTGGCACTTGTTCAGTGCATCCTTTGGCATTGTCTTGGCCCCACCTTCTGCTGTCCCTTGCACAGGGAAATGTAGCTCACTTGTTGCTTGCCAAATCTTTTTTGGCTTTCTTCACTGCTTGAATCAGCTTCTCCTTCACAGACTCCATGCTTTTTCTGGGCTTCATTGCCTTTAGGGTCTCCAGGTGCTTCTCCAAATCCTTGTTGACCTCCTTGCTTGCAGTCTTCATGACCTTGGTCAGGAGCTGCTTCATTATGTCGACCCTGGTGCCCTTCTCTGCAGGCTTCTCAATGGCAGAAACTTCACCTGCCATTGCTGCCTCTGCACCCTGCTCCTCCTTCTTTTCCTTCTTGCTCTTCTTGGCCTTGGGGGGCGCAGAGCTGGACTCACCATCTTCATTGCAGTCAAGCTTGTCTTGCAAGGCCAACTGCTGCTTGCCAGGTTTGCTGCTTTGTGCCTTCCCAATCCCATTAGCCAGTGCCTGCTCTGCTTCGTCCTCTTCACTACCACCCAGCATGCCATGGCCTTTCAGCTTCATCCACTCAGCCACATCTTGCCCTTAGTCTTGGCTTGTTTGGTGTGGGATTGCTGTTCAGTGTGGAACTTCACACTCTTCAGCAAAGAAAACTGCCACTCACTGGGGTCTTTGGGGTCCCTCCTTGTCAGGATTGTCTTCTTCTTAACCCTTCTCATCGCTTCAGCCAATCCAAACCTCTTCAGGATTTTGTAGAAGGGCACCCGCTCTTCCTCATCCTGTGTCCCTGCCTTCACAGTCAGCTCGACCAACTCTTGCTGGTAATACTGGTTGTTCTTGAGCTGCAAGCCTCCTTTCACAAAAGCCTCCGGAGCTTCAGCTTGGAAGGCATGCTTCCCTCGCCCTTGGCCACCTCATCTCAGCTTCAGGGTCTTTGAGGCTTGACCTGGCATTGCTGAACCTCTGCCAAAGCACTTGCCCATGTCTTGATTGCCCTTTTTCTGCCAAAGGGCAATCTTGTCTTCCAAGCTCATCATGCCTGCTTCCTCCTCCTCCTTTTTTTCTTTGGCTGCAAGCCTTTTCAAATGGGCCTTTGCTTTTTGGCTTGCATCCTCTCCTTCCTTCTTTTCCTTCTCCTTCTTCTCTTTCAAGGCCCCTTGAAGGACCCCAGCAGGCCTTTTCAACTGTGCCTTTGCCTTCCCCATGGCTGTAGGCCCTTGGACAAGGCAAAGAAACTCTTGTTGGAGCAAGCCCTTGTTCAAGGCACACCCCTGAAGATCAGTGGTGATGCCCTTGTTCAAGGCCAGTGACAAAAGTCCGAAAAGAATCGAATAAATTGCTAACATCCAAAGATGGCTGCAGTGGAGAAGAAAAATTTTCCAAAATATTCCAAAAAGCACTACCCTCATATGATCTCATGTGATCTCATATGAGGCAAGCCTTCCTCATATGAGGCTTTTTTGGCCTCATATGAGGCACCCCTTCCTCATATGAGATCATATGATCTCATATGAGGTTTGGTCCTTGTTGAGTGTTTTAGCCATTTGTTTGACTCTCCTATGTTTTTGTTTTTTTTGGTGGTGGATCTTTGGGATTTTTGAAATCCCAAAGCTTTCTCCCAAAGTTTTCCCATATTTTTCTAGAAGTTTTTTCTGGGCAGTAGCCCTTCTCAGGGGTTGACCCTGACCACTTGTCAGTGAGAAACCCACCTGCCATGTACACACCCCAGAGCCCAGTTTTTTTCCACTCGCAGGTTCTGTATCCAGCTGGTTTTTTCTTGGCCCTTGTTCAAGGATACCTGTTTTGTACTTTGCCCTTGTTCAAGGCTACCTGTTTTCTGCTCTGGCCCTTGTTCAGGGCAGGCCCCACAGGCCCAATTGGAGGTGAACCTGTTGAAAAAACATGGTGAAAACAAAGCTTGACTTTTTTTTTGCTCAAAATTTTTTTTTGGTGGCAGGTCTTTTTTTGTTAGAATTTTTTGGTTACAGATTTTTTTAGGTTCACCCTGGCCCTTGTTCAAGGCTAAGGCCTCACTGGCTGCCAGTGAAGCCTTTTCCTCCTCCTCCAATGGGTCTGCTTGTCCAGATTTGAAGGAGGAGGCTCTGAAGGCCACCTCTTTTCCTTCTTCTTTCTCCTCCTCCTTTTTTTTTCCTTCCGCAATTTCCCAGTCCTCTTCTTTTTCACCCCCCTCTTGGGCATCCACAGGGGTTTTTCTTTCTCCAGGTTTGGCCTTTGCCTTGGACTGTAGGCAGCGCCTGTCTTTTGGCAGTACTGGCACCTCTTCAACCTCAGGTTCTTCTTTTTTTGGTGGTGGACCTTAAGGAGGGCTGGGGGGTTTGATTCACCCCTTCTTCTTCTTCAAAACTTTCCCACTCTGTTTCTTCTGAGGGTACAGGGGGCTCAGGCCCCACTGCAGGCTCTTCAACCTTCACCTCCTCCATTTCTTCTTCATCACCCTTCTTTTCCTTTTCCTCCTTGCTTTCTTCTTCTGATTCACTTGTGCTGCTTTGCCCTTGTTCAAGGCTTGGCCCTTGTGCAGGGCTTGGCCCATGTACTGGGCAACCACCAGAAGAAGTAGCAGCACTGGCACCTCCTGCAAACAGTAAAAAAACATGGCATGAACATATGAAACACCAAAACTGCAAAACAAATATAGTAGAAAACATGATCCCTTCACTTAAGGCTCTCCTTGGCCTGCATTTGGGTGTCGCCAGGACCAAGCAGTGCCCACAACTCCTGCAGGCCAACATCTCCAATGAAAACATGGAAAAACACACAGCATCCTTAAATTAATAAAAAGGTAGCCCTTGTGCAAGGCAACTCTAGCCCTTGTGCAGGGCAGGCAATCCTTCATACATGCCAACCCTCCCCCCCAAACAGTCCTGTGTGGAGGTGCTGCTGCTGCTGCTGCTGTTGGTGCTGCTGCCACCACTGCCATTGCTGGGCTTGCTGGGCTTGGGTGTGGTGATATTGCCATTGCTGCACAAGGTAGGCCTCTCTGTCCTTCCTCTCTCTTTCCTCCTCCTCTCTGTCAGCTTGCTGCTGCTGCCTTTTCCTTTCTGTTCTTTCTGCAGGGCAGGAAAGGGTTGAAAACATTCAGTAGGATAGTGTGAATTGTTAAAAAAAAATCTCAGCAGCAAATCTTAAACAAAAACCTGGCCTATTCTCATCAGTCGACTGCGGCCCATCGATGCCAGGTTGATGATCCTCCTCTCTTCTTCAGTGCAGTTTGGTCCCACTTGGAAGTGCCTCCTCAGCTCCTCCTTTCTTTTGTTCTGCTGCATGCTGGATGTCATCCACCTCCACTGCCAGCTTTTGCTTCCTTCATCTCAATACCAATATTTTTTCTCCCTCCATTTCTCCTTTTCCTTTTCCCAATCCTCCCATTCCCAGTCGTCCCACTCATCAATGGGATTGTCTTTCTCCCTTTTGTCATCTCCATCTTTTCCTGGGGGCTTGTCACCATCTCCTCCAGAAGCAGCAAGGCTACCTTGCTCTGCCACCATCGCACCAACTAGGCCCTTGTGCAAGGCAACCACCACCAACATATTTTGGCCCTTGTTCAAGGCACAATCGAATTTCTGGCCCTTGTGCAAGGCACAGCAAAATAACAAAAGCAGTCCGACCTTGCAACAAGTCATTGTTTTTGAGCCAAAAAAGCTTCTAGCATGTGCACCATGAGACACACCCCAATCCACATGTTCAACCTCACATGCACACTCTTAAGGCAGAGCTGCCACACTTGTTTCCTCATTTCTTGTATTTCTCCAGCAGTTTCTGCCTTGCTTCTATGGCAGTGGCCTTTGTGGCACCAGGCAGCTTGCATTCTGCCATCAACATTTCTACCAATTCCTTATGGCTTTTCTTGGTGTATGCAGACTGCTTTTCAGAGACTGCCACCACAAGCCTCAAATTCTTACCAGGCCCAGGTCGATGCTGGATGTAAGTCTGGCGCTTACCCCCACCAAGGACCAATGACTCCTGGTGAATGAAAACATCAGAAGCATCAGCTTTGGCCCTTGTGCAAGGCTCTGACTGTGCCCTTTTGCAAGGCTTTCTCTTCGGCTTGGCCCTTGTGCAAGGCTCTGGCTTGGCCTTTGTGCAAGGCTCCTCCTTCAGTGCAGGCCTCTTGTAAACAGCAGCTTTGTTTCTCCAATCCTTCTTCTGCACAGGAGGTGGGCTGGCAGCAGGTGCCTGAAAATCCAACTTGTCAAGCTTTGGGAAGCCTTCAGAGTCCAATGAAAGGGAAACACTCTTTTCATCTTCAGACAAGGTGGCTTCTTCTTCCAGCAAAGCTGGAAACCCTTCACTGTCCACAGTGACCTCAGACACATGGACTTGGAGTTTTCTTTTCTTGGGGCTGGACTTTGCCTCCATCTTCTTCAAAACTTTCATGAGCACCTGGGTTTGCCCATCATCCAAGCTTTTGGTCATTTTGGACCACGCAGACATGCTTTTGGTCGATCGCCTCCAATGCTTCAAGAGGACCAAGAGGCAGTCTGCAAATTGGCCAGGCAGGTCCTCTTTGCATTTGGCCTCCCACCTGTTGAACATGTCTGTGCCAAGCCTATTTTGCAAAGTGCTGAGTGTAGACTTCAAGTACTTGTACTTGATGCACCCACTCCTCTCCACTCCAATCAAAGCATCCAGCAAACCATGCAGCTTGTAAAAAGACTGAAGGGATTCAGCCATTTGGGCTTGCAAGGTTTTGTAGGAATACAGATTGAAGGATTCTGTTTGGCCTACAGTCCTGACATACAAGTCTAAAGACTCATCCAATGCATTTTGGTCAATGTCAGGGAAAGCATGTCTCTTGTTAGGGTTGGAATTTCCAGCGCCTTTTCTTCTGTTCTTGCATGCCTTCATGAGAGGCATGCTGCAGGCCCTTGTACAAGGCAGCACTATAGGGGTAAGGCCCTTGCGCAAGGCAATTCAAAGGCAAACAAAGTATGGCAAAACAAATCTCCCAGGCAGGAAGGTGCTGCATGAACGAAGACCAGAGGGTCTCGGCTACACCTGTAGCATCATTTTGAGCTCCAACTTATATGAGCTGCATGGAACGGTGTGCTAGGATATTCCCTGCTGAAGTCTTCTCCTCACGAGGGTTAAAACCAAAAGGCAGGTCACGGGAACGAAAGGCAGGTCGTCTCATAATACTAAAAGTAGTACAAGGAGGGCAAAGGAAGAAGGCCAAGAGCCGCCTCTCTGCCACCAAAAACGACAACCACTCGATAACCCAAACCTTTAAAACATCGAACTCCGCACTTGCAGAAATTTCCAGTGGTGGACCGCAAGAAAAAACCCAAAACGAAAGAAAGTCTGTAAGCAAGCTGGCTCCAGCAAATACTTCGATAAAATCAAAATGGAATACGATGGGCCTATTGGGGCTCTCTGAAGGAAAATTAAAATTGAGATCCTCAGGGTCATAAAGTCCTACTGCATTCAAAACGACTTCGGCAAGCGAAAGCAAACGAGTGTATGCTCCTTTAGATTTAAACCCTTTTCACATAATCTCACTAATCTGCCTACCGATGGCAGAGGACACGATGGCTCCCTTCTTGGACGAAGCATCGGTACAGTAGACCTTTTTATCATACTCTAAACACAAGTCGAAAACTGCAAATGGAAGTCCAAGCTCCAAGAGGCAAAGGTGCAGCGAATCTGTGGTGTGAGAAAGCTTACAAAGTTCCAAAGTCAATTGAGAAAGCGCATACCTTTTCTCAGGTGGTGTACCTACGGTGCAAAGGCCTCTCATGAGGGTTTCAGGTTTACCATTCACAAAAGCTCCTATCAACTTGCCCAAAATCTCAGCGGCAACAACTTTCGAAGGTGATCCAAGCAAAAACGCTTCTGTATAAGCCTTTTGAGCTGTCTGGTAGGCTTTGAAGGCACCACTCTGGTCAGGAGGAGTACCTGAAGCTTCAACGGACAAGGCAAAGAAGTTATCTATAACCAAGCCTTAGCATTCAGAAGAAGATCGTAGAGGGCTTCTATCATCGTCAAGGAGTCCGTAGGGCGACATGAGCAGCCGTAGTAACCTCTACTCCGGTGTGGTTCCCTTGCAGGACAGAGTTGAAGCACGCCCAAACATGGTTGTCTAGTAGGTCAACAGGTGTGGCAAACTTCCGGAGAATCTTCCCTCCAGAACCTAATCTGTCACCATGCAAAGCTCTGGAATAGGACCTCCCCTTGCCAGTAGAAGTCATCAAAGCATAGGCCAAGATCTTCTGGACATCATCAATCTTGACCGGAAGACCAACAGTGTTATACAAAGCCTTAGACTTAATAACAGCCAGTTGATAATAAAATCCTTGCGGTCCGTAATACTGACAAACACCGAATGCCTCCTGGCATCGACATAGATGTCAGAAATGTCAACTCCTGATGGGAGCAGATTGCTCGGCCCCTTCAGCTTGGCCTCTTGCGAGTTACATCCTCGCCTGTCACCAATTTATCTGTCGTTCTGACTTTTTTTTATATATTAAAAATCCGAATGAGATCCTCCTGGATAACCGGCTCTCTGTGCAAACGAAGCAAACCCAAGCTATCCCACTTGGAAGCAAAGCTGCCACTATCTCTGGGCTATCTCGGATGTTCGGCTTGGGGCCAACCGGGACGTCGACCAAGATACTGCGTGGTTCACGATAAGCCATCATCACGATATGGAGAAAGCTCAGGTGCCACCGAGTTGTTCTTCGTCAACTCAACTCCATGAAAACTCTTGTCATAAGGATCATACGAAACTCCCTGGTTGGTCAGCAAAGTGCTGATCTCCGAAAGCCTGGCTGTAAGCTCAAGGCAACGGCGGCCAGCTCCTGCAATGCTAAAAGTGAAAAACAAAAGGCCAGCCCATCCGACTTTATAAGGGACCGGATGCTTTCGAAAAGGGCATCTGTGTTGCTTAGTGGACCCTGTCAGGAACAATTTATCAGGTTTGGAATGTCCTCCAGCATGCCAAAAATTCAGTGCCATGCGCAGCTTTGGGCATATGCATGCCTACGATCTGACGAAATCTTTCCTGGCACCCGATCAAACACACCAAGCGCAGGACATGGGATCGGGAAGAAAGTCGGTGCCGAGGGTCCACGGGGGGAACGATCTCGGGACAGCTGGATGGAACAGCACAGAAAGGCCGAGAAAGCCGATCTGCTACACAACACTTGGGAAGTCAGATTTGCACATCGCAAAGGAAGCGACAAATGGCTGACTCCTGGAACAGCTTCGGCCTGCGACACCGGAGGGGGTGGATGCAAAATCTTAGATCTCCTAGATCTAGACTCGTGGCCTGACGACAGACCAGAGGAACCCTTGATACTATCTTGAACTTTATTTTTACTTTTGTTATGAACAAATCCAGGATGGGGACAACTACCTAATTTATGGGGACCCTATTCTCATTGGAAAAAAGTCCATCATGCAACACCGGGACAGCATCGACGCGAGCCATCCCACCATTCTCCTTCTGCATCACGAAGCCTTTGGTGCGTTCCCTGACTTTGGACGCTTTGGAAAACGAGGCCTTCTTTTCGGGGAAACAATTTCCCCCTTCTTTGTCGAAAGGAGGTCGATCTCTTTCAGATACGAAAAGCTCGCTGCAGCCCAACTGGGAGGCACCAACGGCGAGAACGGACGTCCCAAGGCTGTTGCGCTCTGCAACTTCTCGATCAACAACTGAGCTATAGGCGATTTGCCAGTGTCCATCCAGCACTGACTGTTCCATAGAGCTGCAGCCACCAACGCCAGGAATTTCTTTGCAGCATAGAAATCTCCTTGAAATGCTAAATCCATTGCATAGGCAAGCATCCACATCATTAGGCCCATTTCTCGCTGGCCCCTGAAGCCTCCGTACTTCTTTAAAGTAGGAGCTTATGCTGACCTGACACTTCACCAACTCCTCCTCCGTCTTCGGACACATCTTGGCCCGATATATCTTCTTAAAGATCTGCTGCTGGACTTGCAGAAAAAACTGGCTGGTACGACCTGCGAGCTCCTGCTGCACGCCCCTTTGGTGCTGACGCTTGAAGAAGAAGAACTCCCCTGGAAGTCTCCTAAAGCATCTCCGGACGCCAAATGAGCCATCAGCGATGTCAAAGCCGCCGACTGCTGGGAGATGACCGCCACCATAAATGTCTACGAACTTTGTCCTCCTCCTGACAATGCACCCGCTAATTCCAACCCGGCGGCTGCATCTGGAACACCTTCTGCTTGTAGTAACCCCCGAGTCTTGGGGGGAGGTCCCACCAAAGAGAGCGCCTTTTTCACAGTAGGAGTAGAGGGATTTGCCCCTGCCGACACGTTGGGAAGCTTGGGGGCAAACGTTGCACCAAGAGGATGACCTTAAACAGGATCTGCATAAGAGGGCTGCTGCTTCGACAACATCTCCTGCTGAGAGGTCAGCAGCTGCACCTGAACCATAACCGCGGTCATCTGCTTTGCAAGAACTGCCGTGGTCACCTTCTTTGTTGCACTCTTTTTGGGCTTCGGGGCTTGTTAGATAGCGCCTTGATGGATGCGGCTTTTGATCAAGAACGGTTTTGGGTCCTTCCATGGAGTTCTCCGCGGAGCTGATGCGGAGTCCCCTGAAGCTCCAAGAAGACCAGAAACTGATCTGGCAGATTCATTTCAAAACTGCCAGTTTCAAAACAGGTCTGATT
>OMLO01004316.1_pt1 | contig 11866 bp, 6 predicted proteins | sample 1674811 | NCBI WGS metagenome assembly OMLO01 (sample SAMN06265003, study PRJEB25207) | coral metagenome | isolation source: Coral host | place: Mexico:La Bocana,Puerto Morelos, Mexico | collected 2008-11-13 | reverse complement strand
TCATAAAACTTTGTAGATTTACTGAATTTGCACAACATAGGTGGTTTTAAGTTTATCTAAAAAATACAAAAAATTGGTGATATTACATGACATTGGTAAAAATTTTCACTGGGGTTATTCCATAGAGAACATTGCATTGATTGGCCAACTTTAACTGGCAGTTATGTTCATTTATAATGCTCTCTATGGGTATAAAAAACATGTTTTACAACAAGTGTTAAGATCTTCATTAAGCTGCTGAAAAAGACCAAATGGATAGCTTGCAGAATGTAAGATAGCTAAACACAGACTCACAGATTAAGGCTGCATAACAAGTTACTGTTAGAGATATTTGCAATGTTCAAACACCATTTCAGAGAACGCATTTAAAAGATATCTCTTCGGCATCAAGTTGTTCCAAGCTGTTACTATTACTCCTTTGAACCAATAACATTTGATGCGACTCAAAGAAACCAGGGCTTTGCCTAACGCTGGCATTTTTGTCTGTAGTAAACATATTATTATAATTTGATGCTATACAATCTTGATATCTTGCTCAAAAAGAACTTGTCTCAAAAGATGCATTGGAAGCGGGAGCTTCAGAGCATTTTTTGTTTTGTCTGGTTGGAGATAGTTTCTGATTGCCGCAGAGCACTGTAATTGTAGTGATCTCGGTCTACCTCGAATGCTTTCCATCCAGTCCCGAAGTCTTGAATCAGTCACAAATCTTTCTGCTGTAAGTCCAAGGCAATTTTTAGTCCATAAATTGGCATTAGCCTGAATAAGTCTCTTGATACACATTGTATGACTGTGCCTTGCAGCCAGATGTAATGGTGTGTCATTATAAGATGTCCCTTGTGTAACGCAAATAGTTTTGGCATCCACATCTGCCCCATATCTGTGAAAATGAGGTACATGTAGTAAATTAAAAATATTCAAACATGCATATCAAAACAGCAGCAAAGACAAAATAAATAACAGTTGGCCAGAGGTGCTCAACCATAACTAGGCTCACGGGTTATAATCCACATTTTACAGTACTTTAATTAAGGAAAATTTTGGACACAACTTTTCAGACACTAAAGCTCAACAAGAAAGGGTGGCATGTTATTAAGTCTGTAAATTAATGCAACCCCCCCAAACTTTTGGAACAGCTTTTTTTGGACTGTTCAACAGTTACAAATGTATAGTGCTAGTGCAGTGGCCAAAAACCACAGACACAGGCAGAACACACCAAAGGATAAATGCACAAGTTGTAATTTGTTTCTTTCACTCAGTAGTCTAGCTCAAATGCAGGTTAATTTAATAACAACTTATGATGAATCACACAGTGGGAGACTCCAAATCCTAGCTACCACTTTACTTAGCATAAACTAATGCCTCTTAAAATATGAAATTTTTATCCTTTAATGAATCCGGTGGGAAAATATGTACACAAACAAAATGGTTGTAAGGAAAACAGGATACCTTGGTGACAATAAGCATTGAAGTTTGCCTTGAGTGCAAAGAAGGGCCACTTGTGCATCTATATGAAGATGCTTAATGAGTAATTACTGTTCCAGTGCTCTAATGTCTTTTTCAATGGCTGTTTCTTAACCACAAATTGTCAGTGTTGAGGGATAGTTTGCCACCAAATAACAAGGAAATTCACAAGTCAGAGTGATACAGATCATATCATTTTACATCAAGCATGTACTGTCGTATAATATGGGAGTTGTCTGTTTCACTATAGATGCCAAATCTTGATTTGTTTTTAAGTTCTTTGACCAATTTTGGCTTTTGCCAGCATGGAGCTCAGTCCTTTTTGAAATCTGCTATGTTTGAACAAGTTTTAGATGAGTTGCTATGAAATAATTTTAGAAGCTCTGCCATTAAAGGAGAAAACAGAATTCTTAATATGTGCTGTGCATTGTTTTCTTTAAGATCGATACATTTCTCCACTTGCATATTTGAATTATAACTTACGACTCAAAGCAACATTATGTTAGGCAATGAATTGTCCGTCACTGCCCAAAAGGTGTAAAAGGAGCATTTTTTTGTCCTATTTATAACAGTGTGGATAAATATCAGCTGACTTGTTCTCAAGCTGAAGAACATGTTTTTGTTTAAGTGTCATGTTTCATGCCAGCCAGTGCCCTACAAATACACTGGGACCTTGTCACCTACAAGCTGACATAGCTCCCAGATTAAAAAAAAGAATGATTTCCTCCTTATGTAAATATAGCCTTCAGTCTGGTTTAATAATGGCTTAGCATTAAAGCCTGGTGGGAAAATTTTCGATTAAATCTCGAGTGTCGACAAAACACCAGGAACACAGAGATTCCTTTCTATTTGATTTGTAAGCTGAGTACTTTGTAGAAACAATCCTATTCTGAAAGAAAAATTCACCCACTTAAGACTTGAGGATTATTACGTGACATGCAACCATGTCATTTTGAAATTGTAAACTACAAAACTGTCTGGGAAAAGAAAACAGTTTGTAGATGGTTCATAACCAAAGATAATGGATACTTAACCTAAATATGAAAAAAGCCTCAGAGTAAAATACCAAAATCTTAACTATTTAACTTTCAAAAGTAAACCTCAACCACATTATATCACTTTGAAAAGGGGGTGACAGTCTGGGGTGTGTCCATCACAACGCTATTGGGAAATAATTTCTCCTGTGCTGTTTTTCTGAATATTTTGCAAAATAAATTTCCCTGTCTGTTCTGTGCTTGGTACCTTTGTCCCTGAGCAAAAATGCTAAAGAATATTACTGAAGCAATATTAATATAAAGAGGATTACATACCATGCATGCCTGAACTCAAGGATATAATTTGCTAAATACTGACACAGAAGTTGAATCATGCAAGCTAAAATTGTAGGTAAAATGTTGCTTTTGAGGCACCATCTTTGAATTCCACATTTTACAAAACGTTTTGGTATTTGAAATTGACAAGTGAAAGTATAATAGTTTTATTAGAAACAACTTTGGTAATCTCAACCTCAGTGAAACGTTTTGTAAGAGTTGACTTAAAAAAATACTCACAAAAAAAGCCAAATTAATGTTGCTTTGCACTTGCAAAAGTTTCAGTAGTAACCTGGAACGTGTGTAAATAAGTGCTATACATGGAAAAGTACGTTACCACCATAGTTTCTAATCCATAAAAATGTAACTTCAAAAAGTGCAGATTTTCTAAACAAAAAAAATCCTTAAGCACTGAAAATCATGATACTTCAAAACTATCATCATCAAACCAACTGCTTCCCATCAAAGAGATAACATGGCACACATCACAATTTTGACAAAGTGCCAAGAAGCAGGAAAAGATGGAAAATAAGAAGATTACATTTATATGAAGAAGGCAGAACTTTCAAATGTCTCTCTCTTAGTCAGCAATGAAATATAAGGCAAAGAACTAGTTAAGAATAAGAATCTTCATTTTGAGAGGTCTCCCCCAAAACAGAAAAACTGATTATACTTTAGACATGCAACTTCACAGATTGTGCATAGAAAGCTTAATTGCTCAATAAATGAAATTAGAAATTAAAGACATAGCATCACAAAGGAATAATGTTGGAAACATCAAATTGCTGCTGAAGTTTGTATAATTTGAACAAAATTAAGTCTTACATTTGGCAACATCAATCAGATGAAGACATGATGGTATATGAGGAAGTGGCAATGCCTTATAGGTGACATTACTGAAACAAGTGGATGTATTGCAGTTAGTTGAACCTTAATTAACAGGACTTGTTGAGACTCAAGAAATCAAGGGTGTGAATACTCAAGAATATTAAATGAGACAGAAACAGACATTGAATACACTGAGATCTTAACATGTTGAACTAAGTAGTTCTTTACTTAGTACACACATAGTGATGTCCTTCAGTCTTCCAAATTACATTATTTTCAAGAACAGAGAATATCAGAGATCTGTTGCTTATTGGAACAACATTCAAACAAGCAATACATTTGAACCTTGACGATTCACACAAAAATAGGACTGGAAAAAATGGAGATGGACAAGGTTGTCACTAAGTTTTGAAGCAGAGGGTAACATTATCTAAAGACTCAGGTAAACAGAAAGGAGAATAGCAGGCAGAGATCATAAAGTAAAAGGTCATTTTCACAAGCTACTTTTGACAAACTTGTTAAGAAGTTCCAAACAATAAAGGATCAAACAATATTATGCAAAACAGCTATACAAAAAACAAGAGCAACTGGTACAGGAGTGCTGAAAAATCTTTCGCTAACTGGTAGCCAAAGAAACATTGATATCACAAGCCACAGAACAAATGGGTTGTTCTTCCTCAATGCAGAAAAAGCTAACTCAGACTTCAAAGAAATTAGAAGAACTTCAAAGAAAATAGTGCTAAGAGCTCTAGACAAAACTGTCGTCTCGCACAGACAATAATGGTCTTTTACATTTTCATGAGACACTAAACAGACAAATTTATGATGAGATCTGTGCTTTTCTCATGGTTCTTACTCAGTCAAGAAGGAAGCAAGGGGAACTAAATAAGTATTATAGTATTATATTGGCAGGTAGTAAAATAACATATATGATGATGATGATGATGATGATGACAGTAACTGAAGCTGATCCAATTTTCATGGCATTTTCCTAGAGGAAACTTAAGCTTTGGAAAAGCACTTAACAAATGAAGTCCTCTCAAAAACGTTAAAATCTTTAAGGGTATTGTTAACAGGTTTCTGATGGCCATTAGTAAAGTGTTTGAGGACAGGACTTAATACAGAAGATTAGAGAGCTCGCCATGTGATATCTGTTCTTCACATTTTGCACATGTCCAATGTGTATCTAGTGGTCAATCCTTGTTTTCCATCCTTTTATCAGTTACATTAATGCTCATTAATGCTTTCAGCAGAGGGCAGCTGGTTTTTAAAGACCAGACAAAACTTTTTTTCCTCTGGTTGGTCATAATCATCCTCATAGCTGGTCAATTTGCTTGGTGCTCACTCTTAATGAGACCCCTGGTAACATTGTAACTTTAAAACCCTAGCGGCATCCAGGAATTGATTTTTGATACATAGAAATGCTTTGAGTAACATTGTTTTAAATTTCCAATAATTTACCTTATTAGTGCTTCTACACAAGAAGTACGTCCATATAGCGCAGCAGAGTGCATAGCTGTCCATCCTTCAGCTGTTTTGGAATTGACATCAGCACCTTGACGAAGCAGTGCCTCTAAGCATGCTAAATGTCCATATTCTGCTGCATGATGAAGAGGGACTTGAAGAATCTGAAACGATTGCAATAAATATAAGGACATGCTTAATTTTAGACGGTTATTTTACCAGTTTACTAACACTACTCACAGGCTGGAACATCATGAACAGCAATAACCCTAAAAGATGCTGGTCTATTGTGGTCCCCCCCTCTTGCATCCATTGTTATACTACTTTTGCTATATGATCCAGCTAGTGGCAAGTTTGCAGCGAACTCTGAATTCAGTTGTTCGCAAATAGATATTACAAGTGTTAAAGCCATATGCAAATGTCCAAATTAAATTAACCCTTCATCTTGTGTGCAACCACAAAAAGGATTTAACCTCTGTGCTTAACAAAAGTGACCCCCTTATATACAGAAATGACCTAAAGGATGTTTTCTCTAAACATAACAAACTGCTACAAGTTCCACTTAAAAAAGTCCATTTCTATGCTGACAAATTTTAAACAGTATAGGTAACTGGCAACCTCAGTGATGTAAATTAACAGCTCTGAAAAGGAAAAAAAACCAAATATACTGCATTGATAAAAAATAAGATGTGTTTTTAAGATTATTAAAAGTGTCTAAGCCCAGGAATTTTTTACTCAAATCAATATTATTTGATAGGAAGCCAAAATGACCCTGATAAGTTTCAAATGGCTATATGGTGCTGCCCTGTTTACACTGGATGGTGTAGTTTATGTACACAAAAAAATGTACAGAATACAGATATTTTGTCTCTCCTACAAGCATATCTGAAGGGCAACTGCTGGTTTGTATTACGACCAAAACAGTCTAAAATTGGCAAGAAACAGACAAACACTCAATATTTTGTCATCTCTACAGCTGCCTAGACTAAACATTTCTTACTGTTTTCCACTCATTAGTGACATTTGTGCATAGTAAATGCTGCCTATTTCAAGATGACCTTAAACACATCACTGGGAAACCACAAAGATCTTGCTAAAATTTAGGCAATAAAGTTTATTTGCTAAACAAATCAAACGATTGAATCATTTATTCGTAAAAGTTGTTCAAAATGCTTTGAAAGTTTCACCTTTTTTTTAGAAAATTATTAACAGGTTATATTTATTACAAATTTTCAAATTATTTCCATTCTCAATTGACCCAATTGTAGTTAAAAGAATTTGCATGTGTTATGAACATTGTTATCACATCTGAGTGTCAAAACTGTGAAATTAAAACAGAACTACTGGGAACAAGCCTCAAAAGATAGAAAAGTTTAGGACATCTCCATAACGATCAACGGCAGCAGTGACAATTTCTAAACAAAGTTAATTTCTTAGCATGAGAAGGTGTTTGTGGCAATTAACTCATTGTGTTAACGGAGTCAGAGAATTAATTTCACCCCAGGGAAGTTTAAGCAGGTTATTTCAATCAAGAAGATTTACATGATTGTGAGTGCGTTAGGTCTCTTTTTCACCTTCAGCAATGACTTGCAAGTTTCTAGCTGTTTTGATGAGAGGATGTAAATACAAGGAACTTTGTTCAGAAATAAATTATTTCTTTTTTAATTCACCTGCCAGACAGGCAGATGGCTCTAGCAAAAAACAAACCACCCTGAAGTGACTGAAAAATGCAAATTCATCCATACTTGTGGCACATGGTTGGAATTAAATACCGTGAAAAATTCTCGTTAAAGTAGAAAGAAGATGCTTATAAAACAAACCAATCTCATTTAAGTTTGGTTTATCCCAGAAGCAATATTGCTCCAGCACAAGATAAGACTTTGGTAAAAGCTGTTAAGCACCCTGAAATATTACATGTACATGTAAAACCCTCCTAGTGAATGCTTATGGCAAATGTGTATGTCCTCAGGGTTGAAACAGTAAACTGAATTTTTGCTAGGACTTGATTAACTTTCAATATCTAAATAACATAACACATTGCTACGAAATTTGGGCCTTCAGACAGTGTTTTAAGTAATATAGTAAAGGTTTAAAAATTAGGTCAACCAGTCTGGGGGGCTAAATTTTTGGCATAATTTGGACGTTGTTTGTGATAAGGGACTCATATACCATGGCAGTACAATTTATCTGCTATTAGATAACAATCTGGCCATCCTTTTGTGATGCACGGGAAAACTCGCGCTTCGCTTTTACTTCAATCAAATTCTGGCCCTTACTAACGAAGAGTAACAAAAATTTCTGTCATTTATACCCAAGTGCCCGAAATAGGGAATATTGTCCGAAGAAAAGGACAAATCTTGGTCCTTCAGTGCATTTGTCACGACCATTAAATGATCTAGGAACGCGAATAACTTCAAGTAATATAGAAGAACCCCACCTCAAAACATTCTTTACAATCACAACACTTTATAGATGTTTCTAAATTGCGGAAAAATCCGCGAAAAATCTGGATCTTCAAACAGTGCACACACACACAGCATAAATGTATTTTCATATCCACTTTGGTTGAGTAAATTAAAACCAGATGCCGACGAAAGAAGTCTAAGATTCAACAGAACACAATTGGCCCCTGGCCATTAATCAAAGAATGACATAAATTGAGAATACTGAAAGAAAAAGGGATAAATTGTGAGTATAAATAACAGCCAGTGTGTGATGATTTCAGTCAGACAAAATGTATTCTATCAAAATAAACACTGGCCCCAGAGCTCTACGATTCAAGACCTCTGAACACAGTTCCGTAAAAATTCTCCGCCGAAATGAGTCAAGAGAAAAATAATCCAAAGCCTACTTAAGTTTTTTCGCGGTATGAAGATATGAAGGATTATATTTAGTACAGGTTGTCACAAAATACAATGAAACTCCAATATGCACAGACTTGGTGGAGACAGATTTTTGTCTTTACGACTTCCAGACTCGAAATACGGATAAATGAAAATTCAACAGCTCTCGAAAATAACAGAGTGTTCCCCATTTAGAAACGGCATAAGAGATTTCAACACGACGCCAAAAAGAAACGTAATACCACTCGGTCAAAAAATTAATTACAACACGTCAAAGTTGTTGTTGAATAAGCGATTTGAGCCTGTGGGGCGACGTGAACAATTCAAAAAAAAAGTATCGATCGTTCCATGTTTTTCGCCTGCTGAGGAGGCCGAATGCCACGAAAATTTTCTATCTCCTGTGGAGAGTACGACCTTTTTAAAACGTAAACAGAACTTCTGTAACTGCAATTAAAATTATAAGGTTACTACATCAGGGCCATCTCAGAACTGTTCAATCACGGTAAAGTTGCGATTCACATATGCTCGTTCGATTGTCACTACGAGAACGGGAAACTCGGCGTAAGAAGATCTCTGAGATCGAAGTAGTGGTTTAGAATCTTTCCTATTAAAATGATGTCGCGATTCTTTGAAACTGGTTCATATCGCCAAAAAACATGTCCTCCTTTTAAAATTTATAGCTTTCACAGTTCCCCCCAACTGAGCTGCTCGAACACACAAAAAAATATATCAGTGAGCTAATAAACATGGGGCAACATGCAGATTCGATACGGTGCAAGAACTAACAACTACAATAAAATCACGACGAATCAATGAACGGCGAAACGCAATAGACGTGCGAAGCGCGACATCTTACCCGCCAAGAAGGTACTAGAGGAGGGTCCACTTCAGCGTTATACAGGAGTAAAAGTTCAACGCACATTGTATGTCCATGCCGAACAGCCGTGTGCAAAGGTCTCCAACCACCATTTGCGGTTGCATTTACATTAGCCCCATGTTGTAAAAGGACTTCTAAACAATCTCTGTGTCCATTTCTAGCTGCATAATGCAGTGCTGTCCACTGACTTCTGGTCGCGGCATTTACTTCAGCGCCATGATTTAAAAGCACTGTCAAACAGTCTACAAAGCCCTGTTCAGCTGCTTCGTGTAATGGCGTAAGGCCATCATAAGTCGCTATATTTACATTTGCTCGATAGTTCAGAAGAATTTCGACGCATCTAAATTGTCCGTGCCTCACAGCTTCGTGCAGTGCGGTCTTCCCGTACTTGTGACATCCATCTATCGGAGCGCCTAGTTTGAGTAGCTCACGAAGATCCTTCTTTGAGCCTTTGTATGCAGCTCTTTTCAATCTACAAACAAGAACTTCGGGGCTTACTTCGAGCTGTTCTCTTTTCGAGCAAGGTGCGTTGCCCATCGTTTCCTTTCACATACGTGATGAAGGAGAAAAGGCTTCACTTCTATTGCAGAGCCGTCTTGTCTAGCCAAGACAGAGACGAAAAGAGTTGTTGGCGATCGTTTTCCATGGGAGTACGGTGGGGAGGCATACTGAAACTTCATTGGAGAGGGGACGGGTGGCAACTTTGTAAAACAAAAAAAAAAATCATGGGCGCAATTGTATCTTGTTGATATGTGTGAGAAGATGACCAATATATAAGATCTAAATTGTTTCTAAATTTTTAACAAAAATTTGATTTAAAACCAGTGGGAAATTATTTTTTCTTGAGAGCTTTAACTAACTTCTTTTCAGCTGGGTGTCATGGGGGTGTCATTGTACTCGGTCGGAAATCTTGATTGTGAATGATTGTAAAGGATGGGGAGGGTAGGGGTTTAACAGAAGTGTTTAATGTTGTCAAGCAATCATCGTCTGTAATCTGCAAATTTCTGGGAGGAAAACCTTCCCTCTAGAGAAAATCGTGATTTGATTTTATGAATGAGCTTATTTGGCTGGAAAAGGGATCTATCTTCGTCAGTTTTGAGAAGTAAATATTGCGTGAAAATTACTCCACCCCACTGTTTTTGTATTCCTTTGTGATCCCGCCGACGTCCCGTGATAGGTCTACTGACGGTGTTTTGCAAAGATGGCGCCCGAGGACATTCGATAGCAGAGCAAACAAAAGCAAAACAGGATTTTATCTAATTCTTGTTGACTTACAGGTACACCGAAAATATGACGAAAATGAAAGATGCTTCTCAGTGATAAGCTGATTCGAAAGTATCGGAACAGACAGGCATAAATACTCTGCTAATTGGAGGTAATAGTTTCTCAATTTGTATCCTTTCAGAGTTGGGCAGAGCGCCTAAATTTCTCTTTCCTCCGTGTGGCGTATATTGAAGTTTCTAAGTTTCAAGTACTTCACTGCGGAACGTAAATGTGCTTCGCGCATAAATATTAGATCAGTCGTAGACAAAGCTTTAGTATTTGTCCGTTCGGCTTCCCTTTCAAGGCCACGCTTTGTGCCCCCAGGTCAATTACCCATTCTTCGAGAGGCGCCAGTTGTACTGTGCATAAAATTTATTCGCCTATATTTCGACCGACTCTGGCGACACACGTGCTTAGGAAATTACTTCGTAATTGCTAATGCAGCCAGTTCCTCTTCTCTGTCGCATACCTTGGGGGAAGAAGGAAAGATGCTTTTCTCGATTGTTCAAAAAATTCAGTGCTTTCCATCTGCCTCGCGCCGTCAACGCGACTGAAAACTGATGTGCGAAATATTGAGTTTGATGATTTATCACACGCTGAATGAGAAATTTCGCACGAAAGATCGGTCGCGTTTAATTGGTTCTCTGTTTTGCCGTGAATTCATGCGTAACACTTTGCCGTCCGTTCTGGTTGTTTAAAAGCAATTCATTGCTAATGAGTTCCAAATTTATTTAAAGCGAATTTATCGTCTAAATGTGCTAAAATTGAGTAAAATTGTTTGGTTAAGAAAGTTCACCAAACGCTTAACGTTTTGCGAAAAGCCGATTGGCAAGAGATAACTCGAGTGAAAAAGTTGCCATTAGGCAATTTGTGGGTTTAATTTATTTCTCGAGATCAGTACTTGACCCCTCAAACAATAGCAGTGTTAGAGCTGTGGTTTTCGAACCATTTTTGTTGCCAACTATTTTCGCAAATATAAGGTCGCCAAGATGTAATGGCTCGTACGTGACAATTTGTAACAGTAGAATATTGGCAGATGGATTATTGAGAGACTTTTATAGATTTTAGTTATCAGGAAAGAGCCTTCCTGTCTAAGGGTGAGAGACGGTCAGTCTTGGATACGAACCTACTTGTCCCATCAAGTCAACATTTCTGCACGTTCTATTTTGATCTCCGCTCTCGTGTTCTAGTTTTATTTTCATCTCGAATAAGAAGCGTGTAAAAATGGGATATTGAGTTTTGAACATGAGGACAATATATATGATATGTACGTATTCTTTAGACTTGTTTTGTTACAGACATCATTAGGGGAGATTTTGCGTAACACCATCATTTTGGCATCAGAACGGAAGTTCGAGAATGACAAGTGCTTGTTAATAGATCACGCTTCCAGCCAGAGTTAATGCAAAGACATGTACTCAACTTTGGTGCTATGCTTCCAAAGACTGAGTTAGTAAAGAATCAAATCTGAAATTAATGTTTACTAGCCAGTTTCATAAAAAAAAATGTTTGCTATTCAATTTTATCTGTCTTCCGACAAAAATTACTTTGAAGAAAACTAATTTACAATTATTATACATGGAGAAAAATTAATATATATTTTTTAATTACTTTTAGGACAGCTGTGTGTTTTAGCTCCCTAGGTTATGTAGTTTAAATCTAAATCAGCTGATCTAAATGGAATTAAAGTGAACTTACAAGCTTTTATGATTTCATAAATTTTCTTCAGACTGCCCAAATGTGAGCACCGACTGCAAAGTTCGGTCCTTTATAGGTTGTTATGTACTTTTAGGTGCCGCCACCAATTTATCTCAGACAAA
>OMLO01004315.1_pt1 | contig 11868 bp, 9 predicted proteins | sample 1674811 | NCBI WGS metagenome assembly OMLO01 (sample SAMN06265003, study PRJEB25207) | coral metagenome | isolation source: Coral host | place: Mexico:La Bocana,Puerto Morelos, Mexico | collected 2008-11-13 | reverse complement strand
TAGGCTTTTATTGTTTTACTGTTAAGAAACAGATGTTTCTTAATCTCGTTTCCAGACCCCTTATTTACATTTATATATAGTTTTCAAAAAATTGTAACGGTCTTTATTCCACTTTTGAAAATGTATGTTACGTAGCATACGAAACGTCAAGTTATTAAAATGCGTAAGTTTATTTAATATGTTGATCACCGCTATTTGTGTTTTATTCCTCGTTAAAAAAGAATGTAGTTTTTGTCAAAAGAAAATACCTCCTGAAACAACATAATTTATCCGAGAAGTTGCAGCAGGAAATGTCACAACGCTATTTTTTAATTTTATAAGGAATTAAATGATTAGGCCTGGTCTTCTAACGTAAAAGGATATCCGGCATTGTTTTTCGCTGCCGTAAAAGGTAGCACCGGAAATCAAGATGGCGCTGGAGGCTGGGAGGCCTGTGGCTCAAGATTTGTGATATTTTTGCCAGCGGTGTTGCTTTTCAGAACTGGTTGGAAAGATGGCGGAAATTGGAGTGATTGTGCGATCGGATCAAGAACAAGAGGTACAGTATGCAGTCCAATACGTTTTAATCCTTCCTTAAAAATTTCATCCTTTTGAAAGATGACATGCTTGTCTTGTTGTCTGACACAGGCCATTGCAGTTTTCCTGAGAGAAGTAAATAAAGATCGTGCCGAAAAGGGTTTGAGTCCTGTTGGTACTTCGACCGCGTTAATGTTCCTTCTTGCACGAAAATTCAATGCTGAACGAGCGGTTACTCTATACCGACAATATCAGGTGAGGATACTCTAACAAGAAGAAATTTTGCGCGATGTTTTCTACCTTACTGCGTTGCGTAATTGTAAATTTAATTGTCATAGCTAGACAGCTGCGCTAAAACAAACTGCTAAATAAGCTTATGATTTGGTAAAATTCGACGAAGTTTTTTCCGTGCTGTTAAACATCGTGATAACCTGAGAACGGGTAGGCTTAAATTCTAAAAGCACCGTTTAGTTTTGTTTAGGGTTAATTAGATAGTGGATAGCTACAATTTGCTGCACGGTGATCAGTGCTGCATGTTCATTTAAATTTTACAGTGTGTGTTTTGTAAGCTTATTCATTAAGCCTACGTCTACGAATATACTAGATATATATTTACAACAATTTGAATAAGTTAAGAAACATAATGGACAACCAATCTACTGGATATATGATCCTGGTTTTTGCTCTTGTAATTTGAATTGACGCGTTACTCTATCTGTTTTTTAGTTATATCAGGCCAATATAACTCTAGTTAATCAAATCCATTGTGGAAGCTCTGATCTAGCGCATCATGTTTATGCTATTCTAGATTTATTGATTGCAGATAATTATACCAGTAAAGCCAGAAAGGAGAACTTTTAACATGAAAATATTTATCAGTTTGATGCTCCAAGGGGTGTTAAGGGCTGTTTCCTGTTTGAAGTTGCTAGCACAATATGCACTGCATAAATGTACCTTCAATTAAATTTCAAAGGAATCTAAAAATGGGTTACTTATAAGGAAAGGCACAAACTGGTACCAATATTAAATTCATCACAAAGGAAGAAGGATATAAAATACTCAAGATTTGGAAGTTTGAGATAGGTCTCTTCAAGTTTTAGAGACAGAAACAGCACACTTAATGTTTCATGTATTTAAGGATCATAATAAATTATGTTTATTTCACTTGTAAAATATAAAGTAAAACATATTGTCCAAGATGGGAAAATGCAGAACCCTGGTGAAACTGAAAACTGCAGTTTCAATGATATAGTCCTTTTATAGCTAGGAATCATATAACCTATTGAGTGTACGTCTAACTGCAACAGAATTGTTGGGAAGATTAGCAATGTCACAGGTGAAGTTTTAATGCAACCTCGCTTACACAAGATTATGATATAAGGCTCTAACAGGAGCAGGGCTCTTTCAAAACAGTTTGTGTATAGTGTTTTCTAGGTTTATTTTCTTAGCTTTTCCAACTTAATCATTGGTTTTACCTTTTAATCATACTGTTTCCAATGCCTCTTAGGAGCCATAATTATAATGGCTCATAAGGAGCAATGGAAAGTCTTGAATAACAAAGATTAGTGATGTCACCTGTCATTTCTACAACCATGAAAACTTAGAAATTAAGTGAGATTTAATAGAAAGTGATGTTTCCATATTTGCACCATTTCAAGGATTTACTGGCAAAAAGCTGTACCTATAGTAACTGCATGGTATAAATTTGTATTAGAAGGAATGTTGTTCTCATAGATAAAAGATCAGTAGATTAAGTTATATCTCAAAAGGTAAATAACAAGTTCAAAGGGATTCAGGAAAAGGAGGTTGAAACTGAAATTCAAATTTCATTGCTCTGCAAGAACTTTGCATATTCTAGGAGGAGTGTTTGTTTAGTTCATAGCGGAAATACATGTTGATAGCAGGGAATCTTTGGCTACAAATTATTTATGACAGTTAGCCAACTGAACATGTAGAAAAACACCAATTACATAGCAATTAAAAAACTGACTAATGACTAAACACTAACGTTGTCAATATTTGTCATCCCAAAAAAGCTCTTTTGGCACAATGGAGTGCCATCTGATTTCAACTAGTGCCATAACTACATGTAGAGATAGGCAGTAGATAAGAAGTCGGGGTGTTAAATCTGAGCCCAGTAAGATTCAGTGTACATTGTACCCTTGTTAATAAAATGACGGCTGCTTCCTGGCATTTTCGAAGTTTCTGTTGAGAGGATGAGGTAAAGTGTTGAACAACTAGCAAATTTAGCCTAAAACGATAGATTAGTTGTCTCGATTTCTATACATTGACTTGGGTGGCGCCCTCATCAGCTATCCTGTGATATAAATTGAGAACAAGTAGTCTTATAGGCCACAGAAAATTTGGCATGCTGTTTGGTATACAATTTTGTTTCTATGTAACAATTAACCTGCGAAATTGCACGGAATATCGTCTGATACTTACTAAAATCAGGCGATATTCCACAAGATTGAGCAGGATAATTGTTTTCTTATTCAACAAATTGATAACAAAACTAACAATTTTATCCAGCCAGGAAAAAACTCTTATTTACAGTTTAGCTTGTTGCAGCGTATAAAATTATGTATATCGCAGGATATCTGTTACCTACGGATGACAGATATTGAGAGAATCATGACCATATTTGGACAGTGTTACGATTTGTTGAATAATAAAACTTGATAGAAACACAGAACTAGCGCAAACTGTCCACATATTGATGGCATTAGCAAAGATTTACATTCTGATGATCAAAGTAAACATGCTGGTTTCTTTGGGAGAACTCCAAAAAGCTTATTCAATGGTTCAACATATTATAATATGCATGGATATTTTGTGAGTTGTGTAAACTGTAGTATTTTTCAAGAAATGTGGCAAGGAGTGAAATAGACAATAAGCAAAATGTCTGGATATATTGTATGTTAAACCGTCAAATAAGGGGTATATTAATATCACCATTTACATCACGTTCTAGTATTTTGGCTTGTAGTTTTTTAATTGCATCCTGCATCATGCATACTCATCCTACTGATCACATAAGGCAAGCAGGTGGAATTATATACTTACAGCTCTACCTTAATTTTGCAGTATGAACGTCATTTGTATTATTTACAAGAAATGGCTCCATATGATGAACCTTTGCAGTCTGAATTACTTGGCGGAAAGTTCACAATCTTGGTGGGTGCTAGGCATTTCTCATTTGGTAGAAATCTGCTTTCTACTGACCAGTGTGTTTACAAATCAGCATCAAATATCTTCCAAATGAATGCGCATATGCTTTTCGGCTAATGAATTTGCATATGGTATGTCAAATTGCATCCTCATCCCATAAGTTGCTGCACCATGGTTAAGTTTGTTGGTTTTTTGACATAGCAAAGATTGCACTCATTTGGGGCAGCACTTGTTAAAACATATTTCTAATACACTGACAGTACATTGTGCAGTCCCTGAAAATATCCATAACCCCCCCCCAAGGAAGGTTAACAGAAAATTCCAAGGTGGAGGGAGGTTTCAAATTGACAAGCACAGTTGTTTTTGAATTTCCAGAGAGGTGGAGTGGGGTTCAAACTAAAAACCTGTGTTGGGTATTCAATGTGTGTGGGTTATCAATTTTAAAGCATTGTAATGGAAATAAATGCAAAGTGGTTAATTGAATAGCTTTCACATGTCAGGCATGAGCTGTCTTCTTATTCAACTAAAACTGCTGAAATTGTATGCAACTAAATTAACAAATAATTATAAATTAAATTTTACTTTTCAAATGTTTTTTTTTTTAGGATGCTCATGACACAGGAGGCGCAGCAATAGCAATGTTTACAGCCAGAGAACACTTTCCTGCAGCAACAAGTCACAGGACAGTCATTCAGGGTATTGCTTTCCAGTTGGATGAGTGTCTGAAAAGGTACAAATTATTAAATATACCATGGCTTTGGAAATGAATATATGAAAGATTATATATTTGAACCGCGGAGAAAGATATGAAGACATAATTGATCACTGCAGTTATACACACAACTTAAGCAGTTGCAAAATTAGCTTAATTTGAGGTCTAAATGGAATTCGTTCATGAGTTCGAAACCTTTTAAAATTGCTTAAGTTGTGTGTATAACTGTGATGATCAATCATGTCTTCATACCACAGCTTCGAACTGCAGTCAAACCTCTCCCAATGGACAAATGTATGTTATGGACAGTCCTCTTGGTCCCAGAGAGAGCAGTTTTTTTTTTTAAATCTCTGCCATTCTACAGCTGAAATAATACAGACATTCAGTAAACTTTACCCCTTTGGTGTTTGTATGAAAAAGGTTTCCCTGCAGAAATAACAGAGTCGCAAATACATTATACATAAACGTTTTTTCTTTGCAGCAGATCATGTATTCCACTGTCAGTCCTCTCTTGATCTTGAAATTCATCTTCTATTTCACATATTGTTGTTTATAGTAGTCAATGCGCTCAGATATACGGTCCTAGCTGAAAGAATTATATCATAATCATAATGAGCTTAAAAAAAATCCTGCTGGTGGGAGGGGGACCACAGTTGGCTGTTTACAAGCATGACTGAGAAGTTGAACTAGGGTCTACCAAGAAACAACTCCAGCTACCTGTAAGTAGTCAGAGCAGGAAGTCCTTAAAGTGCCTATGAAGTGAAATTTGCTTTTGTTTAGTTTTAAAGTTTACCTTGTCAAATACGTGATTCCAAAGTTTGAGACATCTGGCATTAAAAGTAACAATTTTACAAGCCTTCAAAGTTGAGCCATTTTGCCCTCAAAAATGGTATTTGAATCGCGTGGTCATAATACCACGTGACACCAGCCTCTGACGTCACTTTGGTGCCAAAATCGTTCTCACAATGGCGGATAGAAAGGAGAAGAGGAAACCGCGAGGGTGATATTATGTTGCTGGTGCCCCAAATCAGCGAAGTTGCCAAAACACAACATTCACGCCAGGTATACAAATGTATCAGTTCCTCTCAGATTTGGCTGTTCGAGCGAGATGGGTCCAGCTTGTCCGAAGACGCCGACAAGACTTCAAGGATCCGCATTAAAATATGCTTCGCTATGTTCGGCACATTTTGAAGAGTCATCCTATGAGCGAAGCTTGTCCATTTTGAGTAGCCTGGATGGCCAGGAGATAAAAATGAAATCATGTTTAAAAAAGGATGTGATACCAACGAGGGACACTGTTCCAACAAACAATCGAATGCCATTTTCACTGATGCATTGGTGACCTCTCTGCAGCAACGAAACTCGTGCAAACCAACTAAATTCTCGTCTGAGCATCGTTCACATCGGCACCTAAACGTTCAATGACATCAAAAGATGAAAAAGTGAGTGTACAATTAAAAAGAATCGGAAGGAATGTCACAAGATCTTTATTTTCGAACATCTAAAAGTAAGCGGGACTTGTATAAAAGCTTGTGATATCAATATTTAAGTACTGTGTGATGTGTGATCTTGTGAGACAGGTTTGCCTTTGCGATTTCAAATGTATAAAGCCAGGTATCACAGCATAAAAGTCTAAAATAAAACTACTATTTATCAACCCTTTCGTATCTTGCTTCCAGAGTTGCTGCTGTAAGCCCGTCTTCGTCAGATTCCTCTTCCTTGATATCATTTGCATCTCGTGTATTGTCGCTAGCGTCAACTTCGGCCATAGGTTCGTCTTGGTAAGGCGTAAGTTGGCTGTATATTATCTGGACATCTTCATCTTCTTCCTCATCAGTTTCTCCTTCCTTGGTGTCGCTGGATCTTTCTGATAAATCGCTCATTTCTGAGTCGCTCGACATTTTTCTCACGTAAGTTTGGCACCAAAGTGATGTCATGGCACGGTATTTTTGGATTAACTCGACCCATTCCCCTGACCATTTTTGGGAGACAAAATGCTCAACTTTGAAGGCTTGTAAAATCGTTCTTTTTAATTCCAGACATCTCAAACTTTGGAAACGCGTATTTGACAAGGTAAATTTAATACTAAACAAAAACAAATTTCATTTCATAGGCACTTTAAACCTGCAACCTTTGCACCTTGAGTTTGGTGCCCTAACTACTCTGCTACATTGACAACACCTATGTCGGGAGACTGATAGAAAAGCATAATTCAAGGGCTTGCAAATGGTACCAAATCTGCCATAAAAATAAATAAATAAATAAATAAATAAAACAAACTCAAGTGTCAGTGAAAGCATGGTCTTCAAGAAAGCTAAGTATGTCAACATGATTTTGTCTCTTCATTTCTTTTCTAGTTGTGAGACACAGAAGAATGGCTTGGTTCTGCTGTATGACATGACTGGATCAGGCTATCACAATTTTGATTACAGTCTTGCTCGCAAAGTGTTGGAACTATTAAAGGTGGCAAAAATATATCTGCAAAACTTAGTGCTAGATATATGTCATTTTGATTGTATCAAGAAGTGCAATAATGAACCAAAGAATGTCTCTCTGTGCTATGAAATTTCCAAATTTCTACAGTTTTTTACATCTTTGTATTGCCTGCTGTAAATTATAATTTCTAGCTAGCCATGCAACCTATAGTGCAGCTCTAGGTGTTCCACTTGTACATTGTAGGCTTTTTTAATTTTGAATGTAATCTGCCTACAGTCGAACTTGATGTTATTTAGATGTTCCATAGGGTGTGAAATGTCAAACAGTATGTTTTCTTTTAGATTACCTCCATGATTAATAATAATTTTATGTAAGTTACTTAAATAAACTTATTGATTCTGCGTTGATGTAGGTTAATTTGTAAAACAATTAATTACCATGTTGTAATTTTATTCTTAGGGTGGCTACCCAGCTAGACTCAAGAACGTTTACATTATCTCTCCTCCCTTGTGGTTTAAAGCAGTGTTAGCATTTTTCTCAAACTTTCTGCAAGAAAAACTCAAGGAAAGAATTGAAGTAGTCCCTCAAGAAATACTGCTGCAAAGACTTCCAGAATCTTCCATCCCAGAATGTTTAGGAGGAACACTGAAAGTGGACCACTTAGCTTGGTTAAACAAGTGCCTTGTGTCATATTCCCAGACACTAGCGGAAAACAGCACCCATAATGGAGGACCTAAAGACTTTTCAAGGCATACATCTAACAGTTATGTAAGAACTGTTGAGTCTTCAACATTTGATCAGATGGGACTAAGAAATGAAGGTGCTTTGACTGTGATGGAATTTATTGAGCACATGATGAAGCTGCAAAGGAAAGGGATCAAGATTGAGTTTGTCAATTTAAAGAGACAGGGAGGAGTTGGAACGTTTCAGTCAGCAAGGTGAGTACACCAGCCTTCAGCTGTTTCATTCAGATCATGATAATATATCAGTCAAGATAAAGACCATGTTGTATTTTTACCCTCACCTACTGTAAAATAAACCTGCATTCAGAGGACACCTCTATTGAGCAGACCAGTGTTGTGTTATTTTGTTGCACAAAACTGCTATAAGCATACACTTCAAGGGCTTTTTACTATTTTTAAAGCTAAGTACAGTAGATTATTCCAGATTGATTCATTGACTGCATAGACAGTGCTATGAGGAGTCTGTGGTTTAATAATTAACTGTTATTGCTCAATATATTGGAACCTGTTTACAGCAGACACCCTGTATTATGTGGATGTTGTAGGTAAAAATTAAATTCAGGTAAAAATAATTTTAACCTAGTTTGATTCTCAATTTCCTTTGTCTTCTAACCCTAATTATTCATAATCAATGAATAATAGGGTTAAGAGACAAAGGAATTTAATTTTTACCTGAATTTAATTTTTAACTACAACATGGACACTAGTGAGTGTCCCAAGGGTGTCCACTTATCATACAGTTTTCACTGCTGTAATAACAGTCTTTGCTGAAATATTCTCCAAGAGATACAGGAAAATCATTACTAACAGTGCTAATATTACATGGTGTAATAAGCGTGTTAGCATTCCAGCCAGTGAAACTTAGATGGTTTAGAATAAGTAGACATTCAGTGTTTCTTTTTTATTGCAGACTGCCAGAAAATTTGAAGAGAAATAGATACACTGATGTTTTATGTCTTGAAGAAACAAGGGTGAAGCTCTCTGATCTGAATGGTGATACAGTAAGTTTAAACTTATGTACTAGCATCCTATCCAGGAGGAGCAGAAATAGTCATAGTCAGATGGAGGGAATTATCAGTCCTGTATATTAGTGTGTGCTTAAATATTTATAATGACATGAGTTTTACAGATCATCCGTTCACCATCTGCACACAATCACTGTTTGAACCTATGACACAATTCATCAAACTATTTTGACTCTGAGTTATTCTGACTGAAAAGTAAAAATTTATAATTCCAAAGATGAGATCAAGTTTTACTAATTGCCAACAGATTGTCATCAGCATTTCACTATTCACACCAACCATATAGGACACAGAATCACATAAAGAAAAAAACCTTTAGAACAAGCATGTGAATCATGTCATTTCTTTGAGGAATGAAATCTGGTTGTGTGTATTGAACAACACTCGACCATAGAAACTAGAGTCAAGTGTCAGTGTTGATGACTGAACAAGGTCCTCTGAAGTAGAAAGGAGTCAACCATTTAGCTAACTTTATTATACAGATACTGATGAAATACCAGGATTTTTCCATTTACTAAAAAATCATATCTTCACCGCGTGCAGTGAAGATACTATTTTTATCTTTCACATGTGAGGATATTGTGATAAGTGACATTTTGTGATAAGTGACTACTTTGGTTGTTTCAAAAATGAATAAAAAAAGTTGTGTTTTATGTGGAAATTTCATCAGTATCTATAAAATAAACAGAACATTGCATGGCCGCTTGGGGATACGGATTTTATCTTCTCGTGCTAAAAGTATCTCTCACTCGAAGATAGAATTCGTATCCCCACGTGGCCATGTAATATCCTCTATTTATTACATTGTACAATATATAATCCTGGGTATAGAGGGGATATACAAGGGAAAATTATCTTACCCAGGAGTAGTCTGCAAGCAGGCTCTCCTCATTCATGGCAAGATCAGAGTGGTCAGCAAATGTAGCGAAAGTCTGCAAGCAAAGCAAATTGGTGAGAATGAGACCCTAAGAAGGTGTCAGGATTTTGTAAAATTGGTAGCTTAATGTGTCAAATTATTAGCCAATAGAAACTGAGAAAAACATCAACAATCAACCAATGTTCCACCTTGAGGCTTTCATTTAAGTTATGCAAATTGTCCTTGTGTCTTGCTGCTCGCAATGCTAGACAAATCTTTGACATCTTTCATTGCAGCATAATAAGCCAAGTGATTTTCCCTCCTTTACTTGATCATGAATAATGCTGCTTAGTTTCCAAGTCACGAACTTTCTTCGTCATCATTGCAGTTGCAAACAGTTGGAATTCAAAACAGTTACTTTATCCAGTTGGCATAACAGCAAAATTATTTCTTCCTTCTGAAGACAATATGCAGCATTTTCCTGCTGTGGTTTGGATTTACCAGATCATTTGCTTCAATGGAAACTTTTCAATGAGCTTCCAGAATAAATTTGCACACTTAGATTCTCAGATGCCATGCCATGTTAGTGTTTGATAATCAACACTGATTTTGCTCATATTAATAGCACCTGTCATTTTTCACCAATCAGAAGACTGCATTCTGGGAAGAACACAGTGTATTCAGAAAATAATGCCTTCCATGCAGGCTCTCGTTTCTCGTGCCAGGCCCCTTGCCAGCTTGCATAGCTCACTGACTGATCTCTTGCATCTTTGCTCAGAGCAAACACATGAAAGCCTGCTTGCAGGCTAACCTAGCAACACAATGGAACAACACCGAACAGGATCTGGAGACCAGGATCCTTGATCTAGAGTCTATAGCACTGACCATAAGGGATTAAGGCCGCCATTCCTTTCACATTGTTGGCGATGCAAGCTAAACATTATAATAATAAATAAATATCAAATATCAAGTAACTCTTGTATTTTTCCAGACATCTAACTATATTCATGCAAACTTTATGGATGGATACAAGCAGGCTAAGGCATACATAGCTACACAAGGTGAGTAGTCAGCTAAACCTCGACTTAGATGTTGACACTTTCATGTAATATGCCATATATAGAAAAGACCATGACACACCACATTTCTAAACATCAAGAAGAGAGTTGAAATTTTAAAACCATCAAGTTCAAATGTGGCATATGCATCCATTTGACAATTCATGCACCAAAAGGGAAACTGGATTCCATAATTGTTTGACTCTATGTTGAATGTTTACAGTTTGTTACATGTAGTTTTATGGTGTAACAAAAAGCTTGAAAAGTTGGCACTTTTAGAGCATTCCATACTTGTGATCGGATTGGAAAATCCAGACTGCTTGAGCATGTGTGATTAGCTAATTCAAAGACTTAATTTTGGATCACCGAAAACCTGGAAAAAATAGAAGAAGATTACCTGTTACTAACTGTTGTTTCATCATGTTATTGGTTAGGACCCCTTCCCCAGACAGTAGGACATTTCTGGCAGATGGCCTGGGAACAACAGGTTTATGTCATAGTCATGGTAACAAGGTAAAAAAATCTTAACTTTAACCCAAGGGTTTATTGTTGCTGAGATCATTGTACTTTCTTTTTTTTTTTTGTAAGTCATAGGGAGGTGTCTGATGACTTTTTTCAGCAGTCTATGGTAGTGATGAAAATTGTAGAAATCATCATCCCCACAAGTCCTTAAAATGCCATTATGACCAAATTCTTGATATCTATTTCTTTTACATTTTTGTACACAACAGGTCTTTCCTAGATATCTTGGCAAATTGACTCCAATCATGATTATTTTTATTATTGCCATCTCAACACAGTGAGCCTCACTGATGATACAATCAATTTTGGTGGCTAAATGATGAAAGGTCATGAGTTAGACTCCAGCTGAGGGTTCATGCAGAAATCGTTTTTTCAGAGTAATTCAACCTGAGAATTCTTCCTTATTTTAGTCATTTCATCCAATAAGACACCACTCCTTCTGCCATTACATGTAGTTTTGCATCATATAAAGCAGGCCAATCAAAATGAATATAACTTATATCGTCGCTGTCAAGCTTGCCATTGAAATCGGCTGCCTTTTCTTGGTAATGGTAATGGTTATGAATTTATACATGTATAGTGCATTTTCTATGTATATATATTCAAATGCGCTTTACAAGTACATGATCTATGAACAAAGACCAGACCACAACACCGGGAACTACATGCCCTACTCTTTACGATGAGTGCATGGGTTCTTTAACGTCCCCTGCTAGCCATTACAGTGAAGATTCAGGAGACGGGGCCTACAATTTATCGTCCTTATCCGAGAAGACTAGAATATCTAACCATTTGCAGATGTCATTGCAAAGGCAGCATATTCTCCTCA
>OMLO01004313.1_pt1 | contig 11869 bp, 1 predicted proteins | sample 1674811 | NCBI WGS metagenome assembly OMLO01 (sample SAMN06265003, study PRJEB25207) | coral metagenome | isolation source: Coral host | place: Mexico:La Bocana,Puerto Morelos, Mexico | collected 2008-11-13 | reverse complement strand
GGAATCCAAAGCTGACAGTTCATCTGAGTCAAGCTCTGAAGAAGAAGAAGAACCTGTAAAGAAAGTAACCAAGACAAATGGGAAAGAAAAAAGCAAAAAAATGGAATCCAAAGCTGACAGTTCATCTGAGTCAAGCTCAGAAGAAGAAGAAGAGCCTGTAAAGAAAGTAACTAAGACAAATGGGAAAGAAAAAAGCAGAAAAGTGGAATCCAAAGCTGACAGTTCATCTGAGTCAAGCTCAGAAGAAGAAGAAGAAGAAGAAGAGCCTGTAAAGAAAGTAACTAAGACAAATGCGAAAGAACAAAACACAAAAGTTGAATCCAAAGCAGACAGTTCATCTGAGTCAAGCTCAGAAGAAGAATCAAGTTCAGAAAAAGCTGAAGATGGAAAGAAAGCAGTGAAATCGAACGTGAATGGAAAAAAGAACAGCAAAACAGCAGAATCTAAAGAGGATAGTTCATCAGAATCAAGTTCTGATGATGATGAACCAGCTAGAAAAGTAACAAAATCGAATGTAAATGGAAAAGACAAAAGCAAAAAATCGAAACCTAAAGAGGAAAGCTCATCAGAATCAAGCTCTGAAGAAGATGAAACAAAGAAGAAGGTAAAAAAATCGAAAGCAAATGGAAAGGTTAAAAGCAAAGGGCCAAAATCCAAAGATGACAGTTCATTAGAATCAAGTTCTGAAGAAGAAGGCAAACCAATGGAAAAATCAAAAGTTAGTAAAAAAGAGAAAAACAAGGAAACAAAATCATCTGATGATGACACAAGCTCGGATGAATCCATGGAAATTTCAGTAGACACGCCAAAGACAACCAATTCTATGGCAGACAGCTCACAGGGTTCCACAAGAGTATCAAGGAACAAAAGAGCTAAGAAACTGAAAGAGAGTAAGGAGACAGAATCATCTAGTGAGAGTTCCAAGTCAGGGGAATTAGAAGCAACTTTGCCAGTCACAAACTCAATTAAAAAAGACAATAAGAAGGCAAACATTGATGAACCACAAGGTATTGTTGAATTTTGATAGTAATCCTTTTTAGTGTTAGAGTGATGCTTCCATCGTGAAGCGTTAATGTGTGCATGCAAAGGAGCCATTGTCCCAAGATAAATGCAATTATTGAGAAGTATTGTTTTTGCAGTGTAAGAAAATTGCAGTAAGCAATCCAGATAATACAATTGTACTTAAAAAAGGTTAATGTGCATACATGTATTTGGGTAATTCACAGTCTTCATTATCCACAGGTACAGTGTATGACATTGATTACAACAGAAATAGTGTTTACTGTCAATTACACCGTTATTGTTTCAGCTTTGTGCACATGTTCCTATAAGGCGAAAGTGACCTTACTGTCAGTTAGCTATTGGATAGAAACCTGCACTAAATCCTATCTAAAGAATCTCTTAAACTTAGCTTATCGGTGATGACAACCTCTCATCAGTAGATAGAATAAGCTGCTATTATGATATAACGAGGTCAAGGTTATTATACTTTGCCATTGGCTACCAATCAATAGCCAAAGATCAAATTATCGATCAAAACAAGAGCAGGCCATCTATTTGGATGTTTGCAAATACTATTAAAACTGAATTTCCAAATTAATTTTGATTAAATTTATGTTAATGATGAAGATCTACAAAATCTGATTGTCTTTCAGCATCATCAACACCAGCGTTAAATCCAAAAGAAGGTAAACAAAAAGGACAAACTAAGGTGAGATTTTGACTTAAAAATTCCAAATCCTTGACCTCTTTCTATGGATGCAGTGAAACCTGGTATGTATATAGTTCTGCTTGTCCATTTAGGTAAAAACTCCTTTCAGAAGAGTAAAGGAAGAAGAGATAACAGTGGATCCAAGGTTGAAGGATAACAGCTTCGAAGGGAAGGTGAGAAGTATCTCTCTAGTGAAATTTAAAAACGCTTTCTGCCTGGGCTGTCATTACCCATAACACTTGCTTTGGTTGTGTTACTTATTTTTGACTTGAAAGGTGGAAGTTTCTGTTGAAAAGCAAATTGCTAAGCAAGAGGCCATTTCCGAGTTGCCTTTTTCCTGTGTGTCAGAATGAGTCTTCGTGCGAAATCATTCATATGGAGATGTGTTCCGCCTAGACGTTCACTTTAATGCAAAACTAACTCATTTTCATATGAAAGTTTGATTGAAACAATCTATGAATGAATGACAAATTATTTTATTAACTTGTCAGTTATATACCTGGAGATTAGCTAATTAGGGACCTGTAAATAAAGTCGATAGCTAACGACTAGTTTGCAAAAATTTAATAAACAAAATATTGAAGTTGTCGTGATAAATATTTATTTACAGCATAGTAATAAATACTATAAAATAATATAAAATGATTCCGTTCATAGAGTGCAGCAACTGCCATTGTTGTCAATGAGGTCTGAAAGATCAATTTTTATTATCCTCGTCTTAAATTTCGTGAGGGTTGGTGACGTTCTTAATTCTTTACTAAGCTTTGACCAGATATATGGACCTTGTATCTTAGGCACAAGTTGACTTGGAAATGGCGTATTGGTACGAGTGGAAGATTACAACCACTGATGTGTAGATTCCATTGATCTAACCTAAAAATAAATGCCAGGCCTCCTGTTAAATCTTGTAACAGTTCACTAAGGGAAGTGATACATTGTGTGTTAGAAAACCAAGGACTACATGTACGGTCTCGGATGGAGAAATGTCACATTAGTTTTGTATGGAGGCATAACGATGAATAAAGTCCTTGGATTTTGAAGTCAAAATAAAACGTCTTAAGAGCCCTAAAAAAGAAATGGTTGCCTGAAAATGTGACAAGTCCATCAAGTTGACAGTCAAAAATAACTTTTGACAGATATCCGTCCATCTCGACGTCACGCTTGGTCGATAATCCTTAGCTATATATTAAGCCAGTGGTTAGTGTCAGATTAATTGTATTCTTGGTAGAAATTATCTATGAATTATAAATGAATTAATCATTTCTTTTTTGTTTTAATACGTTTCAGTTCGGTTCAAAAGGAGACTGGGGTGAAAAAGCAAACAAAGATCTGAAGTTTGTGAAAGGTGAAATTCTCATACCTAACCTGCAGATATCACTGAATTTCCTTTACACATCATGTTTTTTTAATGTTGTTAGCATTTGACTGATGTTATATATAGATGTATATCAAAACTAGCGTCCATGGTCTCCGTGGCAATATATCCTTGCTACTCTTGGCCTAAGTGCTGGGTCCCAGTTTAAGCCCTGCACACAATTACAACAGAAGGAATTTTGTTTTAAGCTACCTTTACCCACCTCTTTCATTTCTGCAGAAGTTCCAGTTGCATCCATACCATACCTAAATGTTTAACATCTCCTTCACCTCAAGCCAGCCCCTCGGAGTTTCCAGTGACTTGCTTGGCGTGCCATGCGTTTCTATCCAGTATCTTGTACACATAATAATCTTCAGTGTTATTTGGTATAATTTGCCTTGAAGTTTAAGTAAGGAATGACTATTTCTGATGACGCGCCTGATAGGTGTTTTGCTTGTTGTGTCACAAACAGTCATTGTGCGCAACTTTTCATATAAAAATATGTTCCTTCATTTTTTGTAGATCAAAGGTCTCTCAAAAATGATCTTATGACTTACCCTGGATTTCTCTGTAACATAGCAAAATCATTTTACGTTGTTGTTTCCGTGTTTTCAGGCAAATCGTTTCGACATGAAAAGACCAAGAAGAAGCGAGGAAGCTATCGAGGAGGGCAGATCAACACAGGCATTAATTCCATCAAGTTCGACAGCGACTAAAATACTAGAAATTTCATAGATATCTGCAAAAATAACTTGCGATCTAGAGGTTACAAAAGGCTCAGATGCAAATTAGATTTTGAGTAAAATGGTAAGCGAGATATTTCTGTTCGTTGTAAAAGATCTTTTGATTTCAAATAGATAGGTCGTGGAAAACTGACTGAAGTCTGATTTGCACGAGCGTGTGAAAACGCTAAAGCCAATAGACCGGTTAACTCTTGAGTTTGAAAAAGTAATTGCTTGGCACTGCAACACTACACGATTGGCCTAAAAATCTTCCGCCGTGGCTTCCTCGAACACGTTTTGCCACGCTTCGCGTCGCGCGTTAGCTACAGATATTTTAATCGATCCAGTAGATTTTTTTGTCTTTTGTGACTAGCCATTTTGACTTTTCTCAATTGAAAATCGCTATTAACATCGAAGTTATAGTTTTAATATGTCACGCTAGGCGTGATTACGAGCAGAAAATGCTCTTGTGTTTGTTTTAGCTCATGCGTATTCAGTTCTTGTCTTTTTGTTCATCGAATTTTCACTGAAAACAATGCATTAAAACTGATTGAAGTTTTGGCCTTGCATGAATGTTACTCTGGCTGGTACTAAACTCCACTTAAGACATGATATCGTGGGCTAAGAAGTAGATAAGTTGTGTTTTGTTGTCAGCTCCAACCATAAGTGCATTACGTCTCCAACATCCCGACTTACTTATTTGTGAATTAACCCTTCATTCCCATGATCAAAATTAAAATTCTTTTTAAAGAGTGCCATAGATTGTGTAAGGTTTGTTCTGAGAACTTTAAGGTGCATTTCGGCAGTTCTCGGCCATCGACGTCTTGACATTTTTATGTTTAGCCGGCCGGATATTCCTATGAAGAGCTGAGGTAGCTTATCGTTTTTTGTTTTTTTTTAGTAAAAGTTTAGAACTCTAATCAAGTATTTCATGGCAATCAGGAAAATCAGTGAGTGAACATTGTATAGATATTTAGTCTTTTGAAAGAAATAATACAAAAAATGTAGTAGATAATAAATGTAGGCACTTGATAGCGTTCAACACTGGACTACTCATTTTGCAGGAAATAAACTAACTTTCACCATTAATTTATTTTGTTTTTGATGTCTGATTACATTGTGGTCCTTGCCATAAACGCTGTTTTCGTTGCCGTTTCCTCTATGACTTATATCGTTCGATCACATCATCTACAGAACAATTTTCAGTAGAGTGTTCCATACAAACAACCGAATCCATTTGTGGCGGAAATGGGTGCGGATATCTCTCAGATAAAGACTACATTTAATGGAGGGTCTGGTCAGAAGCTTGCTCTTTTTTTAATTTTCTATGGTAACCTCTGTTCATTGCCGGAAAGAAATCTAGCCAATCACATCATCTCTCTGGAGCCAGTTTTCCTCGTGTCAAGGGCCATTCTGCTAAGAGTGACGGGTAGCTCTGGGGATGGGTATCACGATGTATAAACTTGAAGGAATCATCGATTTGTGGCTCATGAGTCTTAAACTCAATTCGGTGTAATAGTTGTCGCCTTTTTTATTTTAAACAGCACAAGAAAAAGCTTTTCCATGCGAGGAAAATGGTAACAATTGCGACCTCTTAAAGGCACAAATAAGTCTTTTAAACGGAATAGAGATGATCGATAGAACGAACCCCTCAATTCCCAATTCCTACTGATTCCCAAGCCTTTGAAGATAAACGCCTCGAGAAACAGGAACTCATGAAACCACTTTAATGTTTATGACATTTTGACATCCTTATTCCTACAGACAGTCATGCTTCTTTGATCAACACTTTCAGGTAACTACTTAAGAAGAAAAAAAGATAGTAGCGATAGTTCATATCTCGCAGGCAGATGGGGAAATAAATCTTACATCGCCTCGAATTCCAACTTTAAAATCAGACCATTTCTTGACATTACCTCTCCCCCCGTGACACGACTTGGACAAGTTTGATATTTCGCTTGCGTCGAGGACCCTGTTCCACATGTTGAGATCAGTGAGTTCTCCAATGTAATTTTGAGTGGCGTCAAATCCTCCTCCAAACCAGTCTTGCTCCTGTCCAATGATAAGGATTCCATTTGTGTTGATCACGTGACCGGTTTTTAACCCCGATCCTTTAGCTTGGGAAACGCCATCTTTGTAAACTTTCCAAGAGCCAGCCCTGTTTTCCCATGAAGCACATAGGTGATGCCAGAAACCGTCATTTACGGAGATTGTCGTTTGACTGATAGGAAAATAAAACAAGTACAATGGCGTCAACCTTATATTGCTGCACCTTACTGTTTTGTCCGGTGATTTTAAATGCGTTGTTGGTGATGTTATTGTTTGATGCGGGTTGTGTAGGTTAATACATAAGCAACAATCCTCCGCCGTCGCCAAACACTACAAGAACGCGCACGGGACGATATCTCAGGACCCGCGAAAGCGTTTAGAAGTGCTTAGTGCTTTAGTGTGCGAAATGTTTCAATACCAAATCTCAACGTCCAATCAGACTTAATTCGTGCGAAAGCATTTTTACAATCTTCGCACCCTTGTGTGTTGTTAATTCTTCGTCCCAAAATCGAATCGTCGGATTTTTTCGTTCGTTTTTACCGTTTTAAGTACACATAGCTTCAGACCAAAATTAATGGGTCTCATGCATTCCACGTCATTCTGTTTTCCTCCTTTAAAGAAGTAATTTTACATGAAAAGATAAAACCCTTTTTTATCAGCCTGACCGTCATTTTAAATGATTGTCCCTGCTCAGGGACGCTGACGTTCCCCAAACCATTCAACATATTCAACATAGATACAGGACCTAAATTAACTGCTAAGTTGTATCCAATAACGTGGTGATCTGTTACAAAACGATCATCTGTCAACTACTTTTTTGTTGTGTTTTCTAAACGTTTTGTTCAACAGCAGTCATAACACTAAACACACGTCTTTAAAACCTGCAGCACCAATTCCAATTCCAAGATTATATCTTTGTTAATGCTCCTTTTGACACGATTTTTCTGTCAAATTGTGAAATTTAATCTTTAAGTCTCACGAGGTTTGCCTCCGCGATTGGCACAAAATTACTCCGGTGAATTTGGTAGCCATGAGCAATAACCTAGATCTAAGAATCATATTTTTAAAACTGTTCCACTATTTCTCTTACACTAGTTTGTCGTTGACCCATAGCTGGATTTGAGACATCTTGTTGATTAAAATTTCATTGAAGTAACTGGAAGTGCTGTAACTCACGACCGTCCGATCCGTTGTTGTCTTGTCTGTTGTACGCACTCGAAAACACATGGTGAAGGCATCGGTTATTTGGAGGCCATGATGGATGACGTAGTCATTTGTACTCTTTTTTGTAAAGTAAAGGTCGTATGGACTTTCTGACAAACCTTTCGAAATAATAAAATAAAATAAAAAAAATGATAAGATTAACATATCGGCTTTGGTCAGATTACTGCTCTGGGTGAGACTTAAAAGGGGCAACGAATTGACTTAATGGAAAGGAGGACGCGACATAACTAATCACAGACCAAATAATAAAACACAACAGGGATATATGAACACAAAAATCCTTATGAACATCCCTGCGAACAGAATGTTTGACCTGTTATAACCACTATTCTCAAACATAATGTTGTTAGAAGTCTGTTTCCGAGTAGAAGCCCTTTTTTCATTTTGGGCCGTGTTCCTTGGTTTCTATCAAGAAAAAGGAAGTATAACCACATTTGCTATTCTCAATGAATTTCATCGAGTACTTACCGCACTTGGAAGAATGCAAATCTCCTTCAAGGAATGTGGCATTATAGGACGTTATGTCTGATTCAAACAACAGCAGTAACTGAAAGATCATAAACAACATCAAAACAATAACCGTGAGTGATTTTGACTGGCCAGCTATTGAATTGAAGTATTGCTAGCTTGGGCACATAACTCATTTAATGTAGATCGGGGTTAAGGGGTTTTGTACAGAAGGGGAATGGATGCAAGTTGAAGCTAATATTGCATTCAAGCAAGACAAACAAGCTCGCTGCTTACAGAGCAAATTCCAACAATATCCGTTACGGTTTGCACAGTATCACCCAAAACCGTTAGTCGCTACCAGTTTTTCTTAATTGCACGGTACACACGATACACGGTACACACAATCAGTCTCAAAAAGAGACTTGTCATTGATCTCAGCTAACTGGTCGCTATTAATAGGAAAGAGGAACTTGACAGATAAACAGTCTAACACTCATTGACCTTCACGCATGCAGTAATTTGTTTTCCACAGTACCTTGAAGTGCATTTTGCCACCAGCTTTCTTCAGTTCAACTTTGAGGAATAATTTCACGTTGACAGGGCCTGCCGGTACCTGCATAGGTAAGGGAGCTTGCTCGCCATCTTCAAATGTATGCGACCACTTCATGGGCGTCTGAAATGTCTCCATGGTAACTGTGGCTATCAAAGGTTGGCATTCATACGTTTGCAAAGTCATGACCATGTGACCAAATGGCCCAGTACTGTCTGACGGTGACGTGCATGTAACTTTGCTGCATCGGTCGCTGAAGACACATGTACCATTGCTTCCGTCAGGCTGCTTAAGATCCTCGCAATACTCGCCCTGAAGATTGTTTCCTAGATAAGAAAGTTGTCGTTGTCAGAGTGTTAATTTTAATTACAATGAAGCAGTCGAAGGAAAGGCTTGATATATCTTCTCACACTTAATTAAATTCAGAAATGTCATTCAAAAGTATTGCCGTGTTTGGATGCCGAAAATTGTCATAGCGGATCTGAACCATTTCCACTTGCGAAAACCATACATTGTCCTTTCGAAATCGCTTTCCAACTTTTTATTTGAAAAGAAGGAAACCCGGGTTCGCCAGAATTCTTTTCCCCAAATCACATCAAGTACACCTTACTTCAATGTACAACCAACCACGATATTTAAAGGATACTTAATGTCAGGTTGTGTTAAAACCGTGAATCATGAAATTTTTAGTCACACTCTGCAGACGATGTAATACCCGAAGATCCTAGTGCGCTCTGAGCTATATCTTCCCCTAAAAAGACAATTTACTTGAAACGCCTGTTTAATATAACTAAGGTCATTGCCATGGCTCATTACTGACATTACTAACCTCCCTGGATTTGATACTTTATCGTGGCCAGTTCTTTCTTCAAATCCTTCACCTCCTGTAGCAGCTGGTTGTTTCCTTCGCACAAGTCACACTGATCATTACCATCCACAGCAACATTGATTACTGGACGACAGTGACATGCAGTTGGTGACTCGTTGCCTCGGGCTGCGCTTCCAGCTTGAAAAAGAACAAGCAAAGTGAAAATCGGAAAGAATACTCCTGCCATCATCTTGGAAACAAGAAAAATGGTTTTGAACTCCGTGCTGTGCGCTTATATTCTCTCCGACCAATTGTAGACCTGGCGTCATTAACGATGCCAACCAATCAAACCATTATACTTTGTTCATTTTTCTGCCTGCTTCATATTTTTCGTCCAGACGTCTTGTATTTCATTCCTGTTTCTGCACGCACTGATTACGTACTTTGAGTATCGAAAAGATGGACCATGATCATTTTAGGCTTTCGTTGGGTTAATTAACTGGTTTGGATTACATGGATTTTCATGTTTTTTTATATATATATATATACATATCAAAGTACAGGTCAAGTCCAACACGTTGTTTTTGTCAAGTGGTGTTCGGGAAATATTTACAATGGTTCCTCTGTCACCTTTCTTCTCAGAACAAGTATTTAACGGGTTTCCGGTTGACCAGCTGTTCATAGACGTCAGTAGAAAACATATGAAATTAAAGATGTGATGCTTTATCGTGTTGCGTAATGACTTACAAGCACGAGGCCTAGGAAACTGTTCATTTATCTCCGGCCAATTTTCTTTATGTCAGAGTCGACACCAACAAGTGAAGAAGAAGAAATAACTATCTAGGCTTAATCATTTAATCGGAAATGGTCTACTTAACTGACAACTTCCTTGAGAAAATTTTGGAAGACGGGCCCCTGCTGTTTCGTGATTGTTGTTTGACGTTCGGATGATACATTTGGTAACTTTCCAAGTCGCGAATGCAGGTTTTGTCGCACTGTTAACTTAGTAAAAATATTATTGCAGCGTCATTTTATATTTATATTAGTTAAACTGGCGTCAGGAGGTTGGATACATTTGATTTTTGTTCCTTAAAGGTTTAGCTTTATCGAATTGATTTAGCAACACACTTTTCATTGTTCCGCCCTCACACTAATCCCCAGGCGGTCTTTCACCCGGGGATTAGGGTGGATTAGGGCGGGAGATGACTGACATTTCAGGTTAACCTAACACAAATAACGCTTGTCTGTTACTTCTACTTAAATTTCAGTCACCAAAGTGTCAACCAATAAGTACAATCTGTGAACATTTCACCACGCCTGCACGAAAATTGATGTAACTCAAGTTCAGGTATACTTACATATGTCTTGGTCTCTTGTAAATAGCCATTTTCCTTCCTGTCTTTCTAGATTATTTTTATTCTCTGGACATCATGACGTATGTAAGTACATCGATGCAACAATTTTCCGTACCGGAAAGGAAATGACGTCTCAGTAGCCCGCATGCAGACGTCTCTGTGCGACCTCTGCTTCCAAGGGCTGACTTACGTCACATTGTCACAACGCACAAATGAGAATAATATGATGTGGCTTGGGCATATCAAAGGAAGTTAGATGTGCCGGGTTTTATCAGTTTTGTTTGCTTCACGTCCCATTACAAATGTGAATGTTTCTAGTGGTAGTTCAATGTAGTTTCAGAAAGATTCACCATTAATACTGAGCGCAATATTTTTCTTTATTTTAACCGGTATGTTTTATTTTTGTCGTTGTTCTCTGATTACATGTCAAGAGCTAAACGAAATTATGCCACTCACTCTTAAGGGGTTGATTTATCACATGCAGGGTTTCGAAAATTGCGACAGAGACACAAAGACATATTGCTGCGAAGAATGGAACTATTAACGATTTTATTGGAAAATGGGACCTATTCCAACATCGAGAAGTGCAGTGATGCTCGCTGCTACATTAATGTAATGTGTGGGTGTATGCGTGTATGTTTTGGTAGAGTAGCCTATCACAGTTATTGATGTAATGGATTACAATATGGTCAACAAAGGTTACGGACAAAAAAACATAAGAATGACACTCTCCAGTTTTAGACTATCGTAATTCTCGAAGAATCGCAATCAATTTCGGGCAGCTTAAAATCAGCAGCGAAAAGAAGATGAATTCTATACATGTTAATATTGTATTGTAATATCAAATCACATACACGTAAGTCAAACTCTGTTATTCCGCATGACACTGGTAAGTAATGTTACGTTTTAGATGATGATCGCTATTTGCGAAGGTAGGAACCCCGCTTACTGCAGGGTTCCCTACTGTTTTATTTTACAGCTTTTTCAACGGGTCTTCAAAGGACGATTAGTAAGCCGAACCTTGTACCCACGATTAGCTCTTTGCCCTAAAAAGCCACACAGAAGAAATTAGTCAAAACTATCTTAGTTAAAGCGATTCTGAAGGTTGGGTCAAGGCTCTTGAAAATTTAATTCTGCGCACACCTCATTGAAGTAGCCGGTTACTTATAGACTTGTACGTATACGTGCGCGTGTTACTGTGACAAAGAACTACTCTTGTAAAAAGAAATCATAGAGGGATCACTTGAGAGAGGTCTTGAGAGACTTCAATATGTGCCACATTTGTCCGTGGAATAATGATAAAAGGACTTTTTTCTTGGACTCTACTGACAGCACATTTTTGGAACCTCAGGCGGTAAAACGAACCCCCCCCCGGGGGGGGGGTACTCCCAGAAAAATTTGGTAGGGGTGTGCGGCCCGCTTCCCAAAACCCCTACCCTATTTATGACCAAAATCTGTGATTTTCCCTACCCTAGTTATGACCTGACCAAAAATTTGATACCCTATTTATGATCTGACTCTTACATCATTAGGGGAAGAGCTTTTGCTGCTGGCTTTATCTAGCATGCGTGGCAGGCGTTTAACGGGGTAGAGGAAGGCAAAGCGCGGATGGGAGAAGGAAGGCGTGATGAAAAAGTAGCTTCTTC
>OMLO01004312.1_pt1 | contig 11869 bp, 7 predicted proteins | sample 1674811 | NCBI WGS metagenome assembly OMLO01 (sample SAMN06265003, study PRJEB25207) | coral metagenome | isolation source: Coral host | place: Mexico:La Bocana,Puerto Morelos, Mexico | collected 2008-11-13 | reverse complement strand
ATAGCTACATAGACATTAAAGAAAGAGTGCTTATTAGTAATTGTTCAGATCCAGAAATGCTGGGTAGTGCTACGTAATACCGATGAAAGTTAATTATTAACTAACCTCGATATAACGAACATTTTGGTTGTTTTTCCGAAAATTCGTTAAATCGAGATTTTCGATTTAACGAACCCTCGATATAACGAGCAAATTTCCCCAGTCCCTTGGCACTTCGTTAAATCCGAGGTTCCACTGTATGTACGCATTACACTGCTTCTTTGTTTAAGGTTACCTTTAATTTATTCTTTTGCTTTTTGTACCTTTTGTAAATGATTTTGTTGTAAAATATCGTTGAAGTTCAAGTTCAAGTTCAAAGCTAACTTTTTAAGGTTTACGATACATCTTGTATCGTAAATTTCTTTTAACTTTAATTTTCAAAGTGATTGAAATCTGTTAGCTTTGAAGTCAAGTGAAGCTACCTCGGTAAAAGCACGTGTTGTGGATTTTTTTTGTTATTGGTAGTGGTGTTGTCATTTTTGCTGGGAATGTCGCTTTTCACAATTTTATCAGGGTTACTTGTTCACAATAACAGACAACGTTTTCCTTTTGTCTAACGGTGTTCACGAATGGTTTACTAGCCAAGCAGTGCAACGGTTCTATACCCCTGGGAATGCAGAACGGACAAATTAGTAACCAGTCCATCACGGCAAGTTCTCACCACTTTAACTACCCTCCATGGGGAGGTCGGCTAAATTCTGGCATGGCTAAAAGCTGGTACGCGGTTGCCGAAGATGCCAACCCCTGGATCCAGGTGGATCTCGGGAGGTTAACGTGGTTGAGAGGTGTGGTGACTCAAGGAAAGATGTTCACCTTGTTTGTCAAAACCTACAAGCTGGTTTATTCATCTGATGAAGTCACGTGGTTTGTTTACAGAGAGCCAGACACCAAGGTCGACAAGGTAATGTCCAGTACTTCTCCTATTTGTACTCTCCTTGTTTATCCATCTCCTCCTGATACACCTTGCTCAACTACCCAAAAATATAAAAGTACTTCACTGCTTATGACCGCGGTTTGTGTTATATTTTTCATTGAACAGATCTTCAAAGGAAACACAGATCCTTACAAAGCAGTTAAAGTTGAGCTGCTCAAACCGGTTTACACGCGTTATGTTCGTTTGTATCCGCAATCCTGGGAGGATGGAGTGGCTCTAAAGCTAGAGCTGTTTGGCTGCAGACCAGAGTAAATTACGAGTCTCCATGGTAACGACATGCGACTAATTTTAATGGGCTACCTGCACACTTAAGATTGTAAATGACTGCATTTCAATAAATCCCATTGCAAATTAATTTACCAACAGGCTCATTATTTTTTTAACTTGTCTCCAATGTGAGGTTAATGTGAAGATAAGAAAAAAACGAAAACCTACAGCAGAGCGGTTTTTTTTTATATATATATTTTGTTCCCCATCAATCCTCTTCAATTCAGACCTTGCACAAATAAAACGTTTGAAACGAGTAAACTAGGATGCGTTCCTTTGGGCTGATCTGGATCAGCTTTATCTTTATTAGTCTGCATCTTTTACATGCATATTTTTCCCTTCTGTCATTGTTATTGTTAATTAGCAACTTATTTCAAATTTAATTTAGTTGTTAGATTTAGTTGTTAGTTCTGTTCCTAATAGTCACTTCTGAACAGGTATGTTCAGTCAGTAATTTTCAAAGTGATTGAAATCTGTTAGCTTTGAAGTCAAGTGAAGCTACCTCGGTAAAAGCACGTGTTGTGGATTTTTTTTGTTATTGGTAGTGGTGTTGTCATTTTTGCTGGGAATGTCGCTTTTCACAATTTTATCAGGGTTACTTGTTCACAATAACAGACAACGTTTTCCTTTTGTCTAACGGTGTTCACGAATGGTTTACTAGCCAAGCAGTGCAACGGTTCTATACCCCTGGGAATGCAGAACGGACAAATTAGTAACCAGTCCATCACGGCAAGTTCTCACCACTTTAACTACCCTCCATGGGGAGGTCGGCTAAATTCTGGCATGGCTAAAAGCTGGTACGCGGTTGCCGAAGATGCCAACCCCTGGATCCAGGTGGATCTCGGGAGGTTAACGTGGTTGAGAGGTGTGGTGACTCAAGGAAAGATGTTCACCTTGTTTGTCAAAACCTACAAGCTGGTTTATTCATCTGATGAAGTCACGTGGTTTGTTTACAGAGAGCCAGACACCAAGGTCGACAAGGTAATGTCCAGTACTTCTCCTATTTGTACTCTCCTTGTTTATCCATCTCCTCCTGATACACCTTGCTCAACTACCCAAAAATATAAAAGTACTTCACTGCTTATGACCGCGGTTTGTGTTATATTTTTCATTGAACAGATCTTCAAAGGAAACACAGATCCTTACAAAGCAGTTAAAGTTGAGCTGCTCAAACCGGTTTACACGCGTTATGTTCGTTTGTATCCGCAATCCTGGGAGGATGGAGTGGCTCTAAAGCTAGAGCTGTTTGGCTGCAGACCAGAGTAAATTACGAGTCTCCATGGTAACGACATGCGACTAATTTTAATGGGCTACCTGCACACTTAAGATTGTAAATGACTGCATTTCAATAAATCCCATTGCAAATTAATTTACCAACAGGCTCATTATTTTTTTAACTTGTCTCCAATGTGAGGTTAATGTGAAGATAAGAAAAAAACGAAAACCTACAGCAGAGCGGTTTTTTTTTATATATATATTTTGTTCCCCATCAATCCTCTTCAATTCAGACCTTGCACAAATAAAACGTTTGAAACGAGTAAACTAGGATGCGTTCCTTTGGGCTGATCTGGATCAGCTTTATCTTTATTAGTCTGCATCTTTTACATGCATATTTTTCCCTTCTGTCATTGTTATTGTTAATTAGCAACTTATTTCAAATTTAATTTAGTTGTTAGATTTAGTTGTTAGTTCTGTTCCTAATAGTCACTTCTGAACAGGTATGTCGAAACATACGAAACGTCAAGTAAATGAACTTTGTTTTCCAACATGCGTTTTATTGCCATATTTTTCACCGCAGTTTGCGTTTTATTTCTTATAAAGCTTCCATGGCCAAGGAAAAAGAGTATTTAAGATCGCTGAGATATGGCGCATCAAAGGAGTCGATGAATCCGTACCGCGTGATCAGAGTGAATTCATCGTTTCCCTTGATGCACCATGACCCGAGTGATCCTGATCCACATTACCCCAAAGGAACGCACTTTTATACTAGTCTTGTTGTCCCGTCCCATCCCGGCCTGTCCTGTCCTGTCCCGTCTCGTCTCGTCTCGTCTCGTGTGTCGTTGTCTTGTCTTGTCATGTCTTTTATTACACAGAAATCCTCAACCAATTCCAAAACTGAATGGTTCGGGATTGATTCAAGCTGGCTTCGCGCTATTGTAAACGTTCTGCTGTTGTTTGTTTGTTCTCGTTTGTTTCGTTTGCTTGTTTGTTTGTTTGTTTGTTGCCTTCGTTTACCACCTATCGCAGACAGAAACGTGTGAGACCAAATCAAGCGGCAACGATAACATAATTGATTTAATTTAATTTAAATTAGTCCCAGGTAGATCTAAGAAACACAATCGCTTTTCATTCTGGACAGGTGGCATCTTCACATAATTATGAATTTAAAATTACGATGTTAGTCAATTAGTCAATATTAAAAATATAATGAGTTTTCCAGGAAAATTCATCTTATATTAATAAGTAGTCCAATTTCACAACATGATCCTTAGAAAACAGAAACCAGAGAGTCTTATTTTTCCGTTCAGTTTGCAAAGACTATAACTCTTATATAAAAACTAAAATCAAGCAGTATGGATAGAACATTCTGCAATAGAAGAGCAGTCTAATTTATACTGTACTTTTATCTTTGTATCTTCGCGGAAGTTTTTAAAGAGAAATCTCGAATTCACTTACGTCATTCATATTGGATTTTTGGCGCATTACAAACTGGTAAATCCGGTAACAGGACTGATTTTTAAAAAATTACTTCCTCGGGATTTTAACATAAACGTTTTAGACTCCGACATGAATAATGATAAAGCCTAGAAGCACAAACTTCTCCGGATTACAAATATCATCGAGACCCTTTAAAAGTTCACCAACATGGGTAAAGGAAACTTCATCAACACTGATCAACTTATTGTTCACTAAAACTTCCCATCTAATCTGATACATCAAATATACATTTAAATGATAAAAACTGATATTTTCCATTGAATGAAACCATAGTTACTATGATGACACCAAGATTGCATCGCAAATTTAATAAATAAAATTAAAATCATCAGGGGCATTTAAAGAATTAATCGAGATGTGAAGATCCCACTAAGACGCTTAAAACTGATTTTCGTGATAGCCGATTTCGCAAGGTCTTGATATCTTACCGATGTCGGCTCTAAAGAGTTCCTAGGGTAATTCAAAGTTCTAAACTCCCATGCAGAGCCTGAAAACAAACAGGATTATGGAAAGTGAAGTGTGTTCCTCTTTGCCAATCTGTTTACGTGCTGTAGCCGAAACTTTTTGATTTTTTGGGTAAACGATTTTATGATCTAGTCAGCATCCAAAAATGACTTTTTCAAATTAACTTCTCTAAAACTAAGAAACACAGCTGCAGTGGAAAGCATTTATTTTGACAGGACAGCTGGTAATTTTCTCAAAAACATGAATTTAAAATACTTCATTTGACAATTCGTGTCCGCGATTGAAATAATTTGCTTTTCGTAACAATGCCTCTTTCAATAAGTCGCTTACGTTGTCTTCGCACTGTCTCCGGGAAACAGAGCGTGATTATAAAGAATTCTAATTAATGAACTATAGCTATAGAGCTAACCTGAAAATTAATAGGCTTCAAGTTAAATAAAGAGGATAATACAGTCAATCAGGCAAGTTTATTCCTAGAGTTTGCTCTAATGACGTTGCCGCAAGGCACTGTTAATGACATTTTGTCAACAAAAGACTTATTCGAGGCACGTTTACAAAGAGAAATCACGAATTTGGTCACGTCATCGATTGATATTTAGTGCAGATGCCATGCAGCAAAGTCCATTGCATACGATCTACAAAATGAGGTATTACATCAGAGAGTACTATTCTGGAAATTTCAACTTTTACTCACGAAAACGCATCTCAAATTTGTTCCGAAATCCATCGCGTGTGTTTTTCTAAAATGGGGCAAGCAACTTTGCCATGAATTCAACGCAATCAAGCAATACCAGCGAGCAGCTAGAAAGCGCCGGGGAAGTCCTCGGTGATAAACTTCTTGTGTTCATCATTTTTGATATACTGTTTGGTACAGTAATCACCGTTGCAAACGGATTTCTCTGCATTACGATTTACCGTGATCCCTGTCGTTGCTTGCGCACGCCGTCCGTAATCTTCATCGCAAACCTCTCCGTTGCGGACCTTTTTATGGGAATTGTCAGCTTCATGAGGGCCGCGGAACAAATTTATCTGTACTGTGGCTTGGGGGATATACTCATTCTAAACATGATACAATATTTCATCGGAGCTGTCTCCATTCTCGTCGCCGTCTCAACCCTCATGGCCATGTCATATGATCGCTACATTGCGGTAATCAAACCGTTTCAGTACCCACAGAAGATCAACAACAAAAGAGCCAAAGTTGCAATCGCTATCATTTGGATAAACGCACTGGTTATGTGCGTCCTTCCGATTGCCGACGTGAAGAGGGAAAATTTTCTCTTGGCCTACTGTTACTCCCATTTCGTGATTCCCTCATTTATTTTAACAGCAGTTTATGTGAAAATTTATAAGATGGTCGCTCGTCAAAGAAAAGAACTGAAAGATGTACGAGCAAGTCTGACAGCAGTCAACAGAAGAAAACAATTAGAGAGAGAAAACAGGATGGTTATCGCCTTTGTGTTGATCCTTTTTATTTTTTATTGCTCGTTTTTACCTTACTTTATTCACGTACAAATTCTATATTTTTGCTCTTGCCGAAGCTCTTATGCATATAATGTGTATTTTCTCGTTACCAACGAATTTCTCTCTGTAAGTTGTATGGTAGACCCTTTCATGTACGCACTGAGGCTGCCAAGATTCAAACGCTCTCTTCGTCTGTGTTTTCGATGGTGTGGAAACAGAAGTATTGTGGTCCCGTGGAACGGGACTAGTTTTGAACAAAACGTAGCCATTGGTTAATCATGAGAAAAGACTCCCAACATTTTATGTCGTTCCCTTGTTATGTTTCTGATCTGGTAATTGAAGTACATAGTGAGACTCAAATTAAGATGGACTTGATGGTGCCAATTGAGCTAGATGGTGTTAATTAAACAAGACGGTGCAAAAGATTCATTGCGAAATGAAAATAAGATCAGTAGTTCGGTAAAAATCTAATTTCAAGAGGTTATGTTAATATTGTTGACAGTCACTGATTTAGCGCACGTTCTGATTGGGTGTTTAGGGTTCGGCATGGAACTGGTTTTGAAAACAAAAGCGCGTTTTCTAATTACTTTCAAGAGAGGATGAGGAATGGGAGAGTTCAACCCTCTTGAGTTATTTTTAGATCTGGTATCCAATCCTCCGGCGGATAATCTTACCGCGCGGGTTGCCGGTAAATGTTTGGAAGCTTGACAGGCGCGCTCAACCGGCGTTGGGTTGTCCAAGTAAACTACATTTGCTTCACAAGATTTACTACTTTTATACCTTCCATGGATTCCTTCGGCCAAGAGCAATCCAAAAATAGGTTGAGTTAGATTACCTTTAGAATAGGACCTATATAACTCTATTACTCTTAATCGTCTCTTGTCATATTGATCTCTTTATGATCTTCACTGACAACTTCTCTCAATGTAATACCGTACTTGCTCTTACTGTTTGCTTGTTTGCGCGTTAGTTTCTCTGTCTTTTTGCGCCCCAGAAGTTAACTGTGTTTAACCCAGAGTTTCCCACCGAGACTCTTTGATCTTCCATTTTCTGTCTTCTCTTTGCATTAATAAGGGTCTAATAAAAGATTGAGACAGAAGAAAAGTTTTTAAATGAGTCTGCAATCATTTGTCTTTCTGTTGCAGAATCTTAACCCATACCGTGGAATTGATTTCGGGGCTTTTACTCTTTTCAAATTATCTTTCCAATACTAAGATCCATCGACGAGACGTCAATGCCGCCATCATTATCCAGGAAAAAAAAACAATTGTAATTACCATAGGTTAAATATAACTCAGATAAAATGTTTCTAGCGAGAAGAAGTGACAGAATGACAGCAGCCGTTAATACGATATTATGCTGATAATACTTGCATGTATTTACAACTTTGAGTTGCAACTTGTCTACGAGAAAGTTTTTAGCCAAATAAGTTAATTTTCGCGTCTAAAACTACTGGCTAACACTACCAAAATAATAATTTAGGGCAAATTAGAGCAGGCAATTCAGATTCAATGAAGCTCAGTCCATCGGGCGATGCCAAACGAAACATATTCGGAATGGAGATGGGCTAAAGGTAAATTCGATTTATCGAGTTACAAGCCGTTAAATTTGCTTTGTAATCTATTTGCAAACTATAAGCTTTGCATCTCAAATTGTTTGATAATAGAGAAATGATCATTTAGACATTCCCTAATATTTACGGCTAAGAATTCACACCAGAAGCGTCCATAGCCCTCGCCCACGTATACTGTGGCCAGTGCTCATACCCCGGTGTGCCCTTCTATTGACACTCAGTTCATCAAAACTATTGGACCATTCATTGCACTCCGTAAACAAAAAAAAAAAACAATTTGTTAGTCGTAAAAAAGGGCGGCAAATTGTCTCTCAAAAACCAGGGGTCTCGTTGAATTTCACGAGTCTCGTACTCTCGTTTTATGAGCGGTTGTGTGCGACCCGCAGTCTCAAGATGTATTCGGAGTCTAGCCTGTTTTCTGCAAAGCTAAAAAACTCTCGAAGGGTCTCGAGTCACCGATTTATTGGTTTGAGATTTTGCAATTTAGCTGCCCTATTAAAAAATTTTTGTTAGTAATTTCTTCGTCAGGGCCGATTTTTAATTCAAAGGGGGGTTTTAAGGTTACTTTGAGAACTTTGAGAAATCAAATGTGTTTCACCGCGACTTTGCAATCGAGTCTGTTTAATCTTTCCTTTTCCCCTTCTTGTAGTATTAATAAAGGATGGAGACAGGTAAAATGTGTTTGAATGATTCAGCCTTTATTTTTGAAGTTATCAGATTACCCACATTTACCAGAATCATAACCCCGCATTCCGCATTTACCAATATTTCTATATTAACTAAATAAATCCCTCGGCATTTGTCTCGCCAATTATCACTTTAATACTAAGTTAAGGCCGTCAGTCCATTGTTGACACGTCATTGACTCCGTTATTACATGCTGAGAAAAGAAAAGAAAAGATGTTTTTAATAACCCGGAATTAAACATTACTCAAAACATAACATTGCTAGTGAGGAGCTTTGAAAAGCAACAGAAAGTTGGAACGCGTTTAATTAATTAAAACTGGATCATAATGAAATTCTAGAGTTTTTATTGGCTTAGCCATCATGGCATCATTGGCCAGAATAACATGCTCTACAAATACGGGAAACTTATGAGTGATTCCTTAAAGGGATTTTATTTTTATTTTAGTTTTCTGTATTTTGGGGACGTTTTTAATAAAACAATTATTCCACTCCCACTTGTTGGACTTGAGATGATTATAGACAACTCGCCGCTACGTTCGCTATCTACAATCTCATATCTAGCGCTTGCTCGTGGAATAATTGCTAATTATACATGCAATTTCACTAGAGTCTTAACATAGGAAATAACGTTGTGGAAACTTAAGTATGTCTTATCGTCTTAACAAAATAGGCCAATCCTCATGTTAGTCTGGCATCAGATAAAATAAATGTGAGTTCCACACTGCACCGCAGAAAAACGGCGTTTCCACTGGGCAGGGAAATCACATGGTAATTATGACGTCATTGTTTAGTCAAGACTCCGTTTTCGTGACGGATTAGTGTGGACACTAGGTGTTACTGTAGAAATAAAGCTGCGTTGTCAAATTTCTCCGACATGGTGTGATTGAGGCTTTAGTTTATGTATCCTTGTGTGTAATGGTTTGACTTTAATTTTTGACATGACATTATTAACTATCTTTCGCTGTTAGAAACATATTTATTCTAATTTTGTATCTCTTACTGGCAATTTTTATCTGTAGTTTTTATGACAAGAACAATGTAATTTTAATTATTGTAAATACGTGAGTTAAAGTGGAAAAAATGCTGTAGTTTAAAAATAAAAATAAAGTATTGACAAATTAACAAATAAAAGAAATAATTCCCAGCTAAGAATCCAGACCTGCAGCAGCAATGAAGCTCTGGATGATCACATTCCTTTTCAGGGCATGGGTAATGATCAGGTGGGCACCTGCCACCAAGTTGGCACATGTCTCCATCAGACATGCCGCACACTGTAAATGAAAACAAAAAACCATCGTTTGTTTGTTTGTTTGTTTGTTTATATTTGTTAGCAGACAACGAGTCGTGCTCCAAACCTAATCAAAGAATTGCAGTTCATTCTGATGAATATGGTCTCACTCAGTTAAAAGTACAATTTTAACAACGTGCGGTTGTCGTCAATGCAACAGAGGAACACTCACTTTCGCCCCACTGCCTGGCGTGCAAGGGGTTCATCCTCTTGTTTCCGGAGACAGCCCCCTGCACGGTAAGGGCCCCCAAAATCATCAACAACAGGCAGGCAACTTTGGTGTCCATAACTATCTTTACTGCAACAGAAAACAGCAATCAAAAGAGAAAACAAATGCACAGCTCAGTCACGATGCGGTGAGTTATTTTGACCACGTACAAAACATTACTTTTAAATGATAGGGAACCTGAAAATAGCAGTTAACTGAGATAGAAAACAACTTCAAAGATAATAATAAACCATAAAGAAACAAGGTTAAGGATGGATTCGATTGACACGGATTTCAAATTACGAAAATGAAAACTTTAGGCCAACATTTTCAAGTTGCGCAACAGTGACGTAGGTCCTCAACGGCCTAAACCAAAACGTATTCAGCTCGTCAGGCTTCTTTCAAAGGCTTCTGTTTAACTCAGAATACTGAAATACAGTCTGATTTCCTACCTTGCTTGAAAACTGGAATTTGTGACAGTGGATCAACACGTAGTATCAAATACTCTCTTCTAGTACTGATGAAAACTGCAAGACACGCTCTTATTTATTTCCCATAGGCCGCATAATTTATGCGTTTCTGAGTGGCGGTTACCTTTTGGAATATGAACAACATACACTTGTAAAAACATTCCTAAATGTTGTCATGGCTACATTGACTACAAAATCATTAACTGTCTAGCGGTGTGCGTTTATTGTCGAATTTCCCTTAGTTGCGGATGCTGTTAATTTCAAAACTCCCCCAGGTCAAATGCATATTTTGAGTTTCATCTCTAAAAGGCTAAAATATTATACAATTCCAACCTCCGTAGTTTAATTCCCTTCTTATATATTTTTGCTTGACAGAAAAAAGATATTGTTCTGTTAGCCCAAAAGTAACTAAGACTTCGCACGGGAAACATTATTGTAAATAGATGCAAAAGAACCAGATTTAAAGCCCATCCATCTGGAGTGGCGGAATTCCCTGCCGTCTCGTTACCTAAGACTGTAATTACTATGCTAGAATTGGTAAAGGTTGGTAAAGGATAATAATTTTACTTCATGTCGTAATACTCAAGAACATCAGGAAAATTATAAATGATAAATAATATCTTTTCTTAGAAGGTTTCTGGTGCCATAAACCAGAAACATATCACCTTGCTAGCTGATATGCTTCTGCATAATTGTATTGACAATTTTTTTACTGGTAGTGATTTTGACACAAATTATCAATAATTGTATTGTTAAAATCCCTCTTGATAACTCTTTCGAAACTCGTTGGATGGTTTCCGACATGCCAATTTTAAAATAATTTTAGTGTGGAGAGTATTTTTGTCTTATTGGAACCTCTCGATCTCTTGTTCACTTTGTTTCTAATATGCGGCAGCCTTTTTAGTTTTCTGTTGATACTTTTTTGTTATTAGCGCTTTACCGAAAGCGCGCAATATGTCCATGTTTTTCAGGTAAGTTGAATAACATTTGAGGGAAAAGTGAGACGAGCCAAACAATGAAACTGGTTTCCATGTTTCCATTTAAAAATATACAATTTTAAACAAATTATCCCAAAACATTATGGTCATTTTAGCTATGATCTCTGTCAGTATAAGTAAAATTACACCTAACTGGCACTTCTTTGGCGATTATTTTTACTCTATTATGAACTTGGTTGCCGAAAACCTTCTTTAGTCGAGATGTGAAAAAGCTTAGCGATGGAATCAAGAGTTTTGACTTGTCAAACATAATATTCAATATATCTGGTTTAGGGCAGGCTACCAGCTGGCGGGATTTTTAACTGACACTGGCTTAAATTTCATTCATGAATCATGACAACTTGCCGTTTTATCCCAACAATACATAGCTTTTAATCTTGGGGAAACTGATATAGATCTAGAAACAGATCAGCTTTATAAAAAGAACTGAAGGTAGTTCCTAATGAAATATTTGCTGAATTATCGCACTTGACTGATTGCTGCCACCTGTTGGTCCAGAGGGTCTATTATAGGGGGTCGTTCAGTCCGCGGACCGCCACATTTTGTGCCTTCGAGACCGCAGACCGCTGTCGTTTTCTTCTTCAGACCGAGACCGCCGTTATAGCAGAACTAGGATCATCATAACCGATTTTTTTTAAACTAATTAAAAAATTCCCTTAATTCATACGATATGCTAGCTCAATATTCGTATTTCTCCTCACAGGGACCACAATAATGTGAGAACAGAGCATAACTTCCTTATTCTATTCATTACCTTG
>OMLO01004310.1_pt1 | contig 11871 bp, 9 predicted proteins | sample 1674811 | NCBI WGS metagenome assembly OMLO01 (sample SAMN06265003, study PRJEB25207) | coral metagenome | isolation source: Coral host | place: Mexico:La Bocana,Puerto Morelos, Mexico | collected 2008-11-13 | reverse complement strand
TATTCGCCACTATTCGCACTATTCGTACTATTCGCTATTCGCTATTCGCGACTATTCGCTGTTCGCTATTCGCGACTATTCGCTATTCGCTATTCGGGTTTTCCAGACACCCTATGAAATGTGACGGCCAGGTGTTTCAATGAACTTTTAAAACGTTAAACGATGAATGTTTAGTTGGCAATGTACAACTAGCCGGTTCCCGGACATGCCTCTTAAACTAAAAGAAAGAAATACTTCAAATAAACACAATAGGCTCAAAACTCCTAACGGGAGGGAGGCAGACCTTTGGCTATTTACAAGCATGACCGAGTATATGAACTAGGGTATGGCAAGAAACAACTCCAACTTATTGTTCTGAGCGGAACTTCAACCCGTATCCTACAGATTTCAAGTCTGGCGTCCTAACCACTCGGCCACGCCGCCTCCACAGAAACATTGGGTGGTTAACTTTCTTCTTTAACGCTTCTCATTCAGTAAAGATTGTCTTCAGGACCTACCAGCATGTGATCAATAAGTTCCTTTCGTTTGGTGAAGGTAAACTCTGGCTGTTGCAATCGACTGGGTTCTAGTGCTTTGCCAATGAGCTCAGTTGCACGAATAAGGTTCTGCTTCACATGTACGTCCTAAGAGGAAGTGAAAATGGAATAGACACTACCAAGATATAACATAAGAGCGAAGAATTTAAGGAGAATAATTATAGAATACTTAAAATTTTCCACAGCCATTGGGAGATTCAATTCAGTTGCTCACCTTCACATTTCCGTAGTGTCGACTAATGACACGAAAAATACTTGTCTCTAGTCTAGAAGTTATCAATCTGGAAAGAGATAAAGACACAAAGGATAAGTGAACAAAACTATGTATGAAGTTTGGCATTTCAAAACTGAGCTAAAAATTAACTTCCAAGTGAAAACATCCAAGTGAGTCACACCGTGTTATCATAGTATGCACACTAATGAGCTAAACGAGCTTTGCCCACTGAGGCTACTCAACATGAACGTCCGTTAGGCGTGTCGACCACCGCAGATTCTGCAAACAAACATGCGCATAAGGCAGCTCTTTATGCCGTGACACCAACACATAAACTCCTCTTTCTGGCCTGGTCTATTTATTGCAGGTGGTATTTAATAGTACACATTAGAACCACCTTCCATTGGTGATCAGTTCTTATATTCTCACGACCAGCATGTCTGGATAGAGGTAAAATTAGATAACAATCACTGAAGAAGGCTTGGTGACTTACGCTGGTGGAGCATACAAAACGGTGTAACCGTAACACAACATCACTGTACTCTTGATCTTTTCTGTTTCAGGATCTGATTTATCCTGGAAAGAAACGGGTGCAACACAGTCACAAAATGTGAAAAGCAGTGGAATTTATGTCAACTTCATTCGCAACATTTTACGGATTTGTTTCGGGCTGAAGATTTTTTGGAAGCTTGCGAAACGCGCTGCAGCCACTGAGACCAAAAGAGCTCTGTTCGTGACCAGCAACGCAAAGAAAGTACAATAAAAGCCACTTGGCCTTAGAAAGGGTCCCCTCTCATTCCAAAGATTACTTGCTTTATTGGGGCACCATTGATGGAAAGAAAGCTACATAATACAAATCCTCCAACCAATGGGAGTTCACATGATATTCTCTCGACCAATCAGGTGGAAGACTAAAACAAATTGTCACTTGCAGTGCATTACCTACTCTCAAATAGTGGTAATCTAAAATATATGAAAATTAACTGTTCCTAACCTAAACGAGGTACTAAATTTGCATTTTTGTGAACACAAAATACAACTTGATTGGATAGGAATATTCTTTAGAAAATAGCCCATAAAAAATATGCGCGCTGATCGATTTAAAATCGTGTTAGATTACGCGAAGTTTAGAGGGAGCAGCCTATTTATTGTTATGAAAGGTGGCAACACTCAAGGAGACGAGTAACACGAACAACACTGGGACAGCCCTCAAAACGGATTCATGTTATACAGCCCGATTCATCACGCATAGAAATCGTTATTTTAGTATAAATCTACTGGTGGACATGTTTTGTCTTAAGAACCATACCTTCATGAAACTCAAGATTCCTGAGGATTTTTTAGTCATCTCATTCTTGGAAACCTGCTCGAGTTTTAGTAGTACTTGATCAAGATTGGTTCCAGCAGAAAATCCAATACCAATTGCACAGCCCTAACAATCCGACAGAAAGAAGAGAAGAAAGGTGACCGACTGCAATAAGCCAAAAATAAATTGGAACGTTTAAATAGTGAATGACAAAGGAAAGGACTTGTTTCTGACCTCCCTTTCCACTTGACTTGAATGCTTCACTGAATTAAACATGATGTTAAGATGGCCGTGAACGAAGTCTTTGTTGGATATTTTGTTCAGGACAACTCCCATGCATTTGAAAAGGAAATTCTGTGTACAGGAAAATAATAGAAGACAACATGTTGCAAACGGTGGTGACAAAATGATAAGGTATAATTCACCTATTAAAATCGGTGCAACCTAGAGCGATTGACGCTGAATTTCTCCTCAAAATAATGCATTGTTGCCCAAAAAAAAAACTGGAAAAAAGATTTACTGTCTTGTCTGGTACTCGCTAACACAAAATGGATTTCATGGGAAGGAAAGACGGGAAACAGTTACTCGGTTTGACATTTGAGAAACTTTCAGACTCATGGAAATTCCTTGCGCTCCCTCCTTTCGCTTTCACGTAGTTGGGAGGTCACGACTTTTTATCCTGGCTTACTCTGGATTGCTTGATGAATGTGCAATCTGTTGCATTAACTCTACCTTCTCCTCAGGAAAGTGGGAGTACAGTGGTATCTGAGCTGCCATTTCTGCTCCAATTGAACACAACCATTCCTCAGAATCCAACTCATCAAAACTTTTGGAAACAAACTGCAAAGGACAAACACAGCAAATAACATACTAATGTTGTACACCCTGTAAACCGAGTGAACCGGTATTTCTAAATGTTAGTTTCACCACCTTGTAAAAGCATTTGCCGATCCACAGCATGTTTGAGAGAGACATTTATTTGGCAACTTGTTTTACTCACTTTCAGAACTAAGTCCTCCCAAGCTTTTTGTTTCCATTTGTCTTTGTCTTCCGAATTTTCTGGGAAGAGAAAAAAAATCACTTCACAACTATTCGACAACACAATTACCACAACCTTGCCTTTGTACTGAAAAGTAACTTTGAAACGAGTTTTGAGTGTTGAAAACTGGTCAACATTATCCTTAAAAGAGCTTTCCCTATAGGAATACTTCAGCAGAGATGGGGAATTGATTTTTGTATAGTTTTAATGAGAGGGAAGGACTCGAGAATGGAGAGAGGGAGGTTTGTGTGAGAGAGAAAGGGGGAAGGTAACCGTCCTGTTAACCTATTTTTGTTTGATTGTATATGATTGTATATTTTAGTATTAGTTCATTTGTATCAGTTATGTATGGTTACGAGCTGTGATTAAAGATTTAAGGATAAATTAATTATAACTTTACGGCACATTACCCACCTTCTAAATATTGCATTAGTTTAGGAATCACTGTATCCCACATTTCAACTAAGTCTGGTTGCAGAATTGGTGAAAGTGCCTTTAAAAGCTTCAAGACATTTTCTCCTCGACCACCAGGCAATGGACAGCCTGACATTACCTGTTGATAATAAACATCGCATTTATCAAACCATTACCCACAGTGCTTATTGCCAATGAGATTTCTGCAGTTTTTAACTACATTGAAATACTGTATACCGAAGTGAAAAAGACTTGTGCTAGCTGATTTTTTTTTTCTACCATTTTAAAAGCTTTTAAGTATTTGCCCTTGTAAAACATTTGAACTAGATCAAATCCCACTTTCACGTTTAGCAGTTAGTGAAAGGCCATTTGGAAGTCAACAACAAGCTAGGTCAATCTTGAGTAAATGTTTAAACCTGTCGCAAGATCCTCCTTTCGCATCATACTGTCTTTAAATTCCCTACTCACCAGTAGACGTGAAATCATAGCAACTGGTCTAGGTATGTTGGCTGTTATGAATAAAGAGAAACAGTGTGTCTTAGTAAAGAAGTTAAAGGGCTACATGTACATATCACCTTATCAAAAATGTCCAGGGATACTGACCTCTTTAACTGTGAATAAAAGTCTTCAAGTTAAACCCAGAAAAGTTGGGCATTTGAACAGAATTTTAACTCATGCCGTTTGCAATGCCAGTACAAATCAGCTACGTACCAGTCCAGTCATATTTAGCCATTAAGAGCTGAACCTTTTAGACGTTCATGATAAAATGTTATAAAAATATTTATTTTCAGGTTGAGATTTACAAACCCTTTTATTTCCAACAAACTCACTTCAACTAATGCTTGCATCAAACTTAAAACAAATGCGCTTCCTTTCTGATCTGTAAAATATAACATTATCAAGGGTCTTTTGAAAAAGAGTATGAGGGAGTGTATATGACATACTTTTTGCCTCAAAGTCTATAGCGAAGTCATCTGCCTGCTCTTCACGTTTCTTTGTGGCCAAGTGGCAAATACAGCGACAAAGAGGATTCATCGCATGAGTGAAAGTTTCTGGAACAAGACACTCCAGTAAAGAAGGCCAGAGCACCTAAGAAGCGAACCAAAAAAACTGAGCAAAGACACTGAAGCCTTGTCAAAAATTGTAATACAATCCTTGATTCTTGAAGAACAATCTTCTACAGGGACACATGAAACTACTGCATAAACAACATTTTTGTGTCCCCTAGAATAACCATTGTAATGTAAATAATGTACAAGTCATGTACTTCTATGAAAATTGTTTTCTCTTATTTTCTCACCAGCTCCATGACATCCACAGTTGTTGTAAGAAGGAAAAGAATGTTTTCACACATTTTCTGCAGTACTTGAGGGGTTATGGAATCCATATCAGTTGGCTTTCTTGACTTCTGTAAAAAGAAAAAGTTTCAAAAGAAAAAGTGAGAAACTGAAGACCCCCAGGACCATCCTGCTATGGATTCGGATGAGCAAAGAGACAACATAGTGTGGAAAGAAAGTATTGAAATTGTTAAACATGTTTCACATGTCTGTATTGTGCTTTTGACTATTTAGACCTGTAATTCCTACAGTGACTCTTTCCACTAGTTGTGAAAAATTAATGCCGACCGATAATGCTGAGAAAAACCCTGCAATCACCTAGCATATGATCCAGGGGGAGTAGAAATATTCCTGTCTGTTGATGCTACAGAAACCGGCTGACAGACACTTTTTTAGTTGACCCAAGCTATCAACAAATATTAACCAGGTAGTATGCATCACTAATTCATCTCTATAAAGACCCAATTGTCTACATTACATTTTGACTGCTTTTCTTTGACAAGTTGTTCCAAGATTTCCTCATCCACATTGAAAAATTATAATACATGTGCAGAAATCCATTAATTTTTTTAAGTATGCATGTAATGTATCACTGATATGTGGTGGTTTAATGAGCATTGAAGTAAACTTGTTCATTATTACATGCTGTTTTCACAAGCCGCACCTGACACCAGAAGGGAGTACATGCACACGTAACTATGTTGATACCCATTGAACGGTTGTACATTACCAAACAGTTTTTGACATGTGAAATGTACATCAAAACATAAAACACAACCAACCTCCTCATCACTAAGAGCACACTGTTTAACAATGAATTCAACCAGTTTGTGGCCGCCCTCAAGCTCTAAATACTGATGATGAGCCATCGCTGTGATGCACTGGGCAAACATGTGTCGGACCTAGACAGTGATGGAACACAATAAATGATACATGCCTACATGAATATCACTTCTCTGGACCATGGATAAAAAGGAGAAGTCAGCTTATTACAATTGCAGGTGAAAAACAGGACTGGTACGGTTATAAATCTACTTTTATATAACTGATTTGTCATGTGATAAATGTAGGATGCTTTCTCGTATCCTTGTATTTTTGAGCTGCAAAATTTTGTTTCTGTTAAAAAACACTAACTGTCTGATATGTTTACCTATCGATGATATTATTTTTAGGCTTCTATTCTCAGGCTTCTAAAACAAGAGACATGTATGTAATTACTTGACTTACATGTACATTGCCCAGATATATCGCCATACCAATACCTGTACATGAACATGCATTTTGTGTTTTTACCTTCAAGTTTGGGTCATTAAACAGGATATGTACTCCTGCGATGATCAGTTCTTCCTTGTTTTCCAGATAGGAGCCTGATAATAAATTAGTTGTTTAATAATAATAAATAAGCAAAAGCTATATAAGTTACAATTTAAAATTGACCTTCAAGAATTAAGTGTATGAGAGAACATTTGTGCAACAATAAGCACTTAATGACTGGTCCAAAGGGAAACAGTGAGTTTTATTTCCCTGAGACTCTCAATGTTCCCTGAGGCTATGCTGAGGGAAACATAATAGTGAGGTCGAAGGGAACAAAACTCACTGTTTCATGCAGGGCCAGTTTTTTAAGTGTTTTGTTATACTTTCCAACTCAACAATAGGAAAAAACAGCGTAAAAATTGTTTGCTTGATGCCAGCTGGCACAGAATTTGCTGTCGTTTCAAGGCACATGGCCTGATCACAAGCAAGTTAAAAGTAAAAGTTGTTGTTTCCTTAGGGAGTTTGTGAGTTTTGACCGACAGCATGTGACAAGTCCTCCTCCAATATTACTGGGAAATGTATTTGAGTTACAATGTAGGAGGCCTTACAATACTATTTAACTCTACTACAAAACTCCAGTTGTCACTGAGGTTCAATGCACATTACAAACTGTCATTTATCTATTGTGAGGGTAGTTCTGAATAGAACGTTCTGTCTCTGGTGACTGGCATTTTGACAACCTGAGCAGAAGTTATCTTTGTGGTCTAGTAAAATGTGTTTGCTCCTCTCCATCCACTATGAAGGTGAATTAGTTAACAATTTACCCACCAGAAGAGTTGATAAGATGCTTGATAATTGCCAGGGATGCAATTCGAGTCTTTTCATTCATCTCCAACTTTTGAAGCAAGAATGCAATGATGCGGTCTGAGAATGTAGGAGCTAAAGAATGAAGGTAACCAAATAATTATTGGCCTTCCTACTAAACTTACTGTACTTTGTAGAATTGGAGATGCCAACTTAAAACACGTACATGCAACATCTTGTATCAGCTAGGGAACAGGTTCCATTGTGAGAGACAAAGGAAAAAAGTAAGTGATCTACATGTATCTTACATGCAAGTGCATGTCACAGGCATAACACATGTAAATCCATTTACAAATTGCTCATATTCAATTTATTATTAGGTAAATAGTATGGTTTCATTGCAAACAGAATTTAACATCTAAGATTCAGTGGCCCCATGCATGTGCTCGCCTCTGGATCAAGTGGTCCAGGTTTCAACCCTGGCCAGGCACATTATGTTGTGTTATTGGGCAAGACACTTTACTCTCAGGGTGCCACTCTCCACCCAGGTATATACTGGCAAAGGCAGCCCTGAGATGAACTAGCATCTAATCCAGGGAAGAGAAGTAATACTACTAATCATGCTACAGAAACCAGAGATAAATGTAAGTGCTGTTCTGATGGGCCACATGGCTTGTACGCAGACTTTAGATTTACCTTTACTTGAATGTCGTTAGCCTGTACAGAAATAATATCTAGTAACTATTTAAACATAACAAGCATACACCAAAGAACAAACAGAATCTATATTACTTACTCAACACTGAAAAGCATCTCAAAACCTCATTATGATTCTTCACTGAGACTGGATTGGAATAATCTGGCAAAGTACATGCCTGATGGAGAAGGAGAAACAGGTGTGAGAAAGAAACTACTGGCACATACATGTATAGCTTAAACGTTTGTCTGTGTCTGTCTTTAAAAACAGTCTCAAAACATTTCTTTCCAAAAACAGCTTTTTTGCAATTTGCTTTAGACTAATGTTTTAAATAACTAATTAATTTATAGAATTTTTTTAGATTTTGTTGATATCGCAAAGCACCTTTGAACATGAGGATACTGGTACTATAAAAATCTTTCATCATTATTATTATTATTAATATTATTATTATTATTATTATAATGATTATTACCTCCGCAATGTTGTTCTATTAATCAAGTAGGTACACGTACATGACTGTATCACGTATCTCAAAAGAGATATTAGAATTAGTCAATTTGCAAAAAAAAAATGTTTAAGGACTGTACTACTACTGGTCAGGAGGACTTTCCAAATACTAGCTTCATTATATTATTGACTGATTTGAACCTTCCTTACCATAGAGAGTAATCCTGCCAACAAATTGTCCACTAAATTAAAAATTATTCCACCTCCATTCTTACAAGAGGCTTCTAAAACCATACAGAGACCCTGTGCAAATGAAAGCAAACAATACAATAAATCACTAAACTCTGGTTTTCACAGGCAAGAGAAAGTTTTGAACTGAACATCTTTATAAGAAAAAAAATTTCCTCTAGATGGTCAAACCAGGCAAGCAAAATCATGCCCCAGACAGCCGAACAATTTGTCCGGTAACAGCCCTTAATTAAACTCCTGCAATCATCCTAAAATAATCCAGAAGGTGGCAAGTGGGTGGGGTTTGTTCCCTTTTTGGGGGTCACTGGCTGGTTCACTTTGGCATGAGTACAGACCACCAAAACTGTAACTCAGTTATTGTTCATTAACCCATTTATTAGTCCGATCAACTACTTTACTCAGACAGATTTGGATTTGGATTTGGTGTAAGCCTACAGTGATCATTCTACTGTATCCATGGGCAAAACAACTTACGGTAACTTTACCTGTGTAATGAGGTAATGTTCTGTGTGTTTCTTGTACAACCCAGTAATTCCAGGAAGTAATTTTGGTAACTGCTCCTCAAGCTTGTCATTAGCCATGACAAGAGTCATGTGACCAATAGCATCAACAACTGCAAGTCTGATCTAAATCAGGTAAAAAAAATAGCCACTTCGGGCCATTAGGAAGGAATGGGCAGGTCACACTCATTTTGCTCAGAGGAAGGGCAGAAGCTTCTGACTCTTAATAAGTGATGAATACAGAGATGCAATGAGCAGACACAGAGCAGGGAGGGTGGGGGAGGGGGCATGCTAAAGTCAGTCCAACCTTGCTCAAAATAGGAAGTGCAGGAAGACTTTTGTGATTGTGTTGGCACTTGTGTACACTCAATAAGAGAGGGAGGGGAGGCCAGGTCCCTACTGTTGGCTATGCTTATTCCTCGGGTACTCTTATATTGGTCAGTGTCTCTTGAGTTTCAAGCAAATCTCCAAATAGCAAAACACTTTCTCCCTAGTTACCCATATGTTATAAGTGCATACAGTTGTATGTACCTTTGGTTCGTTTGCTTTGATCCATACATTAAACAGAATGTCATAAGCTGACGAGATTTCACCATAGAATCTATCAACTGAGATGTCAGGGTATGGTGCATTCTCTGCATTTGCTACGTAGTCAACAATACTCTCGCAAAACCTGGCAAGACCTACAAAATTTGACATGAAAAATGTTCTCTTTAGCTCATCATCCCTTAAGTTAAACCATCCATGACAATAAAATTAGATAAAACAAACCTCTGAGTTCAACTCAGTCAACAATAAAAAACGTGATTTTCATGGTGTAAATATTAGCTATCATGAGTAATAGGGTAACCATCACAATATAAAATATAAAAGATATATATACCTTAGTTTGACGTATAAATGATTTAAGTACTTCACCCCCGGATAATTAATCTGTCTCTAATACCTAATACATCATAAGCAGCTTCTTTAATATACTATAAGTATATTATATTTTAATAGATGTGTTTCTTGTGCAGTGCTATTGACAATAAGAAGATCAATTATTGCACTTAACAACTTTCCAAACTTAATTTATTTTTGGTTATATCAACTAAGTTGAAAATGTAAATTGGCCACCGTAACAGGTTAAAAAGACGTTTTGAGCGTTAGCCCTTTGTCATTCGCTCTGACGAAGGGCTAAGGCTTGAAATGTCAGCTTTTTAACTCATTACAGTGGCCAATTTACATTTTCAACTTAGTTGATATAACCAAATTACCTTGTTACCCCCAATGACGCAACACCACAGTTTCTTTAGAAACTTTCACCATTTAAATTTATTTTGCCTCCATACTGTGAAATCGTGTAAAGTGACCCATAATTGCACTCTTACTACTTACAGTTAGCTATGACCCATCTTAAATTGTCTTGTTTAGCCATTCCCATCATGGGCAATATTCGTCCAAGGATGTCCTTGAGAAAAGGCACAACACCAAAGGCTGGAGGAAGGAAAGGACTGTCTATTACAATTACTAATTGCCAAAACCCAAGGAGGCACCTTAGGAGTCCCCAGGTGTATACATACAAGGACAAAGAATACTTGTTGAAAAAGTAAGAAATGTGTTTGTAAAGGGCAAAGCATTCTCGATTTGACTTGCATCTACGAGTTCGCGCTAGTTTCGTCGCCTTCGATGTTTGCCATCTTCTAATAGCATCTTGCAGCATTTGAAGGTCAATAAAAGGCATAAAACGTTAATTTCTCAGCAGTTGTATACGTAACAGGATATCAAAAGCAGGGGCAGCTATAGTGAACACTATTTCTAGTTTAAAATCAGTAATTATATACCGGTAATCAAAGTTCGCTACTATCCTGGCATTATAAATTGTAAGTTGAATGTCTGCCTTGAATTGACTGTAAGTACACTGTAAATACAATTACATACACTGTATGTACATGCAGAATGTCACTTGACTTTGCCTGCTCAATGTATCCACGAAAAATCACTGATGGGTGAGATTTGACATAAAAAATTAAATTGTAGATATTGATGAAATACAGAGATGTGTAGAGAAAAATGTCTTTGTAGTGTTTGTAGTGTTAATATAGTATTAGCTCTAAACTTGCATACACCATAAATGAGACACTGGGAATCAGAGACACTGCCTGTCGTCACAGCTATCTTAATGTGAAATGTTCGAGTCAAACCACAATTGGATCTTAGTGGGCAAGTCTACTACAATCTGTGCAGTGAACAAGGGGAGGAGGGGTAGGGCTGGGGTTTCTGGTTACCACGGAGAGCTCCAGCACTCTCTGTTTATCAAGGCTAACAAGACAGTAACAAGGTCAAAAGACAACTAGTGATTACAACAAGCTAAGAAACTGATAACACAATTGGAATCATAGGTCGGAATAAACATGACAGTGCTGAACACGTAATAGTACTAAGAAAATGATAAGTTCTTCTACTTACGATTAGAAGTGGAGAAAGATGCTAGAGTCTGCACAACAAAGTAGTGAGGGAGAGTTCCTGGAGCTAGCTTTTCCAGAAGTTCTGCCATAACTTCATGATCAAACCTTCCACCCAGAGCAACCAACACCTCAGAGGCTGCTGACTGCCAATCAGGCTCCACATCCTATTGGTAAACAGCAATAACATATTAATTTGTTGTGTGTCAGGTTATTTGATCTTCAAGGAACATGCCCTTAGAATATCAAATACCAATCTTAGTGTCTAAAGTGCATTGAAAGGCTAATGTAAATTCATGTACCTTGCTCTTTGTCATTTCTGCTGACGCCAACTTGATCATCTGTTTTCCCAGACCCAATGAAAGTGTACTCAGTGTATTGTTAATAATCTTTGACGCTGACTTCAGGAGTACTACTCTGTGACCTTGACTGAGCTAGAAAGAAGTACAACAAAGGACAAAATTTGATGTTACAAAATAATACTGATCTTTCAGGTCCTTCATTAACATGGTCAAGGGTTGTCATTAATAATTAATGACACAAATATTTGTGACGATATGTCAGCTGTCATAATCAGCCAATCAGAGTTAAGCTCGACCATGTGCTTTGTGTAGGTGTTCGGGT
>OMLO01004309.1_pt1 | contig 11872 bp, 11 predicted proteins | sample 1674811 | NCBI WGS metagenome assembly OMLO01 (sample SAMN06265003, study PRJEB25207) | coral metagenome | isolation source: Coral host | place: Mexico:La Bocana,Puerto Morelos, Mexico | collected 2008-11-13 | reverse complement strand
CATCAAAGCCATGACAGCACCCAAAATACTTGTTTTTGTAGGCGGGAGGTGTTTGGACGTTGTTGAGTGAAGGTGTGATTGAAGCGGTTGAATAAAGCAACATGGTTTTGGGGGAGATGTTAGAGGTTTTTCATGATTCGTTTATGATTGAAGCTGTTTGGAAAGTTTGATTACTTATTGCAACATGTTTCCTGCGTTCTACATCCTAAACTTCCCCAGTTTTGTCGTCGCAATCGTTGGAGGTCACTTCAAGATGTTCAAAGGGTCCCTTGTTTAATCATCCCTTAGAAGTTCACAGGATAAAATCAATCATTTAACACAATTTTCAGGACACAAAATCAACTGCAGTTTTCCCCCCCAATAGAAATCTGTAGATGTTGAACTTGATGAAGTTTCATGTTTCAAGCCCTTGGGAGTTGTTGAAATTTTCAGCTCGTTGGCACTAGCGACTTTCGTCCAGGCGCCGTAGCGACCTGGCGGAAGATCATCTTCGACAGCGCGTCGAAAGCACACGAGCCGAGAAGCAACTGCAACGTGAGGCTGCTAAGGCATGGTGGCCTGGAACTGGGGGGGTATTGGTAGATTGGAACGGGCCCAAGGTGGAAAGAGTGCTTGGTTGCAATTTGGGGCCTCGTTGAGTCTTGGGCGGTTTGGTGCTTCAAGAGGTTCAAGAAATCAAAGCAGAGATGATCCATGGAATAGCTCATACATGATCGGTAAGCCATCAAGCACCTTTATTAATGTGCGCTGGATGTACAACATGAGTATACAGCAATATATGCGTATTTTCATGAATGATATGTAACATACTCATGTTCGGTAATATATTTGCCCGGTCGGTCCCATGCGTGAAAATGAAACAACCTAACTAACACCCCGAACGTCACGGATCATCCAAGGACTGGGGAAAGGAAAAGGTTAGGTTTTCATAGGAATATATTGGGAAGATATAATACCTGGATCTTCCAAGTGTGTAACATTTGTGCCTTGTCACTTCAGATAGGAAGATTCAGGTTTGTGGGGGATACACTGCTTGTTTGCAAGGATATGAAGATTGGATGTAGACCAGACGGAGATTGAATTGGAGCATTGTGCTAGCAGCAATCATCACCAGGGATGAGGAATGTGGTAGGGTCATATCACCAGCAAGAATTAAACGAAGAACAGTTTACTTTCATGATATACTCCAAAGACAAACCCTCAAAATTTTACGTCTAGTGTCTAGTTTCTTTTTCCTACGTGTTTGCCCCTTCTTTTCAAGGAGATGACAAGGGAACAAAAACAAAATGTGGCAGTCCCTGCGTGCGAGGCGCAAGCAGATGAACGGTGGTTTTGTCGTGCTCCACGAGCACCACTGGGTGTGGCCAAAGCACAGTAGCTTAACAGAGAAGATTCAGACCAGTGAGTGTGTGTGAGGAAAAGTATTCCCTTCCATCCACTTTGAGGATATGAATACCCATGAATACCCCCATTACCCCACATGAAAATGGGAGAGCCACCAATTGTAGGAGAAATTGGCCCGTTTTTTTGGGGGATTCGTTTCCCTTCCAAATGCTTTGCAGCTTCCCACCTTTTGTACTTTGCGAAGGTTGTCGCAATTTCCAACATGTGAAGTTTTCAAATCTCAACCGATTGACCAATCAACCCACACATGCAACAGAAACAAAGATTTGAGGAGAAATAAACCACCAAACTAGATATGGTATCCAACTAAAACTTGCTGGTGTTTTTGTCAGAAATCTCAGGCTACCCGAGTTTCATGATCTCAATGAAGAGGAGCTGCACTTTGGCAAAGTTAAGCTGAAATCTTGGTTGAATTTTGAAAAAACATCCGATTGCAAGCAGGTCGCTGAAAAGATGTAGGGTTTGGAAGGTGCAAGGTTCGGTTTGTTGATTGGTTGGTTCGGCAACAAAATCAGCCTCCAAAATCCACCGAAATGGTGGATGTTTTCCCAAAATCAAGAAACACAAGAAAAACAGGGTCGATTCCTTAACCAAACGGAACGTTGGGCTGAAGTCGGGTGGTGGACGAGCTGGAAGGAGGACAAATAGATACAAATTGAGCTTCACTATTTCCATATTAAATGAGGTATAGTATCCTAGGCACTAGAAGTGATAAGTTGCCAGATATGTGGAAACAACACTCGACACATGCCTTCGGATTTTCGCCAAGGAAGCTCAAAGTGGCTCAGCGCATGGTCTTCCCCGATACACAGACACAGGTCACGGGCCAAATGTGGCATTAAGAAAAGGAACGAGACCTGAATGATTATGTTTTTTGCAGTCTATATATTCGTTTCACTGAAAAATCAATGTCTAGGGATATTCATTGCAATAGTACTAAATCCCTGTTTTCTTGTAACTCTCCGACGACTGGCCGATTTATGTTGTCTCAACATCATTCAAAGCCCAACCCGTCCAACAAAAACACTAAAGATTGGGTTTCTTAAAGTTTAAAGTTTCTTACCCCAAAAATGGGACCCCCCTTTTTTGACATATGGACCCGTTGTCTTGTAAACTGATCAAACCAATACCCGGAAAAAACTCCTCCAACGACAGGAGCAGAGTAGTGGTACACTACTGATCAACGGTGCAGCTGGTGAGCCACGGACCTTCTATGCATCAGGGAGGTGCTATGGTTGGTGCAGCTGCTAATGGTGATTTGATGGTCATTTAAGGTGATTTGAATAGTTGTTTCTTAAGATATTGATGTTTGAACAAAAATGTGTTGGGTATTTTGTTTTGATGTTGTTGTTTAGTTGTTGAACGGAATATGTATTAATCAACATTCCAGTAGGTTGAATGATTTGGATCCAAGTTCAGATGAAGAATCCGTATCGAACAGAGATGCTTGGGGGAGACTGGAGACTGCTGAAATCACGAAGCAGATAAGGTGAGCCTCATGGAGATGAATCTGTTGAAGATAAGATGTTGTAAATTGTGTTTGCAGGGTTGCCAGAGATCCTCCGATTCGATTCTCATCTATATTTGCGGAAACCAAAGGACGGTCTCGTATAGATTCCAGGTTTCTGGTCCAACAATATTGTAAGCAAAGCGTGCGGGCCTGCAACCAGAACCCATCCTTAATCTTTTTGCCCACTTGCAGGAAAACCAATCATGCGGGGATACGAATGAAGCTTTCGTTGGTGATACTAAGGTGGTTGAGCCGTTATCCTGAACTCCTTGAAAATGAGAAGCGCTGGCCTAGTCGATCTGTGGAGGCTTTGGTCCCTTGATATTTTTGTATGATTTCGTTTTTTTTTCAACCAATCTTCCATGTGGAGATGGGATTTCACATCATTTTTTCAGTCGTTGCAAATCATTCAACGCAAGTTTGCATGAAATTTGATAGAAGATGTAAAACTATGCAGTCTGTACATCTTGAAAACAGGTTAAATCCAACTTGTGACAGCTGGAACCCTTGTCAGTAGCCACGGTTTGCTAAAGGCACACTGTAACCTGGTCAGCCAAGATTTCTTGCTATGCTTGGGAGGCAGTGTGGACTTTGCTGATCAAATGTGATCACAGCTGTGAACATGACGCACTGGTTATTTCGGCTATTGCTGTGCTATCATCAGCCGCTGGGTATCAACTTATGGGAAGCTGGTGGGCCAACAAGAAATCCGTAGGTTTCACACAGCATGTTAACCTGTTTCAAACATCTCTCCTTTCAGGTGGCATGTCAGGAGTGGCAAATGTCGCCCTTTGGAGATGCCCAGGTGGCTTGGATTTTAAAAAGCTACGAACACAGAGACTCAGCCGTGAAGCCAAGGAGTATTGGTAACCTGCTGAACACCGGCTTACCTAAAGATGTCAAGTCATGCACCATGAGATGACCCTGCACTCAGAATCCAACATACAAGATAATGAATATAAGATAATATAAGAGTAGTCTGGAAACGCTTGGTTTTAGCAAGTGCAAGAAGCCATCAAGATGTTAGGTCCTTATCTTTGAGACACATGACACTCCCATATTGCTTTCCATTCTCGGCAGCTTTGGTGGCTTCAAAGGTTCTGGCGGCCGTGTGCGAAGGGGTGGTGTTGCCGAACTTGAAGTTGAGAACTGTTGACTTGGAGCTATTCCACGACGACCTGCAGGCCCAAAAAGCTTGGAAATTCATTCTTGCAAATCATCCCCTCTTGGCATTTTGCCAAAGGGCGTTTTCCGCGTTTTCGAGGAGTATATCGCCCGTGACGTCGAGGGCAACGACATCCAAACGCGTCGATGGGCGGCCATCGACTTGGTTCGTTCGCTGCGACGTCGTCATGACAAAGAGACCTGTGATGCTCGGCCTATGGAAATCAGATGCTAATGATGCTATACAATGGGCATCTGTGGGACCAGAGTACTAAAGAGTCAGAGGTTTGCTGCGATTTTTTGAGTTTCATGCATGGAACGGGGAAAGAGCAATGATTTTGAGCCCTGCGCCCATGTTTTGTTGTGCACTTGTCTTGGTGTTGGGTGAGCTTCTGTGAGACATAGAGGTCGAGGGGATAGGAGAAAGAGATTGAAAGACTGTTGTCAGTTCGTTCGTGTTTCCGTGTTTTTTTGTTCAAAAATCTCACGAAACATCCCCCCCATTTTTTTTGGGGGGGGTAGAAACTGAAGTGGGCCAAACGGCTTTCTCAGGAGTTGGTGGTGACATATGTCAAGAAGGTACTGCAAGAAGCAGTCTCTTCAGATCCACAAACCATGGCTATTTGCAAGCATGTGCCCTGGACCAGGAAAAGCAGGTTTTGGTGTTTGGGTGGGTGTGCGGGCCAGCAAACAACCCACGTCAAAATGGGACACCAAACTCCGATTTTTGAGGCATGCATCCACTTGGTGATCAGTATGGCTGGCTCCACGGGTGGACAACGCTTCACCGTTCCCGGTGGTTTGGCTACAGAGTTCTTTAAGGAACAACTGGGACCTGAGTTGCTCACAGTGCAAGAACCACCACGAGGTGTCAAAGGGGACGATGGGTGACAGGAGTGGGCAATAGGGCTTTGAACCATCTTTGAAAGTTTGAGGTGCTTGTAGAGTCGAAATGAGTCGAAATCGAAACTGAAAAGTTGCTGCTTCCATCTGATGTGGAGGCACCACCGTGGAGGCTGTGCTGTTCAAAGCAGCGTGTTTAAAGTTCATCACGGTACTGCGGAACATCCTTCCAGTCCCTTGGATCCATCAGTCATGGGCAGCAACAGTACCTAGTTGCCTTTGAGTTTATTGGACCCAATTTTGAAATCCATTTTTTCTTTTACTAAGGCAGAGTTGGTCTTGGGCATTGTCCCACGCTTCCCACTGCTATTGCAGGTCCTGATGTTGAGGGAATGGGAAGGTTTGTATACGCTGTTGAAGATGTAAACGGCAGCCCTAGCCATGACTTGTATCACACATAAGATTCAGAGATTGGAGTGAGTCATGTTCCCGACGAAACCGACATCTTGGAGGCTGAGCACCCATTGCTCCACAGCTATGCAGCTATTTGTAGCAATGTTTTGACCACAGTCCAAGACCGGGTCACTGAGCAAGGTGGGGACCAGGTCGTTTTTCTGGTTTCTTTTTGTTTACATCTTGCAGAGGTGACATATGATGATATGATGATTTTGGCTAGATATCACTGACAGTTCTCAGATTGTTCCTGCGTTTCACAAAAAAAATCCAAACGACCTTTTTGGTGAATCAGAAAGGGTTGGGGATCTGAGATGACATTATGGAGGTGGTTCAAAGCGATTGGATTCAATAACTGGTAGCTTTGTTCGAACAACATGGTAAATCTATGTCAATCTAACCTGGTTCCAAGCATAGATCCATCCTAATTTGTCTCGAATTTTTTCAGATGCTTCCAAAATCCTTGGCAGAAATGCCTGCCCTTGGGTTCAAAACCAATGGCACTGAGCAAACTTGGAAGGTTCTTCGCTCTGGCGCCCACGGTACACTCGCCAGCAGCTGGGGCCAGTGCTGATGGAAATGATTCCCAGCCTGTTGCGGTTGTTGGAGGCGAAACATCTTTTGTTGGAGGTCTTACAGAAGGTAAATTCATACAAATCCATGTAAATGCAACATGTGGCTATGGGTCAACACTATTGGACCTCAATACTTTTTTGTACCCTGTGCCCTAGTTTTGAGTCAGCTCGCCATGGGGCTGAACCCAAGATCTTTTACCTACACTTTTTCCATCCGGCCATTTTTCCGATTCCTTTTGATGTCGTCGCAGGGCGTGTTTGACATGCTTCTTGAGATAAATGGTGACGATTGATGTATTGTCATGAACTGCAGCATTTGTTTGCGGTCGTCGTTGGTCTTGAGTCCTGCGTCTGAATCTTTCTGAATGATGCTTTGGCCATGACCGTGGCTAGTTTCCATGGCTGCAGGGACGAAGCATTCCACAAAACACGCATTTGGTCCGAGCACTCTCAGCATGGCTGGCCTTCCTAGGCCTTTCCGCTGTGGGGTGCGAGTCCAACTTTGTTCTTCATTGGGGGGCTGGTGGGTGGACAGTCATGAATGTTTTGAAACTGATAAAAAGATATAAAAAGGATGAACATGATGAAAGTTTAACCAAAGCGAGTGATGAAAACGATCAAATGCGGCTATATATTGTGTGTATATAAGTGTATATATGTATGATATAGATATTTACATATATATACATATATATACGTGTATACAATATCAGTATATCACATCACATTACATGTATCTCGTATTTCTATCCAATTCAAGACTCCGTCAAGAAATCTCCAGCTTTTTGCCAGGCAATGAGCTTCCACATGATTTAGCGACCAAGACATTGCAAGCTCTGGCCCAGGTGGCCAGTTGCTTGCCCGCTCCGAGCCTTGGCATTAATGGGTCCACCAAAACAGATTTGCAGTTTCATTCAGTTATGTAAAAAAGGCGATCATGATCATTTCAAAGAATTTATGCGGTATTCTGCAGTATGATTTCTTGGCTGCTTTGTTTTTGCCCGTTTTTTTTAACCGACAGGGGAAATGCCGACTACGTCCATTTGGTCTTTGCCGGCATTGCCATGAGTTTGAAGGCTCTGGGTGATAGGCGAAGTGCCACCGACGAAGCAGCATCTTGGCCGGATCCTGCGGGTTGCAACTTGTGTGAAAGATTGGGTTTTCAAGATATGGTGGTTGAAAATGCCTTGACTGAACATGTTTGTTGGCACTCTTGGAATCGTAAATTTCTGACCAAGATTCTCATTCCCCAATAGTGGTGCCCTGATGGTTGTAGCATGACAAAAAGCATGCATTTCTTCTTGGTTCATTGAATGGTCAGTCCACAACAACCCGTTTGGCAAGTCTCTCCCAACATGCTCCAAGGCGATGCTGGCCATGGTGGAGAAGCTCTGGGTGTCTCAGGCGAACGACATTATTCCAAGGAAGTAAAGGTCCAGTTTATCAATTTCAAGTATTTCTGTTTGATGGGAATCTAAGAGATTTTGTAGGATGGTTCTCAAGTCCAGTTTGATCCAGTTTTGAAGTTTCAAAATGAATCCCAAATCTTTAGGTCAACTGCACGCCTCAAACTGCTTGAAAAGCTGAAGGCAGAAGATTTGCTGCCCTATTGCTATCAGATCATGGGTCTCATGCTGGAGATACTTGACAGCAAAGGAGTCCTCTTTACGGATCGAAGCAGGCCTGTTCCAGATCCACCTTTTGGTTAATTTTGAAAAGAAAAGCGACATGTTGCAATCTTAGAATGATTTCATGTTTTCTGATTTCAACGATTCTGAAAACCAATCACGATGCCAACGATTCTCGCTGACTGAGTTTGGGAGCCAAGTCGATGCCCTATGCGGAGCTGCTCCAACAGTTGTTGGCACCGCAACTATGGCAGGCGCTGCTGTGGGTTGTTGTGGGGTAGCACATGTGCGTAGTAACAATGGAACGTAACAATGGAAGTGGTATCGTTAAGCTGCAAAGACAAATTCTTCAGATTCTGATGAGGAAAAAATCTTCCAAAGGTTCTGAATGAAGAACTTATGGAAAAAAAACGATTTGTGGTGAAACGACAAGCCGCCGGATTGATCTGAACCAGGCGCCCGGGAAAGTGCCGGGCCTTGTTCGGCTGCTGAGGGCCTTCTTTGCCAAGGCGTTGTTAGTGCGGCAAGTTGGATGGGTTTGAATTGAAACCCAAGAAATCTTCTTTTGCAAAAGAGGTCATGGGTGAAACACCTGCACATTTGTACATGATAGTTTGAGTAGTGCGGGATATGGAATATTACCAAAACCTATACTTACGTCCTAAACGCCTGACTGCTTTCATCATTCTCCTGATTCTCAATGAGATCTCAAGACTATCACGTGGAAATCTGCAGCATTTCCCTCAAGCCCCATAGCCAAGAAGCCGAGATCACCTGCGGATCCGTTGACGTCAACATGACTCTCATCATGGCACTCCACGGTTGGATGGCTATTTGTGTCAGCATGGCACAACAGCCAGGGACCTCGAAAACCGAGGGAAATCCCACCATCTCCGTGAAAGAATGTACCAGCAATGGTTGTAGCATCAAGGATCATAAGTTGGTCTTAGATGCTAACTGGCGATGGATCCACACAGAAGACTCCAAAAATTGCTATGAAGGCAATATGTGGGATACTTCAATTTGTGCAGATGCTACAACTTGTGCTGAGACATGTCAAGTGGAAGCTGTGGATGCTAATGACTATGCCAACACCTATGGTGTGACATCCATCCCAGGTGGAGTGAAATTGAGCTTTGTTACCGGCAGCAATGTTGGATCGCGGCTTTTTTTGTTGGAGGATGATGAGTACAAACTCTTCAAGTTGAAGAACCGGGAGTTTCTGGGATTCAAAATCAAAGGAACACATGACATGAAATGATCCCTTGGTGGTTGGTAATAGATTTAGGTTCGAATCGTGTGGTCTGGGTTGGTTTGACACATGTATTGATATGTATTGAATGTCACTGGAAGGTCAGAAGTGATGCGAGACAACAGCACCCACCGAGTTCACCCTGAGTGGACCAAGGCGACTGCCACGAATTTTTCTTGCAATCGAGTCCTTTGTATCGCAACAATTTCGCAATCAAGTCACATTGTGTGACTTCATGGTAACTTGTAGAACATGCATCTAAGGTGTCCGAGTAGGATTTGGATTCACTCGAGACTCAACACAGATAGCAATTTTGGCTTCTCGCTGCTTGGGCAAGGCACTAGCGCGCGAAGCCCAACTGTGGCCTGCACAGATCTCAGCCAAACGACTGCGGGCGAGCAGTGTGAACGGGGCTTCCGGACGACTTGGCATGATCAGGTCTGGGCTACTGACCACTGGATGGAGATTATGAACAATTCTCCTGGTGCTGGTGAGGCTTCCTTCCATCTCATCATCTCTTACTTTGGCATGTTGTCTTGGACAAAGTCATGAATCTCAATCACAAGCAGACCAAGCCAGCAGAAGCTCTTCTGTCAAAGCCTTTGAAGGACATTTTGGATGTGCTAAGTGTTCGACCAGAAGCAGAGAACCACACCTACAATCCGGTACCAAGGCATGTCACCTGCACATGCCACGAGTCACGAAACTTTTTGTGTTTGCTTGATACTGTATCACCGTGTATCACCGTATCACTGTATCATGATGTGATTGAAGACGCAACTTGCAGGAGAGCACGCCTTCCACCCAACTGTCCCATGCTGCGCGGAACTTGGGTACTGCAACGAAGGGCACCTAAACGGTGGTACTGTACCAGTATAACAGAATATCACAGACAGGTGTTGCTACGAACGGAAGAATATTTGGGACTGGAACTCGAAGCTTGGATGCAAGTCAAGATAGGTAAAGACTTGTATGGGGCACCTACGGACATGTATCCACATGATTTGTCGTTATTTGCTGCCAATAATTTGTAGTCATCACTGTACAGTTGCAACCGAGCCCGTTTTGTTTCTGCCTCCTAAAACGATAACAATGCCAGCACGGTATGCCGCACTAGACAAAGGGTTGGAAGTTCTTTCGCCTGCAAGGGTTTTGTACAGGTTCGTTGCCAGTATATAATAGTATAAATTCGCAAGTCAGACAGGCACAGTGTTTGTTCTCTTGCAGACTGTTGAATGCAGTAAGATGATCCAAACATTTTTGTTGCTATCATTTTTTACAACTTTCAGGAGCTGGAAAGCTTTTCCGAAATGGCAGTCTGATCTCTGTCCCGGTGTCAAGAGTGGGTTCTTGGAGTGTGAAGCTCAAAGACACTCAACAGATGGTATGAAACCGACACATGAACGACCAGAAAGACAGCACAAGACAAAATACTTGTGTACAATTGCCCATTTCAACAATTTCAATGACTTGCAGCTTTGAAATCAATTGTTCGAAACCCAACCCTGCGTTGCAGGAACCAGAGATCATCGAGTTCAGGTGCTTTGGAGGCTCCATTGTTTGAATTTTGCCTAGTTGCTGTGACAGAACACGTTTTGCAACGTCATATCTACTGCAAAAAATGCTTGCAGAAGCTGACCAGCTGGTTTATTCGGCGAGGAGGACTGAATTGTGATCTTTCTGAATGCAGAGATCTTGAGTTTTGAGAATCAAGAGATTTGAATGATCTTGGCATACTTGATGGATGTCATGCAAGCCATGTAATGCCAAAATGTCATGCAAATGAGACAGAGGAAGCAGTAGCGCCAACGCTCAAGTGATGTCTCTTTCAGCAAGTCTTCCGCAGTGAACCTGGCAAGTTTCAAATTTCTTGAAGCTTTTCTTGTGCTGTGAAGCTGGCTGAGAACGTCCGAACGTTCTCGGTTCTCCAATTTCGAAGTTTGTGTCGATTGACTTGTGCCATCGATTGCAGGAAGTCAAACACAAGACAGGAGGACCGGAAATTTGAGATGCATTCATTTTGTCCGATTTGACGTTATTTTGCAGTATTTACTTTTTGACCGCGCACTGAAAAGCTGTTTGGGGAGGTCAGCAAAGTTGCTGGTATAGTTTGGAGCATGAAGCAGGGAGTTTTTGACCATTCTTGACCACCTTTGCACAACATGTTTAGATTGTATACCAGGCGACGGCTACTAAGACTGAGGGCAATGAACTGGTTCCTGTCAAAGTGAGACAGGCGGCTCTAGTTGGTTTGACAACAAAGTGAGTGCATTTTCATTTCCTTTCGCATAGCAACAACTTATACGGCACATGCAATGAACTTGGCCAGTTGAAGTTGCCTGGCATCATCAACCCTGATGTGATGGACATCCTCGCGCTTCTTGTCTCTGAATAGTCAAAGAATCTTTCCGACCTGACCTAGCTTTGATGCTGTGTTGCAGGGGCATCCCAAATGACTGTAAGCAGTACAGCGCTCCACTGACTCTACTGCATTTCACAAAATACTTCACGTGGATCAGGGCTTTCTGTCATATTTTCTCTACCTCAGATGTAATTGTCAAGTTGTCATGGTTCCTCGTTCCAGATCACTTCTCTTCTGTGAAGGGCGCTCCTTTAGTGGTATTACAACATATTACAACTAGGATCAAAAGTGTTTTCTCATGGCTTCCATTCTGAAACGGGACACTAAGGTTTACAGCGAACCACAACGTGTTGAGAAAGCCCGCTGGACAGGTTGGTGGTGATTTTTGTTTGCGTGGCTTCACACGGCTTCACGACTGGCACGGCAGGCAATCATCGGCTATGCTTGGGATCATGTAGCCAGGTTTGACACACAGCGTGTAGACTCTGCAGCGAGGAGATGTGAATACTCAAAGATGTCTTTGTTCTTCATCAGTTTGCCTTCATGTTCCAAGAGTCTTGATGAGGTACTACTACTTGACGTATGTGTTCTACCAAGTGGTTGTGATTGGCAACCTCGTGGTGGAGGCAAGCGCAGTCACCTAGCAAGTGTTTAGATGGCAATTTTATTTGCTCCAGGTGC
>OMLO01004308.1_pt1 | contig 11873 bp, 13 predicted proteins | sample 1674811 | NCBI WGS metagenome assembly OMLO01 (sample SAMN06265003, study PRJEB25207) | coral metagenome | isolation source: Coral host | place: Mexico:La Bocana,Puerto Morelos, Mexico | collected 2008-11-13 | reverse complement strand
TAGCATTGATGCGATCAAGCTCTGATGCAAAATCTGCAGTCACCATGCCCTTGAGGAGGCAGAAGTTTGCATAGGCCTTGGGCAATTCCTTCTTGTAGTGATCTACAAGGTCATGCTTGATGATCATGTGGGCGACATAGAGAAAGGCTAAGCCACGAGTCCACCCCTTTGTAAAACCCACAGACTGGGATTGGTACGTGCTTGCATCAACGCACTCCGTTTCCCAAGGACTATCAAAGTAAGATGGGACTAAAGCCTGAATCACAGGATATTCAACCCCAGCCTGACAACTTGCGTCCGTTTTGGGCCCATAGATGATGACCAATTTGATGAGGTTTTTCATGTACTCATTGATCACTAGGCCTTTGTTTCCAGCTTCAACATGGTAACAAACCTGCCACAAAGCAAAGGATTTGATCCCCGGGGTGAAGTCAGAGCTCAAAACATTTTCACCAGACCCAAAGTGAGTCATCAGCATTTCGGTCAATTTCTTCCTTTCAGCAAAAGTAGGGTAGGTCGCCATGAAAAAGTCAGTGACGGTCCCAAAGGATTGGAACATGTCATCCACATCATCCATCAACAAATTCCAAAAGGGAAGACCTGCTATAGTTTCCTTCTCTTTCTCCACCTGAACAGCTAGCTCCTCCCCAGTCTTGCCTTTTTTCGGAGCACGACCTGAGGAAGAACCATTGCTGGGTCGTTTCGGCGCCATGGTTACTACCTGAAACTTCGGCCACACAGGGTGGCAAATGACCTTGAGCTGGAATTGTTGGGGAAAGTGTTTTTTCCGAGTACAGTCCCTCAGAAAATAGCATGGTAAATTTGCAAATCCCTCAGAAATCATAATGTTGGTCTGCAAGCCATTTTCCGATGATGTTGGATCAGGTTCATCAGAAAAAACCATTCCCACCCAAACCCCCCAAAAGAAATTGGGTCGATTGATTAATACACATTTGTGGGCATATGTAGGATTTTCCGATGAACCTCATCCAACATCCTCAGAAAACACCCCCCAAACAAAGAGTGCAGGATCCGATGGATCTCCATGAATTGAACTTCTGTTTTCCGAGTGACTCCCCCAAAAAATGTCAACATTTCCGAGTAACCCCCCGAAACTTTAACATCTCTAAATTGGGAGACTTTTTAAAGGGGCCGCCGTTCCCATTTTGGAGCCTTTTGGTTGGATCTAGGCAGTCAGCAACTTAAAGAATTCCTTCGGTAGAAACTGTGCTGTGGTAGCTAACCCCAGCCAAAAACAAAGCTCTTGCGGAAAAGTTATTTAAAATCATCACACAGGTTGCTACCACACAGTTTCGCAATTTGCGATGGGGTCATACTTCATACCAAGGTTTCTCAAAACAAGGTACACCACCTCGAGAGAGGTATACAAAAAGAAATTGAAATCAGTTTTCCTTAATAAACATACTTATCGCACAGATTGTACGATTAGAAACAAATGTATACATGTCTGCATGGAGACAGGAATTATCAACCCGAAAAATAAACATTACACATTCATAAGCAGCTTAACTTGTCACATCGTGGTGCCATACAGCAATCGACATGTTCAATACGTGTTTCCCTGATGTTGGTAGACAAGAAATATCACTCATAAATCTCTATAGAAGCTAATCCCATGTTTTTATGGAGGTTTATGTGTTCCAATGTTTTTTCCGACTGCGATTGAAACAAGTACAATTCTGAAGCAAGTGCGATTCTTCATGTATGTACTATACAAACAGAATGCATAGATAGATTTACCTTTGTTTACATGTCTATCTTTGTTTCACTATGCTAGTTTCGCACAAAAAGAATGAAAGTATGGTTTAGACATCCTCAAGTATGTACCTCAAAAACCTCGAGTAATTTCTCCGTGCCCTGTTGGGGAACAAGCTTTCGGCAAAGTATCAAGACCTAAAGTTGTTTTCCAAAAATAAACCACATCCTTCCGAAGCCCGTTCTTCCACCCAACTATGATTGGGGCAAGCAAAACAATTTGAGAAACACCCTAAGGGCCCAAAATGCCAGAAACTGGAACTTGGTTGGCGTAACAAAGAATTGTTCAAGCAGTAAAGAATTTTAAAGGAATCCCATTCCAACAAAAGCTAAGGTTCTTTGGGTTTATTTCAAAAACCTGGCTGGCCAGTTGGATGTCTTTGGGCACCTTGGCAGGGATTACAAGGTGCGAACGATGTGCGCACCTGCAACCTTAGCCCATTTTTGAGCTAGTTGAATTGGGTACTTTGCAGTCCCTTTAGTGGGGCGGCTCTTTTGGCCAGGTTTTCCCCAACCACTCAACATAACATGTTCATGGGTACCATCACATTTCAGGGCCAGTTGGGATAAGAAATTATCCCCTTCAAAGTTTGGGAAACTCTGCCACTGCAAGCTGAGAAGACGCGTTCGCTTCTTGTACTCTGCGCCATACATGCAGTAGTCCACATCATTCACTGCCCACTGGCCTGGCTGGCCTTCCGCCTGCAGTGCAGGCAGTGGAGAGGAACCATGAATAGCCAAGGAAGATAACCAGGAAGATAACACGTTATCAAAACCTATGAGCCTATGAGATGGATTTTTGTAAACCTCATGTGTTGCAGATTCAACCCTCCATGATTCAAACCAAGACAGCCTGCACCAGCTCTTGTAGGTTGGGGAAATGCCATAGCGTAGAGGAACGAGGGTTCTCAATTGTAATAACAACCTTGTGTTCCATCAATAGTTTGATCATGCGAATCGTGTTGTCGACAATGGAGTTGGCAACGGTAAGGACTTCACATTCCATTCCAGGGATGCCCCGTGGAAATTGCTTGCTCCTAGATACAAAGTTATATACAATGTATGTTGGGTGTTGGTTTCCAGGGGGTTGAAAGGATTGTTTTCAAAAAAGACTTGAACAGCTGGATTCCTTTTTCGATGGTTTATTTTGATCTTAAACCATGACTTCGTTCAAAGTTCGAAATTAGTCCTGAGCTTAGGATACCTCGCTTGGGAGAACGTGTTACATGGTGGAGCGAAGTGCACGTAGCGAGTTCGTTGATCAATAAGCTCTTGTGCAATACCAAATGCCTAAGTTCCAAAGGAAAGACTACCATGTCAAAACTTCAAGTTGAGGTTCTAGCTGCAAAAAAAAAGGTATATTACCCTTAGCCAACTAAGGAAAAAGGACTATAGTAGATGGGCTACTTTCTCCCACTGGCTGATGTCATGCTTGTCACCACCAGTTGCGAAATCAATCGAGCGAGTGACAAAACCCAAGGCACTCATCTCCTCGGCAAGCACACCACTGCCTGAGAAGACCTCAGCCATCCTCAAGGCTTGGTCGCGAGGGACATCCCGGAGAAAGGGTTCACCACATGCCGTGCATGGATCTTTGATATCAAAATCAATTTCTTCAGGTTCACCCTCTTCACACTCACTATCACTCAGTGTCAGGATAGAAACCAAAGAGTCAACCTTTGGGTGATTGTGTTTGCACGCTTTTGCTGGTGGTTCAGGTGCATCGGCATCACTATCACTTAAGGCCTGGGATTCCGAAAAGAAAACATGGCTGGTTGCCCTTTGCAACATGATGGCAACAAGGAAGTAACCGAGGGGGGACAACTATACCCAAATGCCCAAAGTTGCTTGAGAAATGGAAAATGTTGCATCACACGTTTTGAGTGACTCATCCAAAAAACCATCTAAATAACATCCCCTTCAGATCATGGCAGTCATGTTGGAAAGAAATATCCATAGACTGACGAACACGATATGGATGGCATCTAAATCTAAATACAAATATTTTCGGGAAATCCTTCGATCGCACAATCTTACACGCAGATTACACGCAACAACCAGCTTCCGCAGGAAAATCTATGTCTACAAGATGAATGAAGTCTTGCAGTGAGCACTTGTTTCACACTTCTCGATCTAGCTCGAGCTCCATTGGGACTTGGTCATCTTGATCCTCTGGATCTGCTGCAACCAAGGCACCAGGTTGGACATTTCCTTCGGAAACATCCATATTGTTTTGGTTACCCCCCAACGCTGCTACAACATTTGGGTTCAATTTCGCCCACAATTCAAATGCCTTTTGAATAGCGGCTGTCCAATCACAACCTTCGTTGCGTAGACTTTTTGCTATCCCACAAAAAACCTCCATTCGAGGGTTGATATGTACTTCCCCCACTACTGGGGCTGAACTTCGTTCAACCCTGACAGTACTCACTCCAGGCTCTAATGCAGAAACTAGCCCCCCTCCATTCAAAGGTTCCACTACCCGACTTGGAAGCCTGCTAGTTGTGAGAATTGAAACATCAACCGCAGGAACTAAAGTCAAATTTCCATTTACCCAATCCCTCAGGTAGGTGGCGGCATCTTTCAGGTTGAAGGGCGCAGGCTCAATTGCATTCGCTAAACCCAAGATCATGTTGGTGTATTTCTGGTTCTTCGGTCGTCGAGGAACAATCCCTGAACAGAAACAAAGGGAGTTGACAACTTTATACCCTTAGTTTACCAAAGCAAAGGGCGTCATTTCTATGAGTCTTGGGATGGATGAGAAACAAAAGGAATACTATAAGATCGTCATATTTCCAAAAGCTATTTCCCTACGCCCTACAGATTTTCTATGATTGAAGCCTTTTGGACATAACCACATGTTTGCCCCCAAATATGGCCTGTTGGCATAGGTCCAGGAATTTTGGCAATGTCAGCTGCCGTAAGATGAGTCATGCGAGCACAGAACGCAGAGTCATGCATCCATTGCTTACACCTTGTTCTTGTGGACTTGCCCTCAAAAAAAACTATTTGAATATCGGTGGCCCCTAGTACTTTGTAACAAACTAAAAGTCAAAGTTCAATGAACCACCATGACGTCAAAGCCAAGACACAAAAGAACAGAATCAGATGGAGAACCTTCATTTCGCAGTGGGTCCCCAATGGACAAGCCTCAGATGCTAGCAGTTGCGAGATGTCCGGTTGGCCAAAGTGCCACGTGGCGATGGGAAATAGGGCTTGGGATCAAAATAGAAAAAGAAAAATAAAGGGCTGTTTTATAGGGCCAAATCACTACTGCGCAAACGGAACTCAAAGAAGTGTGGGGCCGATGGGCCAAAGATTCCCACAGTTTTCTTTCCGCAGTGGGACAACCAGGTTTTGTAATCTCGCACATAATCCAGTTTAAAGCAGGACTTCAGTGGTTCATAAGGTCGGTTGTGCGGTTGAGAAAGGAACTTGGAGTTGATGATGCCAACTAACTCATTTGGGGTCTGTGCCACTGGAACCTTGCTCTTCATAAATCCTGAGCTTTCCAAAACAAAACTCGAAAACTTTTCAAGTGGGTTATTGTCATATAAACATAAAGACAATATTGAAAGATATGGTGAAGCAAGTATATATATATATATACGTATATTGATGTACTATATTCAAAAAGAGTTAGCATATCCTAAGTTCATAAAAGAATTGTAAACTACATGGCTTATAGAGTTCTTTGGTGGGCACTAGAAATGAACAGCTTCAGCAACATATCATTCCAGGGGTCGACTCAGTGCTCCAAACCATTGATCTACGTCCTTAGGTGCCAACTTAGGGGCAAGGTTTTCTCAAATCCACCCCCAAAAAAAACTTTTCTCAAATCCCCCATGGAAAAAAAACAGAAACTTGTTTTTGAAGACTAAGATTCCTCATGTGTATGCCCTACCCTCAGAAAGGCAACCCGGGCTACGCCCAGGATGCGTTTCTGAGCTAGGTAGGAGCAAAGGTTTAACACTGTGTTGTTCTTGTTGGAGGCCCCAGTGTTGTCTAACTGGACGGTCAACTCACAATCAACTAATTGTACTCCATGTTTTCGCAAAGCTGAAAGCATATGAAGGATGAGTTCCACTGTTGTTGCCCCACCCTTGGACATATCACCATCGCTAACTGACAGCCAGGCTATATAGCCATGGCAAAGAAGCCCCCAAACATGTAATCGTGGCCTGGTATATTTGTCGAAAGAATGGGAATCAAATATTCGGGATCTTGGTGTTGCATATTTCCCCTGATCCATCCCATCGATTATACAACAGATACTTTTTGATTGTAGTCTGCTGGATGCCCTCATTGCCCAATAACATTTCCGATCCATCAGCTGTGCGGCAAGATGCCGGTCGTAGAGAGCGCGTTGACGCACCCGAGAGTTGATGTCGGCTGAAAGATTTTTAATCAATAATTTGTGTTGGACACAAACTGGGCAAACTGAAAACAGATACTTGTCCCGGAATGAAAGTTTCTTCGCGAAATCATTTTTGAAGCAACTGTAAAAACACTGCCATGAGCATTGTTGACCCGATGTTGCAAGATACTGCCGCCACAAATCAAAAATTGTTCCAGGTGGTAAGTAGCGCACTTCCAAATCTAGATTCGGGTTTTGAGATTTGCTAAGGCAATATGAATCTTCATCTTCACTCCAAACCTCAACACTCTTCTTTCCAGTTGTCTTGTCATCCAAGGGAAGTGTTTTCAGCTACTGAATCATAAAGAGATTGCAAATATGAGAACACCTCCGAATAAACAGGTTTTGGATCAGAATGAGGTCTTTCCATGTAGCGAACATCCATTGGGGCTGTCCTTTCCCCTCTTAAAAAAGCTTTCAAAAGGTTACCAAGCCGAGGACTCCAGGATACCCCCATCAAAGATGCATAGGCTGCTCGACAAACGTAACGCCCCAAATAATAATACCGCATCTTGATTGTAGTATCAGCTTGAGAACAACCAGGTTTGATGATGTTCTGGGAGATTGCAAGCTCTCGCAAGGTGTCGAACAACTTAGTACAAACAAATGCCAAAAAAAATGTACCCCAAAAAGATTTCAAGGGAGCCTCAAAACTACTTAACCCCAGAAGCTGCAGAAAACATTAAGTATACCCAGTAGCTGCCAATTTGGGGCAAAGGGAACTAACAACTTGTCTGAAGCACAGGGTAGGAACATATTTGTCTTGGTCCAGTTTGTGCAAATTTTGAAACGATATCCGCCATGACTTCAGTTGACCCAAAAGAGGTTCCTCTTGGAAAGGGGCAAAACAGCTAACTCGGTCACCTTTGGGGCTTTGCTGTTTGCACAAACAAGCCCTCCTTAGTTTTTCTTCCAAAGTGTCACCACATTCACCAGGTTGACCAACAGGTTCACTGTGACGACGTTTGAGAGGCACAGTCTCTCCTTAGGACCAACAACTTGAACATGAACCCAAACACAAAAGTTTGGTTTTGAAGATTCTACACTTGTTTTTTTCGTGGCCTCAAATAGAAACTGATTTCCTTTACACACCACCACACTGTCATTAAATTGAATGGTATCAAAAGAATCCAAAGAAGAAACACACAAACTACATAAGTAACATGAAGCAAATTGTATATTTAATTGGCATCCAAACACAAACAAAAATATATAAGAATATTTACACAGTACACATATATAGTGGCAAACACCTTGTTTGCACAACTTGGAGAACTTTGGTGAAGTGCCGAAAAATTCCCAGAAGTTCATGAATGTATGACTAAGAAGCCACCAGAATCGCTTAGGGGTGCATCAGCATCAGAATCTGTCAGTGCCATTGCCACAGTTGAAGCAGCCGAAACTTGAGAAAAAAAACAGGCATTCCGGGATACAAACATTTGGTGACCCACACCCCACCAAATAAGTTGCACAGATCAGGGCGCACCTCACCATGTGGGTGGATATGGAGGCCATCTCCACTAAGACTTGAAGGGCTGACCTTGCACCAGAACCAGAGAGGAAAGAGCCACTAACTAATCCCACAAAGGAGTTTTGGGCCCCAAAAAAAACATATTTCCACATAGTCGATTTTGGGAATCTTCGATTTGAATTTGAGAACAGGTTAAACATTCTCACCATGTAAATCAATGCCATTGGCTGCTACTACTGGTTTTCATTGCTTCAAAATCCAGATCATCTGGAAAAACAACCATGCAACTACGCAAACAAATAACTTTGTTTTTCCACCATAATGACTTTCACACTTCTGATGTTGTACTCCCAGGTTCTCTTTAGGGAAGGAAGGGGCAAAGGATTTGGTCTGTTTCCATTAAAAGCCCAAAGAAAATTGAAATTATAATACTTGACATAATCATAGATACAATGTAAAAATATATAATATCTTAGTCAAAAAAGAACAGTATAGTTGGCAAACTTCCGAGATTGACAGAATGTCACGCCAAGAAAAAATAGCTGCACTACAAATTCAAAGTCTAGACTTGGCCATAGGCAAGGCCATGGGCAACAGATCTTGGCGCCAGCAGCATGGCATAGCCAGCAAGGGGCTCCAGTGGCACTGAAGACAAACCAAACTCAAGTGAGGCTGGCCCAATTGAACAATGAATTCATCATGAGTCAGCTGCAAGCCATTCGGTGATGTGCAGACAGGTCTGTTTGGGCAGTAGGTGCAACTTTTGCACCTTGCAACCATGCTAGCCAGACATGGTTTGAAGCCAGAGTATTGGATCATTTCCAAGTATTGGACCACAAAGATAGATCATATCTTTTTATAACATGATATAACATGAAAAACCTTCGCATGTCAAAGCTAAAGGCTGAAATTTCTTCAAAGAACAGCTTCCAAATCTTGTCCTTCCACCCGAGGTTGTGCTCGAACTCCAGGCCCCACCGCAGGGCTAGGATTGGGGAGACACCTGAGGCAAGAACTTTGTCGGTTTGATATAGAATGATCTGAAGCGGTTTGTGCGTGTTGAATCTTTCTTGGGTATCTGACGCAAACACATCCAAGAGGGATATTTGCCAAGCGCATTGTTTGCAAGATCTTCAATGTCATTGGCCGCAGTCTCCATGCAAACAGGATAGAGTCCTGAGTGAGGATAGTCCATTGTCTTGGAGTTAGTTTTCAGAAAGTATCTGTGTGCAAAGGACCTCCATGCAAGCTACTGAGAAAAGCACGCAGCAAACGAGCATACCATCGCAAGTTCTTGTTCTCATCACTCTCTATGTCGACAGGTGGCGGACGGCAGACTGCCAGAAAAATCAGAACATATGAGCAATGCCCCACCATTGACAAGTAACCCTACATTACTGTAACTGTATGTCAGTTGTGGGTAGAACTTCACTGACGACTCAACCCTCTCATGGTCAACCCCACCTGGTGGCACAGGCGATTGAGCAATCCTTTGAGCTGCAGAGGCGGGCAAGTACAGGAGAACTTGTTGCGCTGGTCGTCGGGGTCACTCATGAACCGCTTGGTCCTGTTCAACCCGCTTTGAATGATCTGAATTTATTGCTTGAAGCAAAGTGAGGTGGCAAAAAACCCCAAAAACATTGTTTGGTGATTCAGTTGCAGTCCTCAAAATTACATCTGACTGGCTTTGGGGCTCTTGCCGTCGTCGCCAGAACCTGGAATTCAAATCTGCATGGGTCAGTCCTGCCAGCGCCGAATCAAGAAATGTTCACATATGTTCACTGGGTAGTAGATGCAGTTTGGGAGATTCAACAACCTGTCCTGTATCATGGAGCCTTTCGCGCCTGGAAACATGGGGGGCTCCAGGCCCCCCGATCCCCTTCAAGTGTACATGCTCGAGGTGAAAGCTGAAGTGGCATTTCCTTGGCGATTGAAGTATGGACTAGTGGTAGCAACACCGAAGCAGAAATCTTTGAGTTCCTGACTATATCTTGAATTATTACATTAATGGCGATCATATTTTAATCAGCTCAGAAAAATACAAATCAAAAAATGCAATGTTTTTGTTTACTACCCAAACCACGGCGCCAATCCCTGAATTGGTCGAAAACAACAACCTTTTTGTGGGGTTCGTGTGGCCGAACGGTAGGATTGTCCAGCATGGTTTGCAAGCAGGTCTGGAAGTCCTGGACTGACCACAATTCCTGATTCCTTGTGCCTCTCTAGATAGCTGGAAACCACGGAGAAGTAATCATCTATATCCTCATGGGAATATCCAGATTGAAGGTAAGAGAACTGCGCACCTCTCAATCGGTGTTGAGCAACGAGGGTTCCAAACATCCGCAAGGATGTTTGGTGTTGAGTTCCTTAGTGCAATTGTCAGCCTGCATATGTAAAAACACTTGTGGCCAATGCACATATTCCAGCGGTTTCCTAAGCATGTATGCCAGAAGTTCCATTGTCCTTGACCCCGATGCCGGCACGTGGTCGGGTGACAGGCCAACAACCACCGCATGGCCGTGGGCTATGATTGTCGTTGCCCCCAGTCTTGGACGTGACCATGAATTGAATTCTTTCGACTTCATGCTTTCCGACTTAGGATAGCAATGTTTCGCTTGATCCATGCCATCTATAGGATGACCGACACATGACTCACAGGTGCATCTCCAGTAGCTTGAGTTCGTGATGTAGCCCTGTGACACCAATATTGTTGACGGTCTTGATACTGACGTGTCAAATGACGTTTGTACATCATTATTTGACACGTCCTCCCCGGCCCACGGCCAAGTCTCCGAATTATGAGGCGGTGACGAACACACAGAGCACACTTTCCATGGTGACTCGATGCTCGGATCCGGAGGAGGTGCTGGATGCAGTCGTGGGATATGCAGGCAAATTCACTTTGGAAACATGGTTTGAAAAAGTCAAGTATAAGCCCCTGACAGATGCAAAGAGCTTCATGGAGATAGTCGTGTCTGGATGCTCTGCCCTGCAAAGTCTTAGATAGTTGATGAACTTTCCAGGGGGTAAATGTCTCAACTGGGAGCGGTCCATACCCGGTTCATCATACTTGAAGTTTCCCCGTCGAGGACGCTTGTTGGACGAACTATGTTTGTTGTCGGGGAGGGCTTCACCAGTAGTTTGATAGAGATTGTGTAATTAATCGAAGACCAAACCTCTTTTGTGGGATTGCTTCCCTGGCCCTTGGGCACGTAACGTCGGTCCAGTGGGCAAATATATCGGTTTGCTTGGCAGCAACAGCAAGTTTCATGAATCTGTGTTTTCCAAAACGGAGAAGCCTAGCGAAGCCCCGAGCACAAATGGCATTATCCAAGAATCTCAGGGTACGAGTTCCACGGCATGAATCTCCTTGTCCACGAAGAAGGTTGAAGACCTTACCTAGTATTGCGCTGGTTATAACATAGGTTATAACTTGTGTAACCTCTGTTATAACTTAAGTTATAACTTGGCTAACTAGGTTATAACTAGGTTTTGGTCTTAATGGTTTTTTGTTAAGTTATAACTTGAAACTAACTAGGTGCCTTAGTTATAACTAGTTATAACTAGAAACTAACTAGAAACAGTTTTTCTGTTGAAGAAACAACTTGCTTTATTTGTTTCAATAGCAAACATTTTATATATTTTTGTTGTAGTTCGTTTCTAGTTAGGTTGTAGTTAGTTTCTAGCTAGCTTTTAGCATTTTCTCTTGGCAGTGGTGACTTTGGAATTGCATATGTCATTTGTATCCACATGAATCATTCCTTACTCAAACAAAATAAATATTTTTGCTTTGCGTGATTTGCATGATTGCATGTTTTGCCTTGGTAAATGAATTACATCATTGTGTACTGGGCACCACCTAGTGTTGATTTGTTTTAATTTGGTCTGAGAATTTAGCTTGCCTGGTGATTTCTTTGCATGTTTTTCGCATGGCTTTTGACTTGCTTGATTCTTTTGTGGTTTCACGCGCATGTTTTGACTTGCTTGATTCTTTTGTGGTTTCTTTTTGACTTGCATGTTTTTTTTGGCTTGTTTTGCATTGTTGATTTGCACGCGCAACATCCGCACAGGTATGTCTGGACGATTTGCATCTTGAGTGATCTTACTATATTTGCATGGTCTTGGCGAAATGTATTTTCACTTGACCTCAGCATTTGGGCAAATCACACAATTTTTGAGACATCTTTTCCGATTTGGCCCTTAATGGAT
>OMLO01004307.1_pt1 | contig 11875 bp, 3 predicted proteins | sample 1674811 | NCBI WGS metagenome assembly OMLO01 (sample SAMN06265003, study PRJEB25207) | coral metagenome | isolation source: Coral host | place: Mexico:La Bocana,Puerto Morelos, Mexico | collected 2008-11-13 | reverse complement strand
CCATAGGGAAGAGTTTTTCTCAATACATTCTGAGCTTGACAGGCTTAGGTTTTTTATTGTCTTTCACTATTTACAAAAATTATAATTTTAACTCTATTTACAGAAATTACATTAATTAGAAAGAGAAAAAAATATAACAGTAAATAGTCAAAATAAAATGTGCTCAGTGACCAAAGTAGCACAGGCTTTCATGTTGGTCACTAAGGTTTTGGAGAAGTTCTCTGCAAAATCTTCGATGTATAAAGTAGAACCTAGGAGTTGTAGATAAGATGAATGTGGGTCTGGGATAAGATGTCATTGTTACATGCTAATATGGATGTCCATTGCCAAGTCATTTTTTTTAACAATTAGTGTTCTGTTGGATTGGATAGAAGCCCTTATCAATTTGGAGAAATTCAGTTTCCCTGAGTTTTGAACTTTTGAATTGTAATGTACGTTGCAGTAATGTTCAAGTATACTCAACACTATTATTTAAAAGTATTTTGTTTCAGTCATAAACATCTCTTTTTAGCAATAAATTAACTTAGAGTACATCATGCAATGTGGTCCAAACATTAAAATTAGTTGTGTCTATTACCCTATGTCATTACTGACGAGGCAAGAGATGCTCAGATAAACAGAAATTAATTTTTGGATAAAAGAAGTTAATTCTTGTATTTTCTATAAAAATATGAATAAAAATGTATCTTTTCTGTCACTCCATGATCCATTTTTAAGAAATCAGAAACCATTGCCTTGCATTGAGTTGAAGATGTCAGTAACCTTTTGAAGATTGACCTCCTGCTAACATTTCCGTGTTTCCTCTTTGAAATACAGATTCATTACTCATAGTTTCAAAATATACAAATTTCTGAAAATGTGTCATTAATCCAATTAACTTTAACTTTGATTCGTATGATTCCTGACAAAAAGAGACATGGATGGAAATCTCACCGAGTCATCTGACTCCCCCAGATCATACTCATTTCTTCACAATATTGCACAAAATGTTTTGGTATATACAAAAGATATTAAAGCAAAATGTTAACTGGTAGTTATTAAAAATTAAAAAATGTAGCTGTTGCGGTAGTTAGTAGAGGGTCCCCCTCTACTAACTTTGCCGTTACTAAGACAGTGTGCTCAAATAAATATCTGGTGGTATTCAGAGGGTAAATTTTAGATTTTTGACTACATTGTACATGTACGTTTGATCAAGTTGATTGGTTTGGAAATAGAATGCAGTCAACCAAAAATTTTGATTACCAAACAGTTTGATTAGTAATGCCAGGTCTAAGAGGTAGCCTATACTTTTTTGTTTTGCTTTTTAATCTTATCCCAAATAATTTTTACCTAGGTTTAATATTTTTGAGCAAGGCCAGCTGCAAAGAAAACTGATTAACAGCGGGGGCAGCTGTAGTGGTAACTATTCCTAGTATTATTTTATTTGTTACAGTTATTTCAAGATTCCAGGCAACTACAAATGATTGCTTACAGTAGATATCACATCTGCAATGATAAAAACCTAATCATGGAAACACACATGGACATCCAAAGATTTTGTTAACTGAGCTTAAGACACTGTAGTGCAACCATTTTGCCTTGTTAATTCTAGGATTCTACTACAAAGCCAATCAAAAATAGTTTTTCAAATTATCTATAAATGGAACTTAGTGACCTATCAGTATTTTATGGATTATTAAAACTTTTGATGTTCACCACTCTATTAGAATATTAAATTTAAATACAGTGAAACCTGTATTAAGCAGACACCCTTGGGAGACTCACTAGGGTCCGCTTAATACAGGGTGTCTGCTCCACACTGATTCTAATTTACATGTATTGTACAATAATAGTATAATAAAATAATTATTAACCCTTTTGTAGCACAGTGTAAGATCAAAGACTGCTCACAGTGAAATGTACAGTCAGTCAATGCATCAAGAATAAATAATCTACTTAGCTTTAAAACAACATCGCTGAACAAAGTTTAAGGAGTCAGAGCTGAGCTTTTAGAAGTAGGAGTAAAAAAGCCCATGAAGTGACTGCTTATTGCTGGTTTTGTGCAGCAAAATGGCTTAATATTGGTGTCCAGGTCCACTCAACAGAGGTGTCTGCTGAAGAAACTTTAGGGACTGAAGCTGGGGTCCACAAAATAGAAGTCATCCACTTAATATGGTGTCCTCTTAATATAGGCTTCACTGTAGTTTCTGTATTGCAGTATATATATATTAACTGTATTTCCCTTGCCAGATTTTCAAACTTCCAGTAAAGATAATGATAAGAATAATTCTTTCTTTTACTATCCCAAATGAGTGGTGATGGCAAGTGTTGCTAGTAAGAAAAAATATTAAAATGTTTGACTACTGTAAGCACTATGCCTACTTTGCACAATTCCAATTTCATTTACAGGACATCACAGCCTGCTGCTTGGGTTTCTCTGACATATGTCCCATACACGCAACCCTTTTGGCAATTCAATTTGTCTTTCTCATATTAAACAATGCTATAAAAGCATGCCAGAAGTGTAGCGAAGTCATATTGAGTGTAACTGTAGCTCTCAGATTAATATTTTGTCACCATTGAAGGTTTTGCTCCTAAACCATCATTACACTTTTGATTTTGCATGAATTTTGTGGAAAATGTCATTAAACTTGTTGTTAGGGAACATCAACTCAAGAATTCCTTCCCACAAGACATACAAAAGCCGCTTGTTTAAGCTGCAATATTGGAAAGTGTCAAACACCCGACAAACTCCTGCCATTGTCACCTCTGAACCAAGAAAGCGCTTGAGTTCCTCTGGAATACTACCAAAAATCTTTGTTTTGGCAGCGACTCGTGTTCTAACCTTCACATCTTTCTTCCTCTCTAGAGAAGCTTCAGCCAATATTCCACCAGGCCAGTAGGAATCTCTAAACAATTTGACACATTCTGCTATCTGCTCTGCTGAAGTCATGAAGTTCACATAGTCAACAATTTTCCGATTGATTCTGTCTCCATAAGTGGTTTTGATGATTTGCCTCAGAAACACAACAATTCGGCGCCTCAGCCATAAATTTTTATGTTTCAGGTCAAATATTTCATCCATGAGTAACAACAGAATTCTGAGAGGAATATTGTCATCTTCCTCTAAATCAATGTCTGCATATATTTGTGTGGCATCTTCTTTCAAGTCATGTCTCTGCCCTGGCTTGGTGAAAATCTTGTGCACCCCTCCTGATAAGCTGTCTGGCACAGTCTTTATCGCATGGGACACCTGACGAATTGGAGCCACAAAGGTATCAACCTTTCTAGCAAACTGTCCCTTCTCACGAGCATATGCTCCTGGTATCAGAAAGTTGTTTACTATTTCAAACATGCCTAAATGTTGGCTGAGAACTTCTGTGGACAAAAGGGTCTGTAGATATGCATCCAATGCATTCCGTCTTTTCTCAAGGAATTTCTTGTCCAAATTGTGGAACGTTCGTTTTCCAGGAAGAAGAAGAGTAGGGATTGACCCAAACTTCTCCTTGAGATGCAGATGTAAATCATCAAAATCACTATATCGTCTGAAAACTGTCCAAGATTTTGTTCCTTCGGAACTTGCACGGTAAACATTGATGGTGTACACAGCATATGTCCTGCCATCATCTTTACATGAACTTGTTTCCGTAATGGTAGCATTTAGTCTGATATCATCATCAGGTGTCCACAGTTTAACCACTGGTGCACCTTCCTGCTCAGGTTGTGACAGCTCACTGTCAATGCTTGCAACATCATGACCATCTGCATTAGAAGCAGTTTCAAGATCATCTGACTTCTCTAAAGGTATTTCCAAATCCAGTAGACATCTGATGTAAGCTTGACTTTTTAGAAAAGCCCCATAAAATGATTCCTGACCAAGGACTTCATAAACCTGAGCCTGACAATCGTCAAAGCAATCTGGGGACGGTTCCTCTTGAGCAATGCGTTTAAAAATCTTCTTTGGCATGTCTTTTGACAGCGCTACTCTAGGATCGGCCATTTCTGACAGGTACTGGTCAAAAATATTTTGAGCTGCCAGTCGTAATACTTCCACGTCAGCAGCTGGAATGCTAATGTTCTCAATGTCTCCACCATCACTTTCGTTGATTAGTTGCTGTTCCCGACTGAGTGATAGCTGTTGCTCAGCGGTTACACGATAACTTTCAACTGCCAGCCAGAAGTAAAGATACACTTGTCCGTTGATGTTGTTCATAAACTCAATAAAGTAAGACAAGGCCGTGTTGTTGTCTAAAATGACTTGAAGAGGGAGAGATGGCAGGGTTTGGTTTGGTGCAAGTAATTTGCCAAGTTCATCAGGTTGCTCCAAGGGCATTGAAGGCAGTTCTCCATCACCATACTTTAAAGTCCTTATCTTTGCTTCGCAGATCTTCTTTACGAACAGAAGACTGCTTAGTTGCTGTCGCACAGCAACATCAGCTGCACCTGATGTTTCTGAATCATGTACTCTCAATTTAGCAATCTCGTGCTCAACTTTGTCTTTTGTACCCTCCACATCTTCTACAGCTGTGAGGCCTTCCCTTATCATTGTCATAAAAGCATCTCTTGTAAATGCAGAGTCTTGACACAGCCAAGCAATTGTCTGATTGATATAATCTGGATCACAAACCATGGACACTGTTGGGAAAAGCACGCATGTGGCAATCATTTCTCTGAAAAAGTATCTGAATGGTTTGTTATGAAAGTCGTCTGGAGGTAGCAAGAGATATAACAGCATTTCGCTGATGTCTGAGAGGTAATCTTTCTCTTTTCCTTCTGATAAACAAATCTGTTCCCGACATATTTCTTTTTCCATTTCATGTTCTACTTGAAAGAATGCCGTTTCTATATCCAGTGGACTATTGTCACCTTCACTTTCTTCCACTCGCTGTTTGGCTTTACGGTAAATTTTCAAATGGTTTGTCAAGTCATCCACAAGGCGAGTTGTCAAGAAATTTACCCATTCAACATCTTTGGACCTGTTTGCAAAAGCTATCAGTGCTCTTTGTAGTGTCTGTCTGAGATCATACAGGAAACCTTCATCTGTACTGATGTTGTCGTAGTACCATCCATGTACGTAATCCCGAAAGAAGAGCTGCAAAACCTCCTGCAAAGGTTCATCAATGATGCTAGAACCAGTCAGGCGCTTGTCCATTTTGAACGACAATCTGCTCAGCTGGATTTCTTGAATCACTTTTTGAAGTCCTTTTGACACTGGACCGAAATCGCCTTCAAGAGTATTTTTCTTCAACTCTTGTGACATTAGATAACCCCAATAGCCAAGTACAAGAGCGAAACCGAGAGCGAACAACAACAGATACAACAGAAGGAAACATGTCCACCATATTCCAAAGGTTGTTAGGGACAAACCGATTACCAGAATGGCCCATCCTGCCTTGTGCACATGAAGCTGGCTAGTTTCCATCCTTCAGTGAATTCAAAATACTGGTAGGTATATCATGAATGGTACAGGAACACAAAACGTGGCAAGACGAAGAACATACCACTGTCAGTAGCCAGTGCCAGTATGCGCCGAGATTCCCAAACGGTCGAAAGGAGTCTGGGGACCGTTAAGTTCTGAGGACCCACAAAATCAATATCGAATCAATTAGGGCATACCGGAAGAGCGTTTATTTTTATTTTTGACGTTTGCAGAACGTCCAGAACAGAATTATTCAAGTAAAAAGGTCCCGAGGGAATATTTTATATTCTAACGCCCAATACGAATTGCTGATCATTTAGGATTTAGGATCATTCTGTGGCTGCATAATACAGGCCCAGCCCCTGACTGTGACATTTGACCAAGACCACACAAATACTTCTTACAAAAGCTCATCCAATGTTTCCTCTTAGATAATTCACAATCTGTACTGGATGAATCAGAATGGTAAGTATTTTAAGATGGGTACCCTATTTATGACCTGACCAAAAATTTGATACCCTGTTTATGAGCGGGAATGGCTGTTTCAGTTTATAGTGTCAACCCCGGAGTGGGCGGACTCTCATATGGAATGGACGGGGATGCTCGTCGTCTCGCTTAAGTTTCCGATTTTGGTCTCGCTTACGGTGTTACGGGCAAAATGTCATTATCCTTGGCCTTCACATGACGTCATTGGAAGCCATGTATGTGTACAACCTCGTTCCCAGGGTCAAGATAGAGGACCCTGGGAACGAGGTTGGTTAGTGTATTGGAATTTGGCGGTATTATTATGCTAAACGCGAGCAGTACGTTTTCCTTTTCTTTTGTACACTAACATGGCCGTCTGATCACGTGAGTGCAAACCAAGAATTTTTAGCCGTCAAGGTCTCATTAAGGGTTGCACGCGAAGACATAACAAAACAGGAAAAATTTTGATTCTTTATATTTACTCAATCCATATAAACAAAGTTTTCCATTTCATTAATATCTTAATTCCACTGTAACAAAATGTCCTTGTCTATTGTTTTACAAGAGTGTAATACGAAACTCGACGAAACTGGTCTCTTTTTGGGGTCTCCATAAGCTTCGGCCACGCCCAGATTGGTCTCTTTTAGGGGTTAAATTCAAAATTTCCGATGAGCATCCCCGTCCACTCCATATGGGAGTCCACCCCCCCCCCCCCGGGGTGTCAACTTCAGTTCAAAAACCCTAGGAGCCCAGCCCGTGACCGGAGTGTGCGACAGCCGTTGCGGCACAGTTGTAAAAGGGCTTTTGTTGGTGGCTTAATCTAGCCTGCATAGCAGGCGTTAAACGGGTAGAGGAAGGCGAAGCGCGGATGGGAGAAGGAGGACGTGATGAAGAAGTAGCTTCTAAAAAAGACCGAATTTAAGACTAGAGTGCAAAAATCGATACCCTATTTCTGAACAAAACGGTTGAAAAACCATACGCTTTGGGGCCGCACATACAGTCCATATATGAGAGTACCCCCTCCCCGGGATTTGTGGCCATAAACAAATAACCTCGCTCCTTGAGCTACCATATGGAAATTGGCGACCTGAAAGGCTCATGTACGGTGTAAAACGGTCAACAGATGTACATTGTGTCGGTCTTTTGTCTCAGGTGGGATCATTGTTTTTCTTTGTTTTATTCTTTATGACGTAACTGGTGAAAAGGCTGTTATTGCATCATTAAACTGAAAAAATATAAGATGATGAAAAATACCTGTAAATGGACCAAAACAATAATTTCAACACATAGACCTATGGTATTATCAGATATGTGCTATTTATAAAGTCAACAACTAGACCTTGCTTCTGTTAGTTGCACTTTTCTTTATTTCAAACACATTTCTCTATTATTTTTATTTTAAATAACTGATACACATTTAGCAACTGCAATGTTTGCAACATCACACTAGAGATTTATCTTATCATTTAACATTACTGTCTGCTTATAGAAAAGCAGGACTTTTAATAATGGCCTATCTATTAAAAAAAATCTCTCAAGGTCAACTGGCCATCCAAATGAATGTGTGGTGTTGTTTTGTGGTTTTGTTTAAAATAAAATAAATTTTGTCCTTTTTAGCTATGTTGAGTATGTGAGTATGTGAGTTTGTACGAGAACCTGGAGTGGAATGATTATCAAAATAAAAGACACAACAGATTATCCCAGAGGTGTGTAACACTTAGCAGTTACATACTCAACTATGCTCTTTAGATCTCTACCTGCCAGTATTTTCACTTGCTAAGAAGAAAAGTGCTCTTTGTGTGGGAAATTTTTGAACTACGCGAATAACCTTTGCAGTTCATTACCTGACTGACTGAATCTTGTAGTGACCTTGCCTTTGTCTCATTTATTTCTCATTTTACTCAAGATTCTCAACCTTGAGTACTGTCTAATGGATAAACACATTGACCAGGTCAGAACTATTGTCTCTTCTGAATGCTGTATTTTCTATTTTCCTATAAATTTACCTGGTAAGTGATCCAGGAAAAATTTAATCTAATCTCCAACGAAGTAAATATATTTATGGTCACTGTCTCCTATAATACAATTTGAAGAATGGGTAGTTGCAAAATTCCTTGTTATCAGATTTAAGATGTACTTTTACCGCACAGTGTTTAATACATTTCTTTACAAATTTTGATATTCTACAGTGCTGTTGATTGCAGAATACCCAACACATATGCTAACATGTCATATAAATCATGTGACTTTGTTGTGCAGCTGATGTTTTGCCTGTTAAGCCATATAGCCAACAAACAAATGCTCAAGTCACTAATCACCAAACATCTTCATGGAAGAGGCTGGGAGAATTTCCAATACTATGACACAATCAGTTCCTTAACTCAAATAACCTTGTGCTAACACTAATTCTCTTAAAAATATGTAGCAAAATAAGATGCTAATCACTTGAGTGGTTCATGACCACGGGAAGGAGACCAGATATCTCACTTCGTAACCAGATCCTCAATTTTATACCAGCAATTAAATTTTCTCTAACCAGCAATGCACAATCATGGTGGTTGTATTTATCATCATCTAGGACTGGATATTTGTTTTGATGAACACAGCTACCATAAATCCCCACAGGTACACTTCATGGAGGGAATTGGCCATTGAGAAACAAGGAAGTTTACTTTCTTGAGCACCTTTTGCCAGTAAAAAAGACCTACTAAAATCTAAAAAGGCTTAACTTCAAGGAAATTCTCCCAAGTAGAAACTGTAGTAGTAGTAAGAGGAATTTAAGGACTGATTTAAGGACTAAAATACTTATGATATCACACATTTTGTTTCCTGACTCTCTTTCAAAGTATTAATATCAGTTTGGTTTCTAAAAAGATTATGCTCAATCTGACAACCTTTACTTTTATGATGCATTTTAAAATCAGAGCTCTGTAGACATATTGCAAAAGCAACATTCTTGGTGAAAATTCTCCTATATTTTAATGCACTGTGATATTTGAACAATTCTAGTTGTCTCTGACATGGGATTCTAAATGACTATGGGTCAGACAGTAACATATTGTTATGCTTACTGGTCTGTTTACTGTTTTTCATTGTATTGAATAACAATACTTCAAAGTTAAAATAGGGACAAGTTTATGTCTTAAAATTTCTAATTGAAAACCAAACCGCTGAGAATTACATCTGATAGTGAAATACCAGTAATTGACAGAGTAATTAGGCACGTACAATAGTTTGAGTGCAACTGGTTAACTTTTACATGAGAGATAGCTAGTGTCATAACCCTTAGACATTTAGTCAATACAAATTGGCTGAGAACCAAAATCTCATGCAAATCACAGAGTTTCATGTCTATTCATCTGTGTTTAAGAACTTGACGGAACTGATTTCAGCTAGTCTGGTTGTCTGATCTTTACAGGACCTGGAGAAAGAATAAAGAAGCTCTATTAAGCTTACACCTTTAAGGGAGTTCATTACTGAGTTAAGAAGACAGCATTTTCCAGCCTTTAAGGCATGAGGCCTGTTCAGGGAGGTTTGCATATCTTACATACAAACCTCTGGAAGATCCTCAGATTTTGCAGAGCTTATTATTGCCATCAATCATGAGGGCATAACTTGGCCATTCTACAAATTTCAATGTGATCTTTTTACACATGTCAATGGATTTTAATCACCTGGCCTATACCATCTATACCTCTTTGTACCATAATTGAATTAATGCACAAGCTCTGATTAGTCAATCAGTTTTGGTTTATTGTGCTGGTAAACCTATGGAAATTCTGTGTGTCTTCTGAATTATTATATAAAAGCAATAGACTAGAAGCTTTAAAATTTATGGTTTATAGGCCGATAAACCACTTGGGATGTTGGAAGAACACTCGAAGAATTCGTTAATCACTTGCCTGCGGCTCGTGCTTTACAAATTCTTTTCATGTTCTTCCAACATAATGCATGGTTTATTAGCCTACAAACCATAGAAACTTGTGGTCTATTGCTTAAATAAATACTTTGTACAAAAGCAGTCTGATTGGCCAATTTTCTTTTATAAAGCCTTCTCAGCCTTCTTAGTCCAGTAATAAAAATATTATACCAAAACTGACCCCTTGAGTTGTGACTTCACTCTTGTTGAACCTCCTCTTCCTGTTCTTGTTGGTCTTGTTTTTCTTCAATCTCTTTTTCTCCCTCAATGAAAAACACTGGGCCTCCATCATAGATATCATGCAAGAAGGTCCACGTCTCCAGTGACAGCTGTCCATACTCCGAGTCTGAATAAGGTAAAGACACATAATGAATATGTCAAGATTACTGTACATGTAGATGCAACTTCTGTAAAGTGTGTATGATTTTCAATGTGAAACAAAACAGCTGCAGGGATTTTGTAGTGCAAGTGGTTGAAAAACTATTTGAGTCGAACTTGTTCATCAGAAAAACTTTACTCTAATTGTCACACCAGGCAGACAAAATCATCTACACAGTCGGTCAATTTCCCCACTGTCTGGCCCTAATGAAACCCCTGCCATTCAGCCAACAATACTTTGACACAAAATATGCGAGTGGTGGTTAGTCCACAGGCCAAAGAGTACTTTTAAACCAAATCACAAATCATTTCAGTTTAAAACCAGCTGGTAGAAATAATTACCTTGGAAGGTTTTCAACATATTTAAATTTGTCTTTCAAAGAGATGTGCAAAAGTGAAGGATAAGTGCTTTAAACAATCTAGCTCCAGTCTTACAAAAAAAAAATGTGTCAAAACACTTACTGGTTCTCAGTATTTTAGTGTTGCCCTTCATAAATAAAATGTTAGAGTTGTCAATAGGACCTGGGGGATCTGAAAAACAACAAGAAGTTTTTATCCATCATGTTCAATTTTATTCTCAAGGTCACATCAGGTCAACTTTACTTGAATCACAATATTCAAACAAATAATTACAGCTGCTGAAAATTCAAGTTAAGTGTGACAGTGTTTGATATAATAAACTTTTGGTCTCTTGTTAACCTGTTGAGGATGAAAAAGCTTCATGGTATAGGGGGATCCTTGCTGACATCATTGTTTACATTTTTGCTCGTTTGCATAGGGCTTTACGTACAGAAGGAAACATGTTAGATATAAATTGACTCCAGGCAGCTAAAGAGCTAGTGGAATTTAATACATGGTGAAATTTGTAGCTCTTTGTGTATAATATTCAGGGAGAAATTGTCTTTCAAAAACTTCAAAATCTCTGGGTGGCAAAAGAGCTAATGAGCTCATACATCCTTTGTAAAATTTTTAGTTTTTTAACCTGTGTTGCGCAAAAAGTATTCAATAGACCTGGCTCATATTCACTGGTAGAGTTAATCATACTATGAACTTTCAATATTCAGAACAAATTTATTTGTAGCTCCATCAGAAACCAAACTGATTATGCTAATGAGGCAAATATTGTAAACAACGATTCCCCTATATTTACAGGAAGACAGGTTATGTAAAAGCTGCTCTAGTTAAGAGGTCATAATTATAACAGACAGCAATTTTTTATTTAAAGTAGATAGTTTTTTAACACTTTAACCACCAAGGGGTCTCCCTTTGACAAGTAAAATCATCTGACATTAGACAAAAAAAAAATGACTGGAGCAAAATCTATTAGTCACTCTTGGGGGGCAAAGGGTTAAGTCTTACCATCCTCATGTCCCTTGACAAACATCTCCCACTGTTTAAACCATCTCATACTGATGCAGTACATGTCCACATTGTCATTGGCTGGATAGCCATGGTTCAGCTGAGAATACAAGAAAACTTGTTACAGGTTATCTGCTAACTGCTGAATCTAACTGGAAATGATCAAATAGAAATAGCGGATAAACATATTACACGCTATTTTAAAATTCAAATTCTAAAATGGGGCCACTAAGGGACAGTTTGTTGGGCAATCTTCGACTAATATCAAAAGATTAATATAAAACAAGAAGATCAATAGATCTTATAACCGCGCTTGTAAAATTAAATTTATTTTTTAGCACTACTTTCCCAATGCA
>OMLO01004306.1_pt1 | contig 11876 bp, 7 predicted proteins | sample 1674811 | NCBI WGS metagenome assembly OMLO01 (sample SAMN06265003, study PRJEB25207) | coral metagenome | isolation source: Coral host | place: Mexico:La Bocana,Puerto Morelos, Mexico | collected 2008-11-13 | reverse complement strand
ATGAACTGGTTGTATATACCTTGCTTTGGAAGTGGATAGGCAATCTTGAAGGTGTCTTCATAATACTGCAAAACCTTCACCGCAACATCAAGAGCAAATTGACCTTGATCAATCTGTTCTGGAGGTGCCCAAACACGCACCTAAAAGCAAACCATTTTATCAAGGAAAAAATATCTAAATGAAAAAAAAGTATTCCAATCTGATACTTCTATGATGCCTGTCTTAACTTGGTGTTAACGCACCATGGATTCCTAGAGTAGCTCAAGCCATGGAAACGTTTAACCATTTTGTCAGAACTAGGAATCTGCATACAGGAGAAAAAAATGGTTAAACTTTACCTCAACACCTCTCCGAGTCTCGTTTTTTATGTTCTTGAAATCGCAGACAATGAATGCCACAAGATAGGTACTCATCTTTACGCTTTTTTGAAAGTGGTCTGTACACAGCTTTACTGTATCATTACACTGAAACAAACATTAAGCAACATAATTGTTATTATTTTAAACAGGATTCATTAGTTTTCTATTTCAGTGTGTTTTAAGTAAAATTAGCAATTCTTTCACTAGCAATACACCTTGTTGGCTATCTATTATCTCACATCCCATGCACGCTCGTCGAATAATTGTTAACCAAAGACACTTTACTCTCAAGGTGCCTCCCTCCACCCAGGTGTATAAATGGGTACCGGCAAATTTACTCCTGGGAGGCAACTCTGCGATAGACTAGCATCCTATCCAGGGGGGAGTAGCAATATTCCTAGTCATCTCATGCTACAGAAAGCGGGATAAGCTCCAGTATGATGAGCCACTTGGCTCATATACAGACTTGCCCTTTACCATAGCCAAAAAAACAGTCACTCAATAATATTGCAAAGTTTAAAAAATAAAAAGCTTCTCAGTTCTATTGCAAGCAATTTTTATGAACATGTTATTTTCTTATTACAGTAACACCGATAAAGTATCTTTTACAAGTCTTACCCCTTCAGTTCTCTCCAGTGGCATGTTTGATAATGCCACATGGCGTTTCTCTCGTGTTATCACAATGGAAAACTTTGCTTTCATGTTAGGTTCATCAAAACAAGGAAAGGCGTTTCTGGCATCAGTTGGTTCAAACTGAGTAGTAGCAAGATATCTGGAACAAGAGAGAAAACACCAAAGACAATACATTAATAAATCAATGTTTTTAGCAACCTGTGACCCCAGCATATGCGAATGTGTATGATCACTCACCACGGCTGATCTGACGAACGACAAATTCAAGACGAAAAGATGTCTCCAGTGAGCTATATGATTGATGACAATCAAATAACTGATTCATTTTCAACCTTTAATTTTGATAAATGTTAAGCTGAAGAGACAGTCATAACCAAAAACCTGACAGTGCTTCAAATCTTCTGATAATTTAGCAAAGAGAGTTCGACACACTGACAGTTTTTGTGAGTTACACCTTCATTTCTGTAAGATTTTTTGAGAGTCCTCTTTTGTAAACGTCAAAGAAACTTGCACCAAATTAAATCTTCCGCATCTCCGAAATGTGTCATACACATTTTTCATCTGTAATGAAGCGCTTTTAAGGGTATTTTAATTTCTACAGCAAGTTAATAAAGTATTCATCTCTCATCTCATCTCTCTTTAATTTAAAATTACAACCTTGTAATTTATCACCTTAGAAATTCTATGCAAGGACTTCATTTGACTGCCACCGATTTCAACTTGAAATAAGGTTGAGTCGCTCATCCGTGATGACATAAAATGAGAGCTCAATTTTGATTTTATTAAACTCTTCATGCAATTGTCTTCTAGATTCCTGGAACTCTGGCTGAAATATCAGAAGATTTAAAGCATTTGACCAACTAGATTCATTGGACGTATAATTTAGACTTTTTACTCATATGCGAAGTGTGTCTAATTATTTCTCCCTTGATTTGTTTATGATGAACTGTGGATAAAAATACATATCAGTGCATGTCGATAAATCTTAAAATGATTGAAAGCGATTTCAACTTCTGTGTAATGAGAAGCCAAAAAGTGTAGAAATCTAAGCTCCCAGCACCATGACTGTTTTTCACAAATTTGTGTGTTTATATTGAATGTTTCAATATAAAGGCCTGATGGAGATTGAGCCAAATTGATATTTCTTACTATGGCCACAATTTATTTGATTTTTACTGACATTCACTATTTTATGGCACTTGGCTTCGATCTCTTCCTTGTAATTATTTTGTACTTTGAATGATTCATTTTGTTGACTGAATGTAAGGTTAATTTCAAAAAACAATTGAAGAGAGGCTAAGCCCGAAACGTTTGGTTAAACAACAACTATTTGACACTCTTAAGAGCCTTTCGAGCCTTGTAGATCTTGTATTCTATTTTAAGGAAGTGTCACGCATTGCATGAGTTTTTTTTTGCTCTTTCCTACAAACATGCCTCGGGGTTCTTCTTGCTGGATTAAATCATGCATGATTTGTATAATTTCTCCTAAAAACGCACAGATTTCAGGACATTTAATTCAGACTGGGCTTACGGGGAAACCGGCGTTGAATTGTGAAAATTAGTGCAGGAATCTAGCTAAATACATCATTTGTCTCCAGACAAGGAGGCGGAGATTGTTCTGGGTGAATGATTGCGTGACGCGAAAACAGACAAGAGACATATATGCAAATATTTCTAGAGTACATGCAATCGGGTTATGTAAACCTCATAAATCCTTTTCGAATCCGATATCTAAAAAAAAGTAAGGATACTGGACCATAATTATGGGAACGTCTGACATTTATAAGGAAAGAAAAAGTAGCTTTAATTCTAAGAATCTCCAATAAAGTCAGTAAACGAGGCCATGCAGGAAGTAATGAATACGCTTCTCTGCCGTTGTTATAAAACAAACTGTAGAAAGAAAACATCTCTTCACCTTGTTTCAGCTGATGGGGATGTATATTTACTCACGTAGAATCCAGCAAGCCCATTACTTAGCTCTGAATCGAACTCGATGACCAGAAAGTAATAATTGCCGCTTTGAACTTCACTGTCAAGTTCGATCCAGATCATTTCACCTGCTAGTCGAGATATCTTCTTCACTTGTAAAGCCTGTTTAATTTCCATATGGTTTGAGTCTGAAATTAATGCTACTTGAACGTCAGTGTAGTCGATCTTCTTTCCAACATGGAGTGTAACATTGTTAGAGGATTCATTGCAGTAAAGAGTAACTTCCACTTTTCCCGAAAACTTAAACGTTGTCAGATTAGGATGCAAATACACATGGTATTCGATCGGCAATAAATGCCTCGGTAGTCGTAATGATTGTTGGGCTTGCAATTTCTTTTCTTTTCCAGGTTCTTCAGAGGAAGAACGCAAGAAGACAGCGAGAAGCACAACCACAACCAACAGCAGAACAGCTACGACGCCGAAGATGGCGGTTTTTCGGTTGGGTGGAAAACACGGGAATACTCTTTTTCTTCGGCTGTTTGTATCGGGAAGAAGAGAAACATTGACTTGGTCGTCAAATTCATGGTTTTCCATGTCGGAATGATTGCCCTGGTCTTCCATATTGGCAAAGTGGATGTTAAACACAACGCTTGCGTTATCGATTGCTCCGTCACGGATATTAATCACAAAACTGAATGTGTGATAGACTTTTTTAGAGGGCTAAAAAAATGCATGAGTTGGGGACTCAACATCACGCTATTTCAGAAAGGTTAAAAGGTTGAAAACGTAAACCTTTCTGAAAGGTAAAAGAACTACATTTTTGCGTGACTCGGAATATTTGCATGCAGGTGGGTCCGCTTTCACTGGACGCACACCTCCGAGTTACTGGTGATGCATGGTAGTTTGGGTCGGGGCGGAGGGGAGAGGGTGGGGGCGGGAAGCTGTGTCGCCCCAATCTGCTTCGAAGTCGTGCCCAGACTCTTACAAATCAGGAGCTGACTCGTATTAGGGACCTATTAACTTTTGCTTTTCGGCCATCGTAACTTGATGAAAAATTCAACACAAACAGCGGTGATAAATATTTTTAAGATACATAGTTTGTAAACTTAATGTTTCGTTTGTTTTTCTCAGTACATAATTGTCTACATACATTTTCAAAAGACAAGTATAACCGGTTTTTGGGAAGCTACAATCTTGGACAAAATAAATGGAACATCTGGACCACCCCTCCCCCCCTCCTCCTCATTTCAATGATGCCAGAACGCGCCTTCATTATTGCTTTAGGTGGGAAGAGGGTTAATTGTTCCCTTTTTTCTGTCCAAGATTGTAGTTATACTATACAATATAGGGGTCTGGAACCTAGACAGAGATTATATATTAAAGAATTACTTGTGAGATGACAATGGCTGGTTTGCAGTGTCACGCCATCAAAAATAAAAAAACGTAACCATTCAATAAATCAAGTCAAGAAACTGGGATATGAAAGATGATTGATATATAAACAACCTCGCCAAGATTTAGATCTGTGCGGTAATTCTTTCGCGCGTTATTCGGAAAAGTGTTCCGCCCAAATAATTTATAGAGCTTTGTATGGAGCTTTGTATGGAGACGCCATGGCGACAACATGACAACATGGCGGCCGTAAAGTAACTAAAACTGTCATTGAGTTCTGCCATCGAAAAGAAATGATATTACTCTAGAGCTACGAAACATCGAAATCAATATTACTGCTAGAGCAACAACTGTTTAGCAATAACTCATCTTTTGCCCTGCTTGAGAGCGTTTTCACTCTTTCATTTTAATGTCACGCAACCCACAAACTTTGAAATTCAGACGTACTCTGTCACATAATGAGGAACCCTATCGGGCTCAAATGTTGCAAAACGTCAAGTTTTTAGAGGGTCTTGCATATGATAAAACTAGAACTCCACAAGGATTGATAATCTTTTATTTTGGAAAATGATGACGTCACATGAAAACCAAGAATAGAAAAAAGGGGGGGGGGGGGGGAAAGCGTTCTCTGGTAAAGTTGTTTAAACTTATGAGCTTTCGACAGCCAGTCTGCTGTCTTCGACGGACAAGCTCATAAGTTTAAACAACTTAACCAGACAACGCTTTTTACCCCTTTTTACAATGAATCCTGGTATCGGATCTTCAATATTTTGAGACAATAGGAAAGTTTTGCTACTAAAGCAAAAGCTTTTCACTGCCTACATTGACATTGAGATCTGGCTTTCATGTATGAACAAGGTCTCCTTAATTTTGCAATGCTAGTCGGTTTTTCCGGACGCTAATAAGTCAAAATTATCCCATTTAATGTTATGACCGGTTGTCTTAATACAGTCAACAATAACTGAAGAATTGTCATAGTTCATAAGGGCCCTGAAATGTTCAGTTTTTCTATCATGAAGTCTTCGTTTTGTTTTTCCAATATAAAAATTATCACAATTCCACTCGTTCCTAGTCGTTTCTTGTGTGTCCAAGAGGAAGAGAGTTGAGGGAGACCAGGTAAGACTTTTCAGTGGCACAGAGGTGATTATGGGAAGGATCAAGACGACCGAGTCTCTCCTCTGTCCTACTTGCTATCACCTCATGATCCCGCTTCCCTCAATTATTGAAGACTTCTTAAAGCTGGACATCTGAAGAAGTTAGAGGCTAACTGAACAAAATGAATACAATATTAATATTCAACTGAAGACGCATAAAAGGAGTCGTCTCTTCGTCTGCCTTATATGTCAAAATACGTTTATTACATCCATTGCCGGACAGAGACTTGTGGTCACTGGAGGAAAAATATCTTTCTTATAAGGAGGAAACTCAGTATCCAGGTAATCCTTAAAGCTTGCTTTTTTCTGAACAATTTATTTTGTCATAAAATGTAGGTACATCTTTAAAACTTCAATGTACCATTTTGGCAATCTTGTTGATTCGGGCTTTCAAGTAGTCGCAAGTAGCCTCAAGGTCCTCAAGTTGAACTTGCATGGAGACTTCACCTGGAAAAGTAAAAACATTTCAAGGCTGCGTATCTTGTATTTCATTGGCTAATTGGTTGCTATAACAACGAATGGACGTCACTTAACTTGCGTTTACTTGGGTTCTTTGGCCAAACAGTGAAAAACTTGCGTCGACTCGACTTGGTGCAAATTTGATCACGACCAAAGTGGACAAACGGAGTCTTAAGTAGACCCAAGTTTTCCGTTGTGTCTACTTGCGAGTTCGACTTACAGTGTCCTCGTGTGATTTAATTTTGAGGCTGGTTACTTGTGCCAGTGCAAAACCATAAATATTTAGGAGTGGAACTGTCTGAGAACCTCAAGTTGAACACTCATGTTACTAGCATTATCGGCAAGGCTAACCGTTCTTTTGGATTTATCAGAAGGAATCTGCACCATTGCCCCGAAGACGTTAAGAAAATTGTTTATTTTTCATCAGTAAGGCGCCATATTGATTGTGCGAGCAGTGTGTGAGATATACTCACACAACAGCAAATCAATAAAATCAAATGTGTACAACGACCATACGATCGTTTTGACAAATGTTATTGTGATCGCACGCCAGAGTCTGCAACTCGTCTCTTGGATGAGAAACACTGTCCCTCCCTGGGGTCGAAATGAAGCTAGACTCGCCATATCGAGATTTAAAACAGAAAACGACGAGACATAACAATCCCATGCGATTTGCACATTTAATATCTCCCACCTTTAAGGGAAAAGCCCTGGGAACGAAGTTGATATCTACAAACAATATTTACAAATTTGGTTTTTATGTAAAAAAGAACTCACTTCCCCCTGAAGTGTGGAACTCACTTCCATGAACCAAGTGTTAAGGGTCAGCCTCGGCTCTTTTTTATTCCAATAGAGATTTAGCATTAGTTACATCTATTTCTCTTTTTTTTTATTAGCGGTGATGAGTCAAACCTTTTGCAGAATATTAATGTAGTAAGAGCCGCCATGAGTAAGATCAATAAGCAGCCGACATAAAGCCTGAATTTTTTTGTTTTATTTTCGCATCTGCCTGAGCTGCGTGTGGCAACTGCAATGATCTTATATAGTAAAATAAATACACATTATCTGTAAAGTTTGCTGATTTGTAAATAGAATAGAATAGGTTTCATTCTGCAGTCAAGTTAAGCCAGCTGCAAAGTGTCTTTGTTAGTTTTCAAAATTAAAAAAGGAGCAGCTGAAAGCTAAGTTTAAAGAGCACTTCACAACCCAAAAAGCAAAATACAGTGAACGTCTTCCACGTTTTCTACTCCTGCAGAATTGTATAGTGTGTTACTGTTTCCGCGCACTGGTGGCATCTAAATTGGGGCATCAGTAAGGAAGATTTACAAAATATATTCAAACCTGTATTTTTAAGATCTCTCTAGATGTTGGGTTTTTTTGGTTGATACAAAACTGCCAACCTCCCCAAAATACATCGAATACTGCCGATCTCGATTAAATTTTAATCAAATATTTACCATTCCAATAAAAAAAAGCCAGCATGCTACTTTCTCGTGTTTAACCACTTGCTAGCATGTTTGCTCCATTGTTATAGAAAAAGCAAATTTCTTTCACAATATTTAGTCACTTTCCTAAAACTCTGATTCCAAGTCGACATGAAGTTGTACGTTGTTTTTGCGGCCTTGTTGGCTGGAGTGCTGGTGAATGAAATTAAAGGTGAGAAAAAAAGTTACTTGACAAGTTTATATCCTAAGATTTAACATCGGGTAGACACTAAAATACGACATCATGAGGTTTGTGAAAACCCCAGTGACATTTTTGGAGTCAGTTAGTTCCCAACTGGATCGTCAAGCCTTGATAAAAGTCAAACGGTCTTGGTCGGGATTTTCAAGGAAGTAACCTGCTGTAACCAGTGAAAAAGTTAAGATTGAAATAGTTACATTTTAATTTGAGCTTTAGCAATATTCGATAATTTCGGACATACTTAAGCTACAAAGTGTTTAAGTTTAAAGCTCATTCTAAGATATGTCTTTATAAGCCTGTAGTGATATTTCACCCTACTGCGGAAAATATGCAACCAAGCCCAAATGTAGGAATAACTCCTATGTGAGAAAACGATGCCAAAAGAGTTGCGGCTTGTGTGGAGGTAAGAGAAATAAATACGTCTAGTAGACCTGTTAGATTAACACTTGCCTCAGTAATTTTTGTTCGTTTTTTGTTGCTTACAGTCATCACTAACACTCTAAATTCCTAGCAAGAGAGTGTAACCATGAAGATTCGATACAGCCTGCGATTGCTTCTTTTTGACCTCCATTTAATACTGAGTATTATGTTGTTGTTATGCCTGCCACTATTCTATATAAATATCACCATATCTTGTGAACCATATCACCATATCATTTCGTTTTAATGGAAAGGAAATACGACAGAAATATCTTCACCTGCTAACGCGTTTTGTTATTAACATCCATAATGACAACTGTTCAACGAAAATGGCGATGTTTTATTCGTAGGACCACCACCAACAGAACGACCACGTCCACCTGTGAATACAGATGAACCTCCACCGCCTCCATCTTCTGGTAAAGTAATGCTTAAACTTTGCGTTTAAAAAAAAATCATTTAATGTTTGTTCAATTATGTGCAGGTTTAAAAGTGAGTTATAGAAATTTATGTTTTTTTTGCCACTAAATCTCAAAAACCAAGACAGGATCTCTACCAGAAAATTCTTTCATAATTTAACTTAGAATCATGCGAATACAGCGCCTCCCTTTTGCCGTGTTCGAAACCTCACTTAGTTGGTGAATTGTTGTTGTTGTTCTGCTGCTGCTGTTGTCGGTGCAGACTTAATATGGATTCCTCTACTTAACTGCCGAGAGTTCTTTCAGCTGTGTTTACACGAACGCATTCTCATATTAATTGAAACGCTAACGTCCTTTCGAAACCGAATCAAAGCGTTTTATTACCAGGAATCTGGAGTCGATTAGTCACAAGCTAACGTAGGAAATACAATTGCGACGGAAAAAGCGATCAGTGAAGTTCCTCGTACGGGCGCCACACAAACAGAGAGCCAAGATAAAGTCTTCTGTTCAAAGTTTCCCTAGGAAAAGTTCTACCCTGACATGTCTCCCTAAGTCTTATCTTCACAAACCGTTACCACGGGAGTTCATATAATATAACAAAGCATAGTTAGTTACTAACTATGAACAAAGACGCGGGACAGAAACACCGAGACGAGCGAGATGTTTGGATAGCCGATGAAACGCTAACTAAGTGTTTGATATATCTTTTCAATCAAAACAAAAACTAAATGGGCAAGTAACATCGTCACAATCTATGCTAATTAAGACCGGGTATTCAAACCTCCTTCACGGTTGTGATTTTCTAGTGTTTTAACTTGATGAAAAAATTGATGAGTTTGAGAAAGCCCATCCTTGGAGATGAAATTAACCGCTCAGCTTATAATACAACTGTGCCTAGCCATCGTGTTTTAAAGTACTGCCCAAGAAATGCATGCACGTTCGTAGCCATTGCGACATCAACATCCTAACATCGAAAAGATAAAAATAATATCTTAACTGGCGCGACGAAGAAATTGAGTTTTAGGAACAGTAAGAATACTGCTGTTTTTCAGAAAAATGAACAAGGATTTGGGATATTTTAGCAAAATAAAGGTAAAAACATTGAACAGGTACCCCATCATAATTTCCTGTCTTTGTAGCATCGCTAGTGTTTCTCGAGTAGCAGTTTTAAGTAAGGTATCATATTCTCAAATTACAGCATTTTGGGCGCATGCGCCATTGATTCTGCATCCAAAAGTACCAGTCCCCGACCCCCTCCCACTTGAAAAATCTTGGATCCGTGTGTTAAAATCACTTCACGTTCCACAATCTACAGGTACAAATGCTATGAGTCAGCTATTTTTGGAACAGGCGAAGCCCACGTATCCACAAAATAACTCAGTTTTAGCATAATTGTTGACTTAATCATAAGAAACCAAATAAGATAATGTTCACCACTGATAACAAAGACGTGCCACCAAAATAATCTTTCAATGCGATTCATCTTATCCAGAACGTTTAGCTAAATTAGATGTTTTTCCACTCGAGTTTAGACGGGAGATTTAGATTTAGATTTCTTTTTTGAATGTCTTAAAGGGCACATCGATTTTGACGTCTTATCGTATGTTAGCCTCCAATCATATAATTACGATATGACAAATACACAAGCCATATTGCCAAGGGTCATTTTAAGCCTCGTCAGGTCCATGTAGCCGGATATCTATGAATCTGCAACGTTTTCTTTCCCGATACGGCTTCCCTCCACATGCATCAATCAATCAATCAATCAATCAATCTTTATTTATTTATTCACACGGTAAAAAGAATCATCAGTTAAACTATAAAAAAAAAATTAAAAAAAGGCATAACACTGTTTTACATGATCGCCGTGTGGGAATCCGATATGTCAGTGATTCGATTTGAAGTGCCCAATGGAGCCAACATCCCTCATTTGCTGGGGCAAATTGTTCCATAGAAGGGCTCCAGTATAACTAAAACTCCGTTTTAAATAGTTTGTGTGTGGCTTGGGCAGGTCAAGTTTACCTTCGAGATTTCTTAAATTGTATTCTGCGCGGCGGGTAGTAAATAATTGGGACAAGTACTCTGGGGCAAGTTTGTGTATTGATTTAAACATCATCAATGCTTTTTGCGTCTGACGATGTTTAGATAACTTATCCCACTTGAGTTTTTTCCAAAAGGAGGTTCGAGCTCGTATCATAAGGCGATTTGGTAATCACTCTGGCTGCGCGATTTTAGTGTTTTTGCAGTTTGTCGCTTAACTGGCTGCTCAAACAATCCCAAACGGGGCTGCAGTAATCAAAATGCGGTAGTGTTAGGGCATTGTAGATTTGTACCGCAGTTTTTGTAGAGATAAAAGGTCTTATACGTTTTAAAGCGCCTATAGATGAGGAAACTTTCTTAGATATTTCTTCAACGTGTTTAGACCAAGAGAGTCGATCATCAATAATAAGTCCTAACGATTTAGTATGATCAACCCTCTTGATTTTCTCTCCGTCTATTTCAATATCAAATTCGTCACTTTGAGTTTATAATTTTTGCCTAGACCCTATTATCATAAATTCAGTTTTTGCTTTGTTTTATTTTGATCGTCTGTGTAATTGAATGTGAGGAAATTAAATAAATTTAATCGAGACATTATCAGTATAGAGCGGAAATGTAAAATGACATCAATGATTTTATTACTGCTGTTGTTTAGGAGAATGTGGATCGCGACCTAACACCCGCATCGTTGGTGGTAGTGAGGCTTCTCCCGGTAGTTGGCCCTGGCAGGCCATGCTGCGTACACCAAGTGGATTCGGTTTCTGTGGAGGCACTCTAGTTGATCCGCAATGGGTTCTAACTGCATCACATTGTGTATCTGGGAAGGGTCCAAGAAGTCTTAAAGTGCGGTGAGAATCCCTTGATAGCTTGTAGCTTTTTTCTGGTTTTATTTTGCTGGGGCACCTATTACATTAAATGATTGTTCTTTGGTCGAAAGCTAAGTTAACAATGTTAGGCCTCCGTAACGTTGCACAGTACGCTGTCCGTCAAAGAGAGGAATTTGTCGTTTACAAGTTCATGAGGATTTCAATTGCCACACAGTCTTAAAAAGTGCAACACCTTTTCACCTCTACGTGAATGTCCTGAAATGACCTGACCGCGTGAAAAGAACTGTCCAGTAAACTTTACGAATATTTTTCAAAAAGATTTAACTTTCTTTGTTCAAGAGATCTCCAGTTTACTGTCCTTCTGTCACTGTGTAAGGCATCGGGACGCTAATGCTTAGTCGATGTCTTATGAAATAGAGTGTGTGCACGTGACGTCATCAAATTCTCAAATCTAAAACTAAAAAGCCCCTAAAGGTTTAATCCACATCAGGCATAAGAGGTACTAAATTTATATCTGTTTGCAACTTTCCAGCTCAATAGCGTCCTTCGTTTGGAAACCAG
>OMLO01004305.1_pt1 | contig 11879 bp, 6 predicted proteins | sample 1674811 | NCBI WGS metagenome assembly OMLO01 (sample SAMN06265003, study PRJEB25207) | coral metagenome | isolation source: Coral host | place: Mexico:La Bocana,Puerto Morelos, Mexico | collected 2008-11-13 | reverse complement strand
GAAATAATTTCACTTGCGTTTTGTCAAAATTCTCGGGAAATTATTAGAATTTTGACAAAACGCGCGTGAAATTATTTCCTAATTTCACTCGTCACGATTTGATTACCCATACATACAGGTCAACAACGGATAAAACAGGTCAAGGTATAACAGAATACGCGTCAGCGAGAGAGGTCAGCAAAACATGTACGTATCTTTGAATCTAAAATATCCGAACTAAAAGCTGGCCTATACACGTGGCTCAATTACATAATTTAGTGTCAATCAAAATCAACCAGGAAATCAAGTTAAGTTATTGTATTTACGAAACATTCACTGGAGTAACGGGAGTTTGTCACACTAGCAATGCTAAAACGCATGCGTATTTATTGTTGCTATCATGACTTCATATCTTTCTCCGCAGCTCAAATACTTCATATTTTATATGTTCTTTTGCATTCTTCAACTTCTACGGGTATATTACTCACAATGTTACCAGCTCCCAGTTGGCCTGATAGCTCAGTTGGTAGAGCACAGCACCGGTATCGCCGAGGTCATCGGTTCGATTCCCGTTCAGGCGTCCCCTCCCGTCACTTGATCAATTTAAACCAATTAGAATCGGAGAAAATTAAGTGGTGAACCGTAAGGGGAGATAGTGTCTCTCCGAGGATAAACACCGTTTTGCGATAAAGTTAAGAACTTGCTAAGCCCTATTTCTCAATAGAAATTGAAAGTTTTGGAGCTATGTCAGTCTTCTACTGAATATCAGAACCTATTATCATATTATTATATTATTGTTTTAAGGTGACTGACATCGTTTTGCAGTGTCGTTTTCAGCAAACACTACATTGATAACATCAAACAAATGCCAAGCAATTTATGATGACTACTCTGAACGGTATGGATTGAACAGATAAATTAAAGAGCTTGTAACTCAAATATGAGCTCGGTGTCCTCTTTTAGTATTACCAAATTGCAATCAACGTGTCAGGTTTTAACTTTCCTAAAGTTCGAAAAAATCGTGGGAGCGGATTCAGGGTAAACTTAAATTTTCGAAAAATTGGGGATGATTTGAACTTGAAAAATGTTGTTTTTAAAATGCGTACTAAATTTCGGTAATAAAAATAGAATTTACTGGACTTGCTGTTTAGTTATTAACATTTAAAGGTTTGCTGTGGTTACTATAACATGCTAACCAATCATTGGCCATTTGTTGGAAAAAATGCTACAGACTGTTGTTAGACGCCTTCAGAAATTTAGCGTAAATAAGCACCATCTTGGACAGTGTTGGAGTGCATCAAACTAAAACATTCAGTTTTAATGTTGATTGGAATTGCATTTCTCCTTGAAAAAATGGGGGAGCAGGTTTTTGAGATAAATGAATTGATCAACAAAGGTAAACTTGGGCGATGATAAAAATTCTCGCAGCTTATTGAGTGATGTAGTTCCTTCTGAAGTGGAAGGACAGTGAGAAGAATTTGAATGTTGAAGAAGGCTTAAAATGATTGGCTTCTGACATTGTTATCGCACATTTCGCCGTCGGGCATCGAGAACTGCACTTTCCTATGGTTTTAATCACGGTAGGTGGCACGTAATTCACAGTAGCGAGAATTGCTCTCAGCCTCGCCTCTGGCAACTCACTTAGCAAACTTAGCGTGGAGCCGTAACTTAGACGCCGTTAAGAATCGAACAATGAATCCCAGTCAATAAAACTTCCATAATCGTACCTTCCACCGTATTCCTTGCTTCTTTAACATTTTTGGCCGCTACAAATTATTTTGCGGTCAAATTCCCAAGCTTATGCTCATGCATTAATTTTTAGACATCTCGGAAACTTGGTTTTTCTCTCACTGTAGTTGTTTAAAATGCTTGCGAAAATGCTGACGCATTTCAAGCTGTCTGTTCCTTCAGTATTGCCACATTCTTGTGGAGAAAATACGGCAATTTTTCTGATATGTTTCAGCTTGGCATAAGCTTAATACAAAATCTTGAAGCGGGCATATTTCGGCTGCATTATTTAGCAGAGGAAGTAGAAGGTGATTCGAGAAGAAATCATAATAGTTAAATAATTAATAACTACACTGTAGGATTCAATTAAGACAGTTAGAGCTGCTTATCGTTGCATGAAGATAAAAGTGAAGATTGCACTTCGTTGAGAAACGAAAACTTGTCCCTTGTTGCACGGTCAAAGAATCATCGCCGGACCAAGACTGTTAGATTTAGAACTTTTACACAAAATCAAAAATTTGGGCTTGGGAAGGATAAACTCTTGTCATTGTCAGAAAGACAGAATTACACTTAAAGCTAAGACATCTGTTTATATTTCATTTAAATAATATGAAAATGGTTAGCCTTATTGTCTCTAGGGTTATTCCTGTTTATTTCGCTAAAGTTTTATTAAATCGTTTTATTCAGCCGCAGTCTTAACTGTGGTTCTGTATATTTTTTTGACAACCAGGTCTATTAATTCTCGGCTTGTTTGACTTATTGCGATACTGACTGCGATAAAACGTTTTGGTTACTGTTATCCGGCATGAATACGCGATGAGCAGTGCTACAGACCACCTGCTTGGGAATAGAGGGTTGATATTTACGTATTTACTGGTGAATAAACTCTAACGCGGACTTCAGCCATAACCATCCGGAATTAACCAGGTATGAAACTTATTCGCAGCATACAGAAACCTAAATTCGACTAAAATTATTGGATAAAGACCGAAGGTTGGAAATATCTTATTCTTCGGAGTTAAACCCATATTTTTGCATATCGAATGATAAGGAAACATGCATTCTCTTCAAAATTGATTTTTTTTGTCTCCCGAGCAGGTATTTTCAATGGGGTACAAAAATTACAGAGAACTCTGACCTGCGTGAGAGAGCTACTGTGAAATCTGATACACTACAAGGATGTGACGATGTGATGGGTTAGAAATGATGAAAAATTTAAATAACATAGCAAATGTTCAAAACCGGCAAACAGCAAGTTTAATAATCCTTAAATGAGGGAAAAATTAGAAAAAAAGCTAGAGCTTATGTCCTTCTCAGTAAATTTCACTATTGCAAATTCCATACAGTTTGAAATTCCTAGAATATATATAACATTACATAGTTTTTCCTACTTTAAAAAAGGACTACACAAAATAGGGTAGGAATCATACGAGTCAATCTCAAGAGTTCTACTTAATTATTTGCAAATGTTTAGTTCATATTTTGAATTGAGCATTTTTAATTTAAGATGTTACAATTTCAAAAACCTAAATTTCTATTTTTCGGCATTTTCAATATCATTAAGAAACATTTTGATTTATTCTTTCTTTCTATGCATGAAGCCTGAAATGACGCGTTTTGTATACTGTTTCTATTTCTGTCAATTTTAATAATTTTCTCAGAAGTAAGTAACTAAATACAGAAATATTTTCATTATCTATCCTGCTGCCTAAGTCATCAAAAGGTGACCTAAAAGAAACAGCAACTGAATGAAAATAATCAACAGTAAAACGGTACTAGCGACATTTCAAGTTTTAATTTTTAAAGGCCAATCAACATCTCATTTCTCTTTACAATGTCAGCACTCTATTAGATAGACAGGTAATGAGATTAAAGAAACGCATCAACTTGGGAACATCTTCTTGAAGTACCGCCATATAAATAGAACTATAAATATTGAAAGCAATATAACTGCATCCTCGGATTTTAAAAAAATTCTTAAATTAAGACCAACAAGATTTTTTTCATACAGAAAAAGAAAACATTTTTTTAACGAGTGGCGCAGGAAAACCTAATTTGCGAAGGTCTAATCTGTTTCGTTAAACTAACGAGAAAGTGATGCATGAAAATAAACTTGAAATGGCCCTGTCAACAAATTTGTTGGTAAAATTTATTTTTTTCTTATTTTCTTTTTGTAATCAGTTCCTAGCCATATTTTATTTTTTATTAAATCTAAGACTGAATGCTGCAACTTCAGCTTTTACTTAACATGAATTAAGCAGTTTATAAAAATGTATATCTTGCTTAATTAAGTGGTTTTACAAAGTTTCTCTTCACTTTGCCGGATTACTAGTTGATTACCATATAACCTAGTGGAGGCGCGGTGGCCTGATGGTTAGTGCGCTCGTCCCCGGAGCGAACGGTCCAGGTTCGAGCCCTGGCAGGGGACACTGTGTTGTGTTCTTGGGAAAGACACTTAACTCTCACAGTGCCTCTCTCCATCCAGGAGTATAAATGGGTACCGGCAAATTGTTGGGGAAAACCTAACAAATTGCGGGGTAACGACCGGGGTAACGACCTGCGATGCACCAACATCCCGTCCAGGGGGAGTAGAAATACTTCTAGCCGCTTCATGCTACAAAAACCGGGGATAAGCTCCGGCGCTATGAGCCATTCGGCCCTAAGGCTTCGGTTTTACCATATAACCTGTAATCCTTCGGACAGTAGTACCCACAGGAGCTGTAGAAAAACTGTGGGAATCTATAGCAGATGCCATCAAGCCAGTGTGTTCAATACGAAATTGATTTCACTGGCTTACTTTCCTGTTTGCTTTGACAGACATAGTCACCTGAAGTATCTTGGATAGCATGCACTGCAAAAAAATTGTCGTCCTTTTGTCTTTTGGGCTGTATTTCGTTAAAAGGTTGAATAGTTGTTGATGGACACTGGTTATTTTCTGTTCTGTTTTATTTAGATCATGTCTTGAAGATAGAAGTTGATTTTGACAAATACAAGACTATAATTCAGGTCATTTATTTGCAATTCTTTTCAGGTGTAATTGCATCAGACAATTCAAATGACGTTTTCAAGAGGACTACTGTTGTTTCTTTTGCTACCTTTGAAAATATCTCACGAGAGGTAAGTAGCCAGAATTAAACTTTTTAAAAGATACTTAACCTCACTATGTAAAATGGCAAAAACACGCTTGTGGGGAAAAGGGAAGAGTTTTCGGGCGCTGAATTTGTCTGACACTGCTGTAAAAATATGAAAATGCGAATGCTAATTTGTTTTTTGAAGTAATTTGAACTTTTTTGTCGTCCCGACTTGAAGGTATCACCTAAGACGTACACCTAAAGTACACCTAAGGCACCATGACGTCTAATTCTACACCATCTTGCTAAATATTCTTAAAACGGGTTTGCCTTAAAATGATGTCAAAAATACCGCGCTATGAGCAGTCAACACGAAGCTTAGTACTCGGGTTTTCCGGGACTTGTTCTGATATACCTTACTACGTACAAGTATGATTCAGTTTTTGTTTGTATTGTTCAGTGAAAGCCCGTCTATCGGTCGTACGGAAATAGCCAATGCTTCAGAAATCCTCGACAGATACTTGAAGAAGAAATGCTACGACAAAAGGACCAGACCTAACGTCACTGGTAAGTATTAAGTATTTCCGAGAAATACGTGATGTTATTAAACTAGCTTGATGTCTGATCTGTTACGGGGAAATATTGGGCGTCTCCTCTTTTTTTGCAAAAAAGAGGAAAGTATTGCCCACTACGGACGGAATAAGTTAGTTTAACAAAAGGCTTTAATTGACATTTTTACATAAGAGCACACTCTTTTCTTTTGTGTCATATTTTGTAAGAACATTTCGCGAAGCTAGCTCATGAGCGGTCATCTTAGCAAACGTCTGTTCATGGAACAGATCAGAATTCGTATTTTAGTTTCATCATGAACCAGTTTACTATTACAGGTAAATTAAATATATTTATTGAAAAAATCACTCTGATTGGCTGTTCACTTATTTCACCTCGAGTTCTGTGATCGGAAAAGAAACAGCAACGAAATAATATGATAGATGAAGTATTCAATATGACACGAGCGTGGGACAAAGAAAATATCTTTGTCCCTGCTCGTGTCATGTTGAATAATTCATCTTTCACATTTCATTTCCGAGCTCAAAATTCACCATCTTCATTCACTTATCACAACTCACGATGAATTCGACAGAGCTGATCCTAGCAGTGTGCAGGACGCCTGTCACATATGAACTCAGTTAAGTGAGCTTTCTCTCCATGAGTTCTCGTAGTTCAGTGGAAAGAGCGGCCACCATGTGTTCGGGAGGTCATGGGTTCAGTTCCTGTTGGGGACTCAGATTTTTTGGCCCACGTTCGTGTCATGTTCATAATTCGTCTTTCACATTTCATTACCGAGCTCAAAATTCACCATCTTCATTCACGTATCAACAAAATAATAGTTCTAACTTTTATTGATAAAGACCATTCAAGTTTTTTACACAGCTACATTTGATTGTTTTTCAATGACCAACAACAAGCATCGACTTCAGTAGATTATATTTTTCAGTCAAAGTCGATAAGAAAGTCCCTTACAAGATTCGTATGGTCATGTTTAGTGAATACAAGTTTAAGTTCATAACCAAATTACTATTAAAGTTCACCTGCGTTAAATTATGTTTGGTTGTTTATTTACTCAATCAGTCAGTGAGATTCCAAGCAAGTGACTGGCTTTATGTCAATCTTTTACAGGTAGTCCAGAGATTGTGAATGTAAGCATGGCGATAAAGGCGTTCAGTGAGATCAAAGAATCTAATATGGTAAGCAATCCTGGATTTTTCTAGTCTACGCTATCACACATTATCGTGGATTTTCATTATATCAGCATCCAACTGTGTTCGATACCTTGATTGTAACCGCTACGTAAACTATTACTAGTAAGCAAATTCATATTCATGTTGTACTTCTCACGTCGTTGTGCGCTGCTCCTGCATGCACGGGAGAGGAATGAAGATAGTCCATGGGCCAGGGCAGGTTCTCGGTACCACTCAGAGGGAGAAAATGTGAATGATATCTGATGAAAGGTTGTATGAAGGGCTTTTCAAATTTACTTGATAGCAATCGTGAAAGAGTAGCTTTCAGTACTTTTTGTGTATTTCTTTTTTTCAAAAATATTACTGTGACATGGAAACAAGGCTTACATTAAAACAATTATTTAAAATGTGTTCGTAATTTATAATATCTATTAATCACTACATTTTATAGTTTATAGGTTTTCTAAACATTTTTGGCTAAATGCTAAAATTTATTAGTTGATTTAAAAAAGAAAAATTCCAACAAAACCATGCAGCACAAACTCGAAAAGCATCATGGGTAAATTCCAAGCTGCATAGTGGTAAGTTCCAAGTTCTCGTCAAATTTTCGCATTTACGAAGCTTTTTATTAAGTGACAGAGAAACGGGCAACACTTTTAAGTATTTTTTTTCATGTTCATTGAATAAAATACTTACAAACGTTCGAGAGTTTCCGATCTACAGCTCGCAATAAGACTTATCGATCGATTTTATTCCAAAAGACCAAGCTAAGCGGGCTCGTATTAAATTTGTATTATTCACTGGTCGTTAGATGAAAGTTTTCTAATCAGCCCTATATGTTTAAAAATCTCGATGCTTTGAAATTTTCATTGAAGGTTGCTACAATTAAAAATCATAGGCCATTGCTTTATTTGGCATAGAATGCCAAGGAAGGAAAAAATCCCCAAGTCAGTTATCACAGGAAATGCCATAGTCTTTTTACCATGAAGCGAGATTAGTTGGAGCGCATTTCTAAAACAACGGGTGCGAAACAAATTCTTGAGTTAATTCCGAAAGCGAAGAGACCTCATCGGCAAGAGTCAAGCACGAGCAGAACTTACTCGAATATATACAATATATCAGTACAATTGAGACTGCAGATAAATAGGTACAAGAAGATTGACTTCTGTTCAGATGCGGCGATGAGAAATGCTGCTATTGCTGCTAGTAATATTAGGATTATTGGCCTTGGAAGAAAAGAGAAACTTCCCGAGAAAATGCTATTACCAAGCGCATTAAAGACTTTGCAAACAATGTCACTTAAACAGATGTTTGGACGATAAGGGATGGTATTATGTACTAGCAAATTGAGGAAATTAACATTGCGCTTTGCCTACAAAAAATGGCCTTGACGCCCGATAATAAAGGTTACTTTGCCTGGAAATATTCAGACACGCCATATGTTAACACAAAGCTTGCGTAGAATAATATTTATGGACTAGAACAGACGCTTTCTGGCGCAGGAACATCTCATTGAGCAAATGGCATTGCTGTCCAAGCCAGGAATTTTGGTCCGAACCTCTTTCTGCCCCCTGGAATTGAGCAAAAAAGGACAGGGAAAAGAAACATTGATCCTTCAGTCGGGTCCCCTTCTTCCCTCCATACAACACTGGTGATCGCTGCGGTCCTAGACCCCTGAAGGTATTCGTCAAGGGATCTTGGCGGATTCACGAAGGGCAAACTTCCTCAGGATCCTAGTGCGGCTCCACACCAATGAAGTGTTTCACCTTGGCACTCCTGCGACTTTCCAGTCTACTGATCTAAATAGCACGCGAAATTCTTTATTTCGACTCTCGAAGGAAGCTGGATCGATCCCTTTAATACGACAACATTCCGAACCTTAAAGAATATGACAGCAGCAGACTTGATTTCACAGCCGTGCGCGCGAATTATTGACTGCAATGGTACAGAGGATAAGTGGCGACAAAAAAACATTTGCTGAAGTGGCTGGCAGCATGATTTCAGTGGTTTTGCCTAAATTAACAGTCAGTCAGCGTATATATTGACGTGGTCTTTGACGTTTACAGATATAATTTGATCAGGGCCTCCGCAACAGCGGCATGATACAGTATAGTTAACATGATACAGTATAGTATAGTTAACGCGCAACGGAAGATGCTGATATATTTGTTCTCTCTTTGGCTTCGAAAGGCTTCATCTCATTTTCTATGTTTGTCAAACTTAGTCAAAAGACTCGAACAAGACACATGGATGTGTCACGAATTATTCCAGAACTGAGCAGATCTCCTCCTGGTTTCCACGCCTTCACCGACTCCGACAGTGTCAGTGGTTTTTTGGAAATGGGCTGGGGTAACAGTGTTAAAGCTTGTTAGACCAAGTAAGTCAAGTACCTATTTCAAGAAATAGCATGGGTACGGAGTGAAACCTCACAGTTGAGATATTTGTTAAGCTCCGAGAGTTCACCTGCAGGATGTACAATTATACCTCAAAGGCCTATGATGTCAACGAACTACGATATTGGTATAGGGGGTATATGTTTTGATTGATTTATTGATTGATTGTCTTATGTTGTCAACTGGTCTTAAGCTCTTTGATTATCGCACGATTATGGATTCTGTAACACTGTTAGAATTTTTTGTAAGGTATTCTGTGATGCCAAAAAAGGAAAAGGTGACTTAAACCAGCTACCTCCTTGTGCGAGATTGTTTAAGCCGCATAAGTCTGTAGAGATCCCCTCGTGTCCCTTTCCCAGTTGGTCATCGATAGGTTGAGGAGCTTTGAGGAGAAAGACAACTTATCCATGAAATGGATGAGTAAAGAACTAGCCCTTGCAGTTCTTAAGTTTCTCTCCTGTTCTTGTGCGAGATTATGCATGCTACACACCTGTAAATGCCTTGCAAATGGCCTTAAATGCACCGATATCTGCCGCACTCGCGACGGCAGTTATCGTGCTGAGGAAGAGATTCTTGATGACGAGGAGGATGAGGAAAATTAAGGCATTTTAAGTATCAATAGAAGGAATCCGTTAAGCTAGAGGATATTGCTGAGAAAATTATGAAATCATTGCTTCATCTCGTGAATTATGCTCCCCTTTTAAGACAATATTTCTCACTGGCTATTTTTTTTCAATGTTTGTGCCTCTTCAACATAAAGGAGCTTTTCAAGAGTTTTTTAATTATATAGAAAGTGCTTTGTGTCAAAAGGCACAATTACTTCAATTTTAAAGCATTTTTGCCCTATTTTGCTTTAACATAATGGTGTTTTAACACCTGAGATCGCGAATCCAAGATGGCGGATCCAAGATGGCGGCGGGTATTAATTGAGACATGCTGTCTTGGCAACAATTGCATCTCACCAAATCACTTATTATTTCCGCTTTCATTCTCTGAAAATTATGTGAGATCAACGCATTTAAACAATATTTAAAAAATCTTTGTTTTGAAATTTGAATATTTCTAGAGTTGCCATGGAAACAAAATCCTTGAAGCTCCTTTAGTTTTTTAATAAGTGGTTTAAAATCTCATCTGTTAGAAATATCCATCATCGTCACATATGGTGTACCCTTAATTTGAGATTAATAGCCAACGAAAGACTACTTTTAAGCTTGATGATTTTGTAGAAAGGAGTGACGTCAGTTTGTCACGTGATAAATCCCATTAAGCTACTCATTTAGCGCTGCTCTCATATATAATATGAAACTGGAGTAAATGAAGTTTTCAAAGATGTATGGTAGCATTACTCCCCCTGAGTGGTACCAAAATGTTATTTTGGGGGTCCTGGCCCAGGGACTAAGACACTTTGAGTTGTCTTCATCAGTTAGAGTCTTGTGAAAAACCATGGAACCATTGATCGTGAAAGTTGTATTACTGCTGTGATATTGTAAATATTGCCTTGCAACAAACACTTCTTTCGTCCTGTTCTAATTATTTCAGGAATTTCAAGTGTACGTTTATCTTCGCCAGCAATGGATTGATAAACGACTTGCACATCGAACCCCTGCCACACTGACGCTCGGAGGGACTGATGTTGAGCGCATTTGGCTCCCAGACACTTATATTACAAATGCCAACGACTACGAAGTATTCACCTCCAATCAGTTGGTGCTGATTGACAGCGAAGGCAAGATTTTCTATTTTGCTTATGTGCGGATAGCGGGAGCCTGTCAGATGAACCTTGTTAAGTTTCCAATGGACGTACAACGTTGTCATCTGACATTGGAGAGCTGTAAGTAATTACTCAAGAACGTTCCAATTTACAGTTTACTGATTGGTATTTATTGGCTGATGAGCGCCTGGTCGGGACAAAACCCTGTATAGAGGTGGTCGTGTTAGGGAAGTGGCTCTTATGGGGAGGTCCTATTGTGCCCAGTTAGCTTATATTGATAGAGTACCCACGGAACCATATAATACTTAATGCTTGGAGATATGCAAATCAAGAAGATGCAACAATCAGTCTCTCAAGAAGCTCCTTTCACAGTTGTCTAATGCTATATATACTGTTTTACAAAATCAATGTATCATTTTCTCGAGTACCATTCTCGGCAAAATAATTTTTCTGTCAGGTTTCCTACATCAGAAATGTGTTTTAGACTGAGTTCCTGTAATCTTGGATTCCGGCATTGTAAATTGCCCTAGAACTATCATTTTGATCCCAATATTGCACGTGTGGATAGATTCCCGTAAATGGCAGGTGCATATTAACATGAGTTCAGTTATGAACGAGAAATTGGCGGATATTTTGGATCCCTGCCCTTGTGATCGCGTCATCCACATTCAAACCCTCTCTCATCTCTGAAAGTCTTAATGTGAAATCGTCTTCTTTTCAGTCCGCCATACTATTGAAGAAATGGACTTTCAGTGGAAGGAAGTAGAGCCAATCACACTCTTCAATGAGGAGTTAGCTGAATTCGATGTGACTAAATTTGAAGTGGAGTCAAAAAAGGCTTCCTATGTTTCAGGTAAGGTAAAATTTGTTATACTGTTTTTGATCCCTTTGTTGACACTGTTCCTTTGAAAACCTTCGAGGGCTAAGGCAACAACGTTAATGGTACCGTTCGAGGCTTGGGAATCTCACTTGACTTCAGAACCTCGCTGCATATATTACGTGCCGCCTGCTGCAAATATTTAGCAATTATTAGACGAGGGTGAGCAAAATATAGTGGCGAAGCACTGATATTTATGATAACCGAGTTTCATAATTGTTTTATCATTCGATCATCAACTTTGTTTTCATATTTTCGTAAATCCCTGACCGCACCCTGACCTGACCCTGACCCGACGGGTTAGAGCGTCGGACTACCGTGCGGGAGGTCTCGGGTTCGAGCCCCAGACCGGACCAACACTCAGGGTCTTAAAATAAC
>OMLO01004304.1_pt1 | contig 11879 bp, 8 predicted proteins | sample 1674811 | NCBI WGS metagenome assembly OMLO01 (sample SAMN06265003, study PRJEB25207) | coral metagenome | isolation source: Coral host | place: Mexico:La Bocana,Puerto Morelos, Mexico | collected 2008-11-13 | reverse complement strand
CCCCTCAAGTTGGACTTCATGCAAGTTTCACCTTTACACTAAATATTGGCCAGCCACTAGTACCCTCACCCCTAGATTTTGAAGCATATGCTTGTTTTCAATTAAAATAGTGCCAATATGTTGCTGGTCTTAAGTTTAAGTGGTTTAACTATCAACTTGAAGAAAAATATATTTTTCTCTTAAATGCAATCCACTTATCCTTTCTAAGTGTTTTCATAGTTTTTGTAACCTACATGCATGTACATGTAAATCCAAGAGTAACCAAATAAACTATAAATGAACAAGCTTTGTAGGCTTCCCAGATTAACTTAGTTTTACTGCAACTGCAGTTGCAATGAATTTCAAATTCAGGCTAAACTATATGTCCAATATATAATGACTAAACGACACAGCATATTTTTCACCATTAAAAAAACAATTGTAATAATTGAGGTTGCTCAATGCATGAAGTTCATACAATTGTATTAACTGGGAAACCTTCTTGAAAATCAAAAGATCTTGATAGCAGGAAGGCAAGTGATATGTAATTTAAGAAAATAACACTGACAACGCTTTCAAATCAGTTTTGAAGAGGACTTGTTTCAACAACGTCTGTTGTCATTGTCACTGAGTTAGTTTGAAGCAGAAGATCAATTATTGATTGGATAGAACATACTTAAGTAGAATTGCTTTAATATCATTGCATCATACTCGTGCCTTGTGAAGGCTAGTTGAAAAGGAACTGGCGCTGTGCATTTCAACTTATGTTTAATAAATGTATGTTCATTGCACTTGGAATACTGTCAATAATTTTATGCTGCCTTGTGCTTATGGCATAGGACTCATCGACCCCACATAACTGTGAAAACAAATTTATAACACCAAGTGCTTTTTTATTTATCCACACACATAGGTTTACGGAAGGTACGGGATGACCAGAAGACTCATAAAAATAAAGATCTGAGGAAGACAGGTCCAGTTCCTGATAGACCAAAGCCTTCTGCTGGAGGTGCACCTAAGGCAGCTGCTTCTGTCAAGAAACCTCCAGTTTTTGAACTGCAGGGTGCCAAAAAATGGATTGTGGTAATTGCTTTGACGTACACTAATTTAGTTTTGAAAACATCAATTTAAGCTCAACTGTTAAGATTGCAATGTGTTTGCAGCTGAACCCTTTTTTCCAAGGTTTGCTGGTTGGTGCATTCTAGAGTCTTTGCTACTTGCTACTTTGAATACTCCATGTAAAATTCCAAATTTAAGTTTTCAGACCAATTGTTAAACAATAAATGCATGATTGTTCTCATGGCAGTGATGCCTATGTTCACATAAGAAGTCCAACATTGTACAAGTTCAAAACAAACGTGACCACCTAAAAGTACTTGTGCAGGCCTGCATCTTGCAGGATTTGAAAGTCTTGCATCTACAAGTTCGCGTTTGTTTCGTCGCCTTCGAGCTTCGCCATCTTCTAGTAGCATCTTGCAGCATTTGAAGGTCAATAAAAGGCTTCAAACATTAATTTCTCAGCAGTTGTATACGCAATCTTTGTATTCAATACACATCCAATAAACAGGATATCAAAACCGGGGGCCGCTATAGTGAAACTATTTCTAGTTTTTAGTTGATCAATGATGCCATGAACATGATATGGCTTGTATTTGTGGCTGGTATATCACACGCCCTGATTGGCTAATTCATTATTCTCCCATAATGCCAATGGGCTGATCTCTAGCCTGCAAAACAAAAAACAAGAAAAACTATTGTTAATAATCGAAGTCTTTATGGGAAAATCTTAAACCTCAGCTTTGTAATAACACTCGGTCACTCAATACAGCTTGGTTTTGGTTTGAGATGTTCCTATAAAGACCTTAGTCTTGACAAGTGATTTCTGTACAGTAATATTAATTTTATGTTATTGTCACAGGAATTTCAAGAAGACAACCGAAATCTTGTCATCTCTAAGCCAGAAGCATCTCAAACAGTTTACATCTATAAGTGTAACAAGAGCACAGTTCAAGTGAAGGGGAAAATCAACTCCATGGTTGTAGGTTAGTTTTTTTTCCCATATCAATCATGGTGCTAACAATAATGCTTATTAGAAAACAACCCAAAGCAAATACGCACACCGATTGGTTTAAGACCGTGTTTCTATAACTCGATACAAACATAAACTAGCGCAAGCTATTGATGTAATGATGACGCAAGCAAAGAGAATTTACATTTTGATGATCAAGGTAAACAAGTTTATTTTCTTTTTTGTGTCGTGGTATTTTCTAAAAGAAAAAGAAAACATGTTCTTTGTGTTTCTCGAAAAAGTTGTGGAAACACTCACCTGCGGCTCATGTTCCCACAGTATTTCTCATTCTCCCAAAGTTTCACTACTGTTTCTATAACTTGATAGAAACACAATACATGTTTTCTATCCCTTTAATCGGTGTACGATTAAATGTGAATAATAACTTTATTTCATAGATTATTTAAATTAGTAACAATTACAGGCTAAAGGTCAAGCAACTCTCAGTTAGTTCACAGCACCTCAAGGAAATCATCGCATTTTTAGGATAATTTCCAAACATGGTGAATTTTTAAGTAACAGTAACTACTGTAAAATAGCGAGCTAAAACATGGAATAGTGGAAATTGAAAGTGCTTTCTTGCACATTTCTGTACATTTACTCTGAGAAATTGCAGCACATAGATTGATAGGCCATATTTGTATTCTCAGTATTGGACTGAATTACCTTGCAATGGAGGCTGGAATCTTTTCAAATGCAAATGGAATTCATCTCTCTTGGTGATAATCCTCAACATGAGCCTCATTTGCCAGCTACTTGTAGGTCCAATTCACAAGTCATGTTTGACTATTTATAGCAAAAAGGTGGATGCAACCAGATGCAATACTTTTATATTTGAAGAAAAGACAAATTCATAAAAATCAATTACATGTGCACTGTGTAGATTGTACATTAAAGCCTTCAATATGTAAACTACACATTGTCTTTGGATGATTACAAGTAATGCCTGTTTGTTTTTTTTTGTGTTTTTGCTGCTCAGATAGCTGCAAGAAAACAGCAGTGGTTCTTGAAGGAGCCATTGGTACTGTTGAGTTTATCAACTGCCAGAGTATGGAGTGTCAGGTACAAGCACTTCGCAAATATTTTGTTATTGATTGAACTGTCATGGCCTTTTTTTTTTTGTTTCCCTTGACACTTGAGTTTATGTTAAAGGCTATTGACAGGCAGTGTCCTTTGCGGCCGCCCTAAGATAACACAGAGTCTTCGGTATTGTTCTTTCCCTGTTTGTTATGGGAGCCACACAAAATTTGATACAAAATAAATTAAATGGCCTTCTTTCGTTTACTCTTAATGTAGATTTTTACCATTACTCACATTATCCTGTCTGCAATTTGTTGAAAATTTGTTGCAATTTTCCAGAAGAAGACGAAGTTTTACAAGAATTAAAGGGAAATTTATTGTTGTAAAGACAAAAATTGTGAAGGAAAACATACATTTAGTTGATTGTTGTACAAGGAAAAAAAACCCTTTGACAAGGATCAGTTACTTCATATTAAGAAATAAAAATGTTACTCTGGTTAAAATCGTATAAACGATGTTCAATGTTTCTAAAAGTCCAAACGTTTCGGCTGAACCTTCAACCTTCATCAGGGGAAAGTGAAAAAAAAGCACGTTTCTTATAGTTACTTGTTTGATAACACGTTCTGTTATATTTTACTGACATATTGTGGTATTGTGTAGATCAATGGAAGTGTTCCAACTGTTTCAATCGACAAGACTGATGGCTGTCAAGTGATCTTTCCTAATGGTATTGGCTCGACAGAGATAGTGACAGCCAAGTCATCTGAGATGAACATTTCAGTCCCTAAACCTGGCTCACAGGACATGGTAAGTCCCACAGCGTCAATAAGACTGTAAATCACTTGACTGGGATCCTGTCATTGATACCAGGTGACGAATTCCCACGCAGACACTGTGACACCCTACCCCCTGTGAAATGATGTAAGCCTGCAGCCAACCAGCGGTAATATAAAACAGCAGTCACAGGGGGTAGGGGGTCACAGAGTCTACGTGGGAATTCGTCACCCATTGATGCCATACAGAGCTGTAACGCAAGGGCTGTAACCTGTATCACCTGTTACAGCTGAGAATGCTCAATTTCCCCTTGATGCTATGGCCCAAATTGCCTGCCTTGTGGTGGAGTTTAGCAGCAAAGTTGTGGAGAACAAGGCTACATGATAACTTGCACTTTTAAAACACTGTACTGAACTATGTTTGTTTTAGATTTTTCATCGTTCGCCTGGGTATACAGTTTGTGTACATGCACTTTGTTTGTTGTTGTTGTTGATTGTATAGTTGTTACTGTTCTTTTCGTGATCGTTGTTGTTGCCATTGTCGTTGTGATTTTTGCTCTTGTTTTTGTTGTCAATGTGGTTGTTTTTCTTCTTGTTGTCCATGTTGCTATAGCAACGGCGCCATTCTCTTGGTCGATGTGGAAGGTCCAATGGTCGTATGCCTATTCACATGAAAGTAACTTGTTTTTTATTTCCTTGTTATATCAGGTGGAATTCGCCCTCCCTGAACAGTATAAGAGCACATGGAATGGCAAGACATTTGTTACCACTACCACTGAATCTCTTGGCTAAATGACCAACGGAGTTTATTTGAACGTGGATTGACTAGAACATGGATAAAAACAATTTTCAGTACGCACAATCTAGTGACAAAATAGCTTGCAATGTGACTCGTACTCTGGAATCCCGTTGAAAAATTCTTAAATAAATTGCAACATATCACTAACGAGTTTAAGAGAGCTGTATGCTGTCATTCGAGCGTGCAGCTAAAACTTTTGCTCGTTGACGTAGTTTGTCGTAGGCATTATAAACTTGAACTTATCTTTATATAAATTTTAGTAATTGTCGCAGTAGTTTTGTGATTTTTGCTTCTTAAATTAAACTCTCATTTCACATGGAAAGATGATTTTTGTTTCAAAAATGTTTTGTAGGATTGATTATTAGAGAATAGAGCTACTTGTATTTTTTTATTGCTCGACATTGTTATTAATTTTCAACGTCGAATGCTAATTAATAAAGAAAATATTTAGTTATGATTATCACAAAAACAGTGTTAGTTCAGGTTACAGCCATTATTAAGGTGCATCGTACTGACGTGGAAGAGAACGGTAAACTTTAAGTAATCTCGAGAAACATGAAACTTAAATATTATGGTAGGAAGAAAATTCTGAGCTAGTTAAGCTTCGTTTAACTAGCCGGCGTCCATGGGTGGATGTCGGCTGAACGAACCAATCACCGCACGCGAAAGAAAAGAGCAAGAGCGTCCGTGTGTAGCCTGGAAAGACATTTCTACCTCAATCCTAGGAGAGGAGGAAGGGCTTTCCATTGAACCAAACGGTGTAATTTCTTAGGGCGAATGGAACAGAATTTTCCGGTTGACTGCACCAGATTGGACAACAATAAGCCGTAAGCCGCACTTTGGTTCGCTTGGAACTTTTCAGTGATTTTGTGGTTTGAATTGCAAATACAGAAGCAAACTGAACAACGGGTAAATATACGTCTATAAAGTGACTTTTTCTACACCCCAAAGGCAGTTAACGAGTACTACAATGGTTCTGCACAAGTAACGTAAATTTCTTACTTCAACTATGCAGAACAAGGCCACCACAGGGAGATTACTTCCATTGGAATGAAACTCTTTCTAGATGAATTTAGCTGGAACGTCAGTAAAATTTTAATGCATTTTCGATTACACGTCGCCGTCATCGATCTTTTCCCGGGGTGTCCAACTCCCTGTGTGGGAGGCGCCTCGTGGTTAGTGCGCTCGACTCCGGATCGAGCCGTCCGGGTTGGAGCCCTGTCCCGGGACATTGCGTTGTGTTTTTGGGCAAGACACTCAACTCTCACAGTGCCTGTCTCCACCCAGGTGGACAAATGCTGGAGGTAACCCTGTGATGGAGTAGCACCCCATCCAGGGGAGGGGGGGGGGGGGGAAGAAAAACTCCTAGTCGCTTCAGGCTACAGAAACCGGGATAAACTCCTGCACTGACGGGCCACTTCACTCGTATACAGACTTCACCTATTTTAACAACTCGCTGTGATTGCGAATAAAAGAACTAACGCTGAATAAAAAATTGCGAATTTAAATTACTGGGGACAACCTCCTGCCGGGTACACCGAAATTTTTCAGAAAAACAATTTCCTGGAAAATTTGCGTTACGTTTTATTTTCATTCTGGAATTTTTCCGATTGAATGGTTTCCTTTTTGGAAATTCAATAATTTCCAGATTTTCTTGAACCCTTTCCCAGGAAACTTCTGCAATATTTGTCCCCATTTAGAAAATTTCGAATTTTGTAGTTAAATGAAAAGCACCCCTGATTGGTTAGATTTTATCAAGTGTAGCTGATTAAAAGACCCATGGCGGGTGGATGACGCGGAGTGCTCGTTTCTTTTGCTTATGTGCAGGGTCGACAAAGAGAGATAGGGTGCACTTGTTCCGTAAATCGCCGGATGAGAAGGAAATCTTCTTGATGGAGTGCTTTCAAATTAAGCATCACAACCATACTGACACCACATTACAGCGAAAAAATGCTTCGCCGTTTATGTCTTGGTTGTGCGCGCGTGTGTTCATAGATTCAGTGTCCTCAGTAGATCACCATGCATACCAGGCAAGAAACCAAAACGTGGTAAATCGTGGAACGCGTGCAAAAGCCACGAGCTTTTCTGAGGTAGGACCATTTGAATTAACGGTGTGGTTCTCTTTTCCTCTGTTACCGTTTTGGCCGCCTACGGCTTTACGCCGTTTTTCTTTCAACCATGGATAGTAAATCCATGCTTCGACAAGAGTGAATGATCAGGATTATAGTCGAAGGTCTGTTATGTTGGTTCTTACATGCAGATTTCCATAGTGAGTCAAAGATACCGCTGTTTTGAATTACTCGTGCGCACAACTCGTGGTGCGAATGAATTTCTCCGAGTGATACAGCTTCGGTTTCTTTGTATACGTGAAATCAGTGTTCCATTCAACCGTTCATCAGCTGACAGTCTTTGTCAATAAGTGACAACTTATTCTATGGATGACACGAACGAAGACAGCGTTGACCACGAGTTCACAGGGATAGATGAACAGTTTCACTCACAAGACCCAACTATGGCCGATGTAAACAATACCGAGAGTTCTGATCCATCCTTGACAGAAATGCTGGCAGTCATTTCGAAATCAGGGGAACTTGTGCAGAATCTACAGGATTTAATGCTGTCATCTCCATGTGCAAGCGAGAATTCACCCAACTCACTGAACTCAACGGAGTCGAAATCGAAACAAGAACTGGCTGAGTTCGATTCGACAGCTCCATCACTGGATACTCGAACTACAGCGTCAACAACGACGACAAATTTAACATTATACGACAAAAATTACCGGGCATATAAAGTTAAGGTGCTTCACCAGGAGTCGGTCAAGCCAGAAGTAGAAATTGAAAACGGCGAGAATGTGATAGTCGGCGATTTTGCCAAAGTTGACATCGGCTGCGGTCACAATGATGGAACGGTGAATCACACTGCAAGCAGTAGATCAACAAGATTCCCCCCAAATGAAAATGTTTCGCTTGTGCAAGCTGACGGAGACAAAAGCCGGACTGGATCATCCAAAGGAAAGAAGAAAAAATTCTCACCCAGTGCGAAAAATAACGGGAAAAAGTCTGCCATAAAAACGAACACGGAGCCAGGAAAGTTAAAGTCAAAATGGCGATTTTCTTTAAACCTGGCAGATTTCACAGACACAGAAAGCTTGCAACACAGCATTGATCAGTGGCTAGCAAAGGTTATCTCGTCCTTACTATCTGAAGCTCAAGATCTTGACGATTTTGAGTCACTGATGAAGCTTTTAGAGGAGGCAAGAAATCTTCGTTTAAACACCGTTCTAAATTGCATCCTAAAACTCTCTGAGGCAATTCAGTTAATGAGTTCCCTTGTTGAAGGAAAAGAGAGAGAAAAATATGATGTCTTATTTACTGAGACCCAGTTTGTTTTGGCAGAGTTTTATACAAAAGAGGGAAAGTATTTGTCAGCTTTAGACTGTTTGAGGACATTAGAAGAGACCCTGCCTGGAGACACTCAAAAATCAAGGCTTTGTGCAAAAATTGCTAAAATTATGGAACACTGCTTAGAATATTCAGTGGACTTCCCCACAGATCAAAAGGAACATGAAGGTGATTCTAATACATCAGTTTTGAACCAAAAACCTGAAGAAGTAGTACTGAGTTATTACGATAAAGCTCTGAATTTTATCCACAAAGAGCCCTCTGTAGAGAAACGGGAAATCATTCAAAGATGCTGCTATTTGGGCAAAGCAGCTGTTTTTATGCGACTTTGGAATGGAAAATTTGAAACTGAAAGAAACTTACTGGAAGTGAGGCAAAATTTGTTATCGACAGGAAGACTTTTCAACAACATTTCACCTGCTATGCGATGTCAATTTTACCTGGCTGAAGCATTTTTGCTTCACTTTGAAGGAGGGCACCAAATGATGGCAGATATAAAGATACAGAGGGCTAAAATAATAGCTGAAGAGGAAGCTTTCTTGGAAACAAAGTGCTTAGGCTCAAAGAGGCTGCATTTTCTATCAGCAGAATTTAACAATACTGCAAACATTTCGGAAGTCAGGGAAGAGATTTTAGATTTGAACTCTGTTGAGGACCAGTTGTAAGAAGGAACAGACTTAGATCCCATTTAATGATTATGTGGTCTCAGGAACCCGAGACAAACCCTCCCTTTGAGGCAACCTTATCAAGCATTTATATGTGAAAAAGACAGTTTCTCTACAGGCATTGTCAAAGTTGACCCTTCATGATATTCATAATCCTTATTGAATTATAAAATGTGCAAATGTCCATCCTTCTTTAAGTTTCCTTCAGTCATTCAATCACAGTGGGTTTTGCCGAGTTAATTTTCACTTCCTTGATACAAATTTCTGCTTTAAACCCTTAATCTAGCCATTTCATGACACTCACCAGGTGAGCCAAAGTGCAGAGTTATATGAAGAAAAGATGTCCCACCTGTTAGGTATAGTACTGTACCTGCTGAGGTGAGGCAACTCATCTACCCCAGTTGTCTTGTCCCCTGAAACAACTCATGGATATTCATATAAACATTTGTTTGAATTTTTTGTGGAATTTATCCCACCCAGGTAAACTCAGAGGGAAAGGGTTGTCCAGGGTACCAGATAGCATGTAAATAGGGCCTTATGCATTCAAAAATTATGAAATGTTATTTTGCAGTTGAGTAGGAAATGCATTGTAAGAATTGAAAAAAAATATACTTATTCTTCTATAAGTGAGTTTTTGTAAAAGTTCAGATCACGGCCTCAGTCCTATTCTTATGCAGTTTGAAGGGACAATTTTGTCATCATATTCTAAGGCAGAATGTCAGACTGTGAATATTATTAACGCATGACGTGCTGTAGGCAATTGCGTTACAATTTTTCCCGTTTATGAGTCAATGCCTGAGAATGCTTTTGCTCTAAATGCTACCTGTAGAAATTAATTTAATAAATGTTAGTGGGTTACCTTATGTTGTGACTAAATGGCTCTAAACCACCTCTAGGAACACAGAAAATAATGCAATACAAACAAAAGGTAAACCACTTTTATTTTGATTATAATCTTGTAGCAATTTAGAGCAATTTTTTTAAGCATCCTCAGAAACGGCTAAATTGTAACGCAATCGCCAACAGCATAATAATGTCACGTATTCAACGTCTAGTCCGCCCATACTGCCACGATATACATTCGCTTAAAACTGTTATAAATTCACGAAATAGCCCCATAGTTTATGCAGTAAGAACTTAATTAGCTCTAACTAAATGATTGAAGAGGAATTCATTAGCCATCGTTAGCCATCCTCACTGAATGGGTTTACTTGTCGAGGACTCCTCTACAAAATAAAACCACATTTATATTGCTCAGCTTCAGTGATCGATATGTTTTTGAGATTTCTAAGATCGTGCTAAAATGGCGACAGTGTCCCTTTACATGTAGCAGAGTAGCAAGAGTCTCAGTCATACTGTATCAAGAAGATACCTTCCCGGATCGGACGTCGTTGATTTGAGGCTGAGAATGAAAGAGAAACCCTTTTGAATTAAAGTACGTTTTGATATGTGCTTTATTTTTCTGTCTTTTCAACGCCATGCGAAAAGGTTGCTTGTATACATTTATGCCCATTGAACATCTTTCAATTTTCGCTTTACTTGATCTGCCCCAGCCCGTATCACATGAATATGAAATTGGTTTGTGGTTTGTTATTGTCGCGCATATCACAAATTTAAATATGCACATATATAACTTTCTATTTTTGGCACGTCGTCACGCGTCCAAGTAAAAAACAGACCTATCAGTTACTCGAAAACCGACGTGTACAGTCCTCAACACTCGCGTTTGTAAGTTCTTATTTCGAAATCGGCATTTCAAAATATGGTGAACATACCATGAACGTGGTACAAGAATATCTACGACATCGATGTCAGGAAATTCGGAAGTGAATTTGCATGTTTTAGCCATGGATAACACGAAACCACTAGAATCACAGGAAAGCAAAGCGGCCGAGACCAGTAGCTCTTCCTTTTGTTTGAAAGGAAACGAACTAACCATCAACGCTCTGGATATGACCAACGTGAAGTTAGTGCTGAGCAATAATAGAACGACAGTAGTAGGGGATAATTCACAGTTGAACATCTGCCCTGAACGATGTCGTCGTCAGCAGCGAGTGTCACAAAGCAAAAGCGCTCAAAGCGGAGTGCCTACAGATGGAAAAGGCGCCTCGAGTCAGATTGAAAGTACTAAGGACTCGAAGCGGAAGCGACGAAAACGAAAAAGATCCGGCTCAAAAGTCCTGACAACTGAAGTGGACGGGAATTCCGCCGATGGTGAAAACTCGGACTCCGATAATGCGGACAAATTCGGAGAGTTCTTGCAGTGTGACTCCGATGATTAGCAATCAGTGGTCACAGCTAATCCATTAACCTCCATGTTGGCAGGGTTAAAGTACTTGTTCTACTGCATATAGGAAGAATATTGCTTTGATCACGAAACGAAGTCACAGCTTTCGTTTGTTTCTGCATGAGGGCAGTGGAAGTACTCAGTATATATTTAGCCAAGCCTAGAAGCGGAGCTCCCGGGTCGAGTTGTTTAAAGTGCTTACCTAGGATAAGCGCGAATTTTAATCTTGAGTTTTGTAACTTGACTACTAGGTTTTCTGCCTATTGTTTGACCTTCTATTCCGAGTTTGAATAATCTCAAACTGACTAAGACATCGAGGTTCGTACCTGATATAAACCATGATATAATTAACTTATAATGGAGTGATAACTTAAACCGTTAACTTCGAAATTCATCTAGCGTATTGTTTTCCAACGCAATGTAACGTATGATTTGTAAAAGGCACGTTCTAAATCACTGTAAGCTTTCATAACCGTCACACTGACGATGACGGATGTACCGTCGAAACATGTTTGTGAAAATTATTAAAAAGGTCGTATTATTTTTGAAAATTTCTACATTTATTAATAAGCTTTTAATTTGGATACAAAGTACACAATTGCCGGTTTCCACTGTCACGCCATCCAAATTATAAACCATTCAATAAATTAAGTCATGAATCTGGGATATGACAACTTCGCCAAGCTTGATTTAAATATGTGCGGTTGTCATTCGAACGTTGTTCAAAGAGTTGTCTCAACCAAATTTATAAAGCTTTGTATGGAGACGCCATGTTGGTGTCCCTCTGGGCGTAAAATAACAGAAATAACAGAATGATGATGTCATATGAAAACCGGCAATACCTTGTAAGGGAAGTGTCAAGGTGTCGAAACTGCTGTTGCCCC
>OMLO01004303.1_pt1 | contig 11882 bp, 3 predicted proteins | sample 1674811 | NCBI WGS metagenome assembly OMLO01 (sample SAMN06265003, study PRJEB25207) | coral metagenome | isolation source: Coral host | place: Mexico:La Bocana,Puerto Morelos, Mexico | collected 2008-11-13 | reverse complement strand
GAATCTTGGATCTTGGATCTTGGATCCAGACCTTGGATCCAAGAAGTTTTTCCTAGAATCTTGGATCTTGGATCTTGGATCCAGATCAACTGCTATGGATCCATAGTGTTTATAAACGTTTATAAACGCCTGGAAACTTGCCAAAACCCCCCCTGCCCGGAAAAGGGATTCAGGGAAGGCCCAAAGTATTGGAAAATCCAGATTAGTCCTGATCCATCCCATGTCTGAACTTCGCATCTTCTGAGCAAACTCCCATATACATTCTCCAGAGTCAACTTTCAGGATTTCTGTAACATTTCTCTAAATTGAATATCATTGTAAAATAATTTTATGATGTTTCATTTGTTTTTATGATTGGTGTATTTAAGATGTCTTAATCACCCATAGGTGAATTCAATTGGTATATTTTTATCATACCGAATTCAATGAGAACTTAGAATAATTTACTTTCGTTAATATAATACTGGGTCAATAACATATGATGTTTGATAATTATGAAAGTATTTAGACACAAATCAAATAAAATGAATTCACCAGAGCAAATTTCCGTTGAATGATAAAGGATTCACTAAATTCCATCATTATTTTTTTTCATTTACTTTTTGTTTTCCTAGGTACAATACAAAGTAATTGATTTTTAATTCCCGTCATTTTTTCATTTGATAGTTTAAGTTCAACGATTGTTTAATTATCACAGTTTTTTATCACATCATTTTTCTTTAATCAGTCATTTTCTACTTCATTACTAATTATACTATACAACATTAAATGACTAGCAACGTAATAGAATAGCATTTCATTTTATTAATGCTTTCATACTTAATTTTACCTAGCGTATTCTATGAAATGAAATACCAGATTTTTTTCAATGGTTAATTAATAAACTCTCGTCTAAAATGAAATTCAAGATTAATGAAAGTAAAATGGTGACTTTTAACTCAGAACACTGTAAGAAAAGAAATAAATATAGTTCATATCATGTTCATTTATTTTATGTTATTTTGGTTTTATCTCCAGCATTTCGTTTTTTCATATATTACCACGGTTTCATTTAATGAACGTATTTTAGATAACTATTAATGACATATTTTAAGTACCTTTAATTGATATACTAGTATCATTGTTGTCAGTAAATGATGAAATAAATGAGATGCGAGGTCTAAAATGATTGATCATGATAACTGTTATCATTCAGGTGTTGAAATGAGATGCGAGATCTCAAATGATTGATCAGGATAATTGTTATCATTCAGGTGTTGAAATGAAATGTGAGATCTAAATGATAACAAAACTAAATGTATCATTATTATCATTGAAACACTTGTGTATATCATTCAAAAGATCTGCAATTGAAGAATGTATCAATGCAATATAGCATAAAAAATCAAAATTAAGATGACATTACCTTCCGTATATTAATTAATGTACAATATTAAAAACAAAATGATTTGACCCAATCACGGTAAATGAAATGATATTACGTTCATTTGATATATTTTTATTCGACTACATTTTGATGAAGGTCTCGGCTCAGAGGTTTTACCCAGCTTTTGACCTTAGCGGTTCCTCGTTTTCACGAACCGCGGGCTTGTTTTTACTTGCCCTTTTTCGCTCCTTTGACCTCCCTCGCTGCACTTTACTGAGCCGACGGAGGATCTCGGACTACAGGTTTAGGGTCAACCTCAAAACCCTGTCTCTTTCGGGTCCCGGACCGTAACTCCCGGGTTGGTATCTTTGATTCACTGGTGCGCCCTGCTTCAAAGGCCTTTCTACAATTTAATTCTTTTTACATTTACTGGGTCTGCAACCACCTTAGTGTTGGACGGATTGGGTACGAGAGTTTGACTTGCTCCTCCTCGGCCTCATCCTTACACCTTTGCTGGACGACTCACGGGTTTCGGTCTCTGCCTAACCGATTTATGTACAAGGTGCTTCTGATTTTTGTGTGCTGCATCTGGTTGTCTTGTCGACATCATTCAGCCCACTCAACGTCTGAGAGAGCGGCGACAACGTGCGCTTGCTCGGCACCAGTGGTGGCGATACAAGAACGGCTTTGTGCATTTGGAGCACATCCCGGGGACCTTGCGATCCATTCACAAGACCTTGTCTTCGCATCACTCCAAGGACAATCGTTTGCTCAGGATCATCAGATCCCACATTGGATATTACAACTACAAGATGGCAGCTCTAGCACACAGCCCGTGGAGGTGCCTTCCTTGCAAACGACTTTGCAAGGCGACAGCAGTACATTGCCCAAATTGCGGAAAACCATGGAGCAAGTGCTACGACAAGAACTACATCCATCACAAGGTGGAGGACAACTCGTGGAGTTGGACGAGTTCTACAAGAGAGACATCTCCCAGACCGCGATCCAGACGACCAAGAAGCTCCTCAGCGAGAGCCCAAGATCAAAAAGGGAAGGGAAAAGGCAGAAAGCAAAACAGAGGAGAGCAATCGGCCCCTACTGGATATATGTTGCCTTCTCCGCCTGCAGCCCCTTGGATGCCAGAAATTGGCACTGGGGAGTCGATGGTTTCGGCTTCCGGTGCAACTTCGATGGACTCCGAGCTCTTGGCTGCCATCAAGAGAAGTTTCCCAGACGTCTCCCAGATGCCGAGCGAGATCAAGGCTATGGTGGAGAAATCTCAGGGATTGGCCAATCGACAAACCATTCGAGAACTACATCTCGCAACCACACAATTGGGGAAGGCCAAGAAGTGTTTGGACGAGCTGACAGAATCTCGTGGGAGTCACCGCCAAGCGTGGATGAAATATCTCAAAGAGTGCACCGAATCCCTGGCCCGCCAACAAGAGAAATTCAACGAACAGGAAAAACAATTCACAGAATTGATGGACAAAGCCAAAAGCGAGATCAAGAGTGCACGAGAAACTATACAAACCCTCAGTGCAAATGCAGAGACACCGCAGATCGAAGCAGCTCCAGCACCCTCCCCCGAAGCGGCTGCCGAGGAGTTGAAAGGCTTGCAACAGCAGGCAGAGATCCTGATGCAGAGAAGTTCTCAAGCACTGAAGGACATCAAGGAGGAGAAGGTGGAGATGGTCGATCTTTCCATGGAAGAGGACGACGAGTTCGAGCAGCAACCGTTAAAACGTCCCAGATCAGTGGATCCAGCTATCCCTCCTTCTTCATAAGAAGCGGCAGCGTACTGAGTTGTCTCCGGAGATCGGTACGTCAGCCACTCCATGTTACCTTTCAAGTGGTTGAGGCCTACGAAGCTTGGGATCTTCGTGCAGCATGCCACTTCAAAGGCAAAGATGCCACAGACTGTCGAATACATTCTGTGATGTGGGAAGACGACTACGTTGATCCATGGAAAGCATCTACACGAGCAATGCAGCTTGCTGGATCCCTTGTCCTCGAATCCATGATGCAAGACAAGGTCAAATTCTTTTGCATGTTGAATGACATTTGCCATCAACGTAGACGTCAATGCCCAATCTCTCGTTTTGATCCCAATGACTGCTTTTCAGCAGTACCATTTTCACATCATCGACTGTTGGATGAAAGGAGTAATGAGGTTGAAGCTGCCTCATCGTTTCTCCCTGCTGAAACAACAGATGATGAACATGACCATCCATTCGACAGGTTGGACATCGTCGATGGAGGTGATGAGATTCGCCTTTACTTGGAAACTTTGATGGTGACCGAGGATACTGATGTCCGGCTTGTGACGTATGGGCTTTATCAGGATCACATTGGCACAAGACAAACGAGTTCGCCCCCTGACTGGGAAAACATCAAAGTGAGAGTCTTCCAGTTATGGGAAGACATTTTGACTCCAGGTACGTTTGCTACCCTTTGGCTGGTCCAACCGCAGGAGCAAGTTGATGGCAATGAACTCCAACTCATCATTGAATTTGGAAGTCGAGCTATCCGTCCTCCACAACATGATGTGGCGGTACTACGAAGGATTACCTGGGAAGGTACTTGGCAGGGTGATGCTGAAGCTGCCTATCATACCCCAGGGTTAAATCCATCGCAAATGCTTGTACAATGTGGATTGACGGAGTGGTGTGTTAGACCTGGGTTGCGAACGACATGCCACATACACGTCGAAAAGCGAGTGCTACCACCACTCTCACTCGTTCCCTTGAGATCGGGGTCGCTATTGGAAGCTTTCATACATTTTGGCGACATTGAGGAAGAGCATCAAACCGAGGGGGCCTCAGGTACGGACCTTGACTATCCCCATGTCAGAGACCGCTGGTGTGATAGTACAGGCCTCGTCCCTGCAGATCCCTCGAGTTTTGACGCCGAACCAGATCATGTCGACTTGATGCAGAGACCCACAGGTACTATAGAGGCCCGTGTGATGCACCACTTCTTCCATATGCGTACGCAGTACATTTATGGACTAGCTCATCCGACAACAACATTCAATGATGTTATCACTGACCTTTGGGAGCTCCCCAGTTATGGGCCCCAAGCCATTCGACAATTACATGCGGTTTCATTTCCACCAGACTTCGTTCCTCATTCTGACTATGTCTTCATTCTTGAATTGAATGAAGATGAAACTCGAAGGCTCTATGATGACGAAGTTTTATGTCTTGTGCAGATTCGATTTGATACCAATCCTCCCTCCAACGACCGGAGAGACTCTTTCAGGGTTATCTGGTCACCTCCTACTGCAACGCGAAGTGAGATGTTGCAGCATTTGAGGATTCTACCCACTTGCAGGCGACATCCTGATCATGGTTGCAGCATTGAAGTCAATCATGTACGTTGGCGAGAAGAGGATTCGGTGACAAGGCAGTTTCGCAATGGAGATTTCATCATGATCACCATTCAGGCGCCAAGTGGAGATTCCCCAGAGACTGCCAGGAATCGATTTTGTCGACAGGAAAGACACCAACTCAATAGACAAGTCATCCTGACCGACTCCAGTCTAGATTCATCGGATGAGACTCCCACCCAGCATTCCCGACAGACTGACAGTGACCGATCTCGAAGTAGATCACGTCAGCATGAGGAGGATGAAGAGTCTCTTTCGTTATTGCAGCTTGACAGGACAATCTCGACATCATTCCGGCTTTCTCCTTTACAACAGCCAAGGGACAGCTTTCACCATCCTAGCTCCTTGCAGGATCTTCAGGTTGGTGATGTCGCGTCCCAATTCCAGCAAGTGTTTTCGCAGATTGATGCTTTCAAAAAACATTGGCAAGGTTACCAATCACAGGAACAAAGAGGAATTGAGGGCAGATTGACATTGACATTGGATGAGGCGATTGGTCCCTCTAACTCTTATGTTCACATCAATTGTGAAGAGGTAGCCCGCTCCTGGCAACAACTTGGATCCTTTGAATTGCCAGCTTTCCTTTCCCGATTCTCTCTCTCCTCCTGGCATGTTTCTACCCAAGAAGAGTGGAACAACATTTCAGACTGGAAGGGTGAATCAATTGTTGGCGTTAGGTTTTACGTTGATGGTTCCAGTATATATAATGCCGATGCTGATGCTCGTGTTGGAGCTGCAGCCACTGTCCTCATTGTTGACACACCTGTTGGTGAGCGATTTGGTGGGATTCAAGGTAGGCTGGTGCCATATCCTGCCACATCACCGCTGGCGGAAAACTGGGCATTGTTACAAGCAATCCTTTGGACCATCTCGATACTCAATCAAATCGGCAATGGATGCAACATTGACATTTCCTTTTATGGGGACGCTACTGGTCCCGGCAATTTTGCCCAGGGGTTTTGGACTCCACAATCTCATCAGGGCATTGCTGATGCTTGCAGAAATCTTCTCTTTTGGAACCATGAACGGAATGGACGAGAGTGCCAATGGTGCCATGTTAGGGCACACACAGGACATCCTTGGAATGAGGCCGCTGATACAGTGGCGAAAGCGATTGTTGAAGGAGTGCTTGATGTTCCATGTTGCGTCGACCTTTGGAATGAGCTTTCTCAACAAAGTGAACGACAATGGACTTGGGGTTGGCTTTGGTTTCTGGAAAGAATGCAATGGTCTGCTGACCATGCACTTCAGCTGCGCAACCAGGGCATTCTCTATCAGTTACCTGTCAGTGACCTTGAAAGCCTCAATAACCTACACCTGTGTCGCCAAGGAGGCACACCTCCAGGGGGTGACGCCTCTTGCAGTGAAGGGTCATTTCACACACTCACTGTTGCCACCATCAATGTGTTGTCCCTCTTTGCGGGATCTGACGGTAGTCTCCATGCTGGCAACTATACGTCTGCAAGGATGGAGGCCATTGCGACGCAATGCCGACAGCATAGTCTTGACATTGTTGGACTTCAGGAAACCCGCCACAAAGCTGATCACTACTTTGACATTCCTGACTTTCATGTCTTGACCGGGGCTGCCAATCGACAAAGATGTGGAGGGACCCAGCTTTGGGTTGCCAAAGATGCTTTTGGATTACAAGTCGAGCATCGACACCTGAAGACTCTTTATGCCAATGATCGCATCCTTCTTGCTGAACTTTTACATCCCAGATTGCGCATTGGATTGCTTGTACTTCATGCACCCAGCTCTGAGGATGTCACCACTTTACAGGACTGGTGGAACGAAGTTGACCGTCACTTACGGCAGCTCAATGATGTTCCTTTTCTGGTGATGATGGATGCGAACAGCAGAGTTGGGTCAACCACTAGCTGTCACATAGGAGACCATGATGCGACACAAGAGAACCGGGCTGGAGAAGCGCTCCATGGATGGCTGGCTAAACACTCGTTGTGGTTGCCCTCCACCTTTGGTTCTTTTCACTCTGGGTCTTCCTACACTTGGTATCATTCAACTGGCTCGGGAGCACGCCTCGACTATGTTGCAATTCCCCTACAATTTCATAGTCAGTGCAATCGGTCCTGGGTGGAGGATGACATTGATGTTCAGACAGCCAGGATTGACCATCTTGCAACGTGTTTGGAAATCGACTTGTGGAAAACCGATGCACCACAAGATGATGCCCGGCCCCATGCAATCAAGAAGACTACTCCACATTATTCTGAAAGTGATGAGATTGCATGGTCTGTGGACGTCAACACTCACGCTGACATACTGGAAGAACGACTACGAGGACGCGCTTGTGCCATTCAAAAGGTACAGCGTCGTCGAAAAGTACATCTTCGTGACGCAACGTGGCAACTTATCCAGGCCAAAAAATGTTGCTGGAAGAATCTCAAGGCAGTTCGGCAACATCGCTCACGAGGTCTACTTAGAGAGATTTTCACGAGATGGCGGTGGCAGTCCAGTTATATCTATGACACAGGAACTTTCCAACCATGGCTTCGATGGACGGACTTTGAAGAGGCCCGGTTGATGTTCTTACTTCGCAGGTTCACACGGGAAGTTACGGCGGCAGTGAGAGCTGACGATGTAGCTTACTATGATGATCTTGCAGCTCGGGCAGGCACAGTTGATGGAGAAGGTGGACTAAAAGAACTTTGGAGAGAAATCAAGGCCACATTACCCAAAGCCCTCTTGAGAAAGAAGCTCAACACAAAAACCCAACAACCTAGTGATGAGGAATTGCGTCACCACTTTGATCAGCTTGAAGCCGGTAAGGCCACTATGTTCCCAGATTTGGTCCATCAGTGTGTTGAGTTACAACAAAGTCGCAGGGAGAGTGGTGTCAAATATATCTCCTTGAAGGATTTCCCGTCACGACTTGAAGTTGAAAGGCTTTGTGGAAAAGTGAAGGGTGAGAAAGCTCCTGGCATGGATGCCATTCCGCCTTCAGTGGTCAAGTCCAATCCTGTTGAAATTGGTTTTGATCTCTTTGGCCTCATGTTCAAGACGTGGGCGTCAGGTGAGGAACCTACCTCCTGGAAAGGGGGTACTTTGTGTCCGCTATGGAAGGGAAAAGGCGACAAAAAAGCCGCCAACAATTACCGGGGGGTAGTGTTACTACCCGTTCTCGGAAAGCGGTGGCACGCATTGATCCGTCGGCGTGTCATCCCACATGCCCTTTGCAACCGACCTCCAATGCAGTATGGCGGCTTTCCTGGTCAACAGCCTGGCTTCGCCTCTTTCATCGTCAGAGCCTATGCCACCAGGGCAAGGCACTTTGGTTTGAATGATGCTTGCCTTTTCATTGACTTGAGAGCGGCGTTCCATCATCTTGTCAGGCAATTATCTCTTGCAATGCCAGACCCAACATTCTCGGAGACATTGCGCACTACATTGGCCAAGGATGGTTACAACCCGGATATCCTTCAAGAGCAGTGTCTCAACTCTGAGAGATTTGGTCCACTTCCTCTTCCAGCACACCTTGGGAAAATTGTTGAAGACCTCCACACCTTCACATGGTACTCCATCCGAGGTAGCCCACAACCCTCCCGTACTTTCAGGGGGACACGGCCGGGGTCACCTTACGCAGATCTCGGGTTCAACAGTTTCATTGGTCAGATCATGCTGGAGCTCCAAGAGCATATATTACAGGACCGGGAACTGGAAGAAGCGATGACACAAGCGGGTTTACCACCCACAATTGTGGGATGGGTTGATGACATTGCCATTCCTATTTGCGCATGTTCCCCTCAAAAGCTACTTGGGATGATCCAGCGTACATGTGAGAAAGTCATCGAGGTGATGTGGCGTGCCGGTCTTACGGTCAACCTTGATAAAGGCAAGACGGAATGCATTGTCAACCTTCGTGGAACTGGAGCTCCACAAACCCGTCATGACCTATTTGTCCAGCAGGAAGGGCGCATTCACATTGAGGTCCCTGAAGGATTTTGTGCGCAAAGCACGACTCTGCAGGTGGTTGGGCAGTACAGTCACTTAGGGACTTGCATTGGACAGGAACTATGCATGAGAGGCGAAGTTGACCGGAGGATTGGTCAAGCTCAAACGGCATTTCGCATGCTGCAGAAACCTATCTTCAAAAATCGAAGGATCTCTGTCAGGACACGCTTTCAGTTGTTGGAGTCATTGGTATGCACCAAACTTTTCTACAATGTTGGCGTCTGGGGACAACTTACACCGAGCTTAGGTCGTCGCCTGGAACATGTCATGATCAGTTGGTTCCGTCAGATTGTGGGAGATGGCTTCTGGTGTGATGAGACTACTACTGATGAGATGTTTCTTCGTCTCTGGAGCATACCCTCACTACAGGTGCGGATAGCGATTGCTCAACTACGGTTCTGCATTGCTGCTTTCCATCATGGCCGAGGCACAGTGTGGGAATTCATGAAACTTGAAGCAGTTGCTGGGGAAAAATCCTGGGTGGGGAGGTTGAAGTCGGCCATCCAATGGATGAATGTGATTCTCCCTGGTCGTACTCCAGAAGATATCGATGTTCACCATCTTACAGTGGAACAATTGGAGATGTGGTTTTGTGGGCCTTTGCGACCTACCAAGTCTACGTTGAAACTTCTCCTACGGAAGCACCTCTTGCAGGAACGATCCATTGCCGAAGTCCGGGAAGGTTACATGAAGGCCTTTGCCATTTTTGAAATGAAAGGCCTCACGAACCCAGGACATCATGGCACAGCCCAAGGAGGGGCATACCGCTGTGACCAGTGCCCGGCCACCTTTGCCAGAGCGCAACAACTCCAAGCCCATCGATGGTCTAAACACCAAGGTGTTTCGTTGGAGAGGCACTATGTCTTTGGTCCCACGTGCTTGGCGTGTGGAGTGAAGTACTGGACCCCACAACGCATGCAGCAGCACCTCCGACATTCCCGGCGCATGGCTGGTGGATGTTTAGAAAAGCTCTTTTTGTATGTGGACCCTGCTCCAGAGGTTATTAACTTTGAGGTACCGCATGGTCTACAACATGTTCGCCGTCTACCCGCACATGCAGCAGCGGAACCTTTGACTTTCAATGGGCCTACTCGGGCAGAACGGAAGTATCAGGCGGCTTTGCAGCAGTGGCAAGAGGAATGGGCTGCTTTGGGCTTAGGTGACTCTATTGAAGAGGATATCTGGCACTATGCAGCAGGGCAACTTACACGGTGCACGGAACGTTGGGCAGCAGACCATGGCGAACGGGATCTAGTTGATGACTGGACCACGGCTATGAGAGAATGGGAGCAATTACGGGCTACTCCCCACGAGGTGAGTCAATGGATCTTCATACGATGGTATCGTGAGAGGATGCGCGATACTGTCGATACATGGGATGATCCCGAGCTCGTCGTCCAGGCGGAGAATGATGGGTATGATCTCTTCACGGCTCTACCCCTGCATTGGGTTCTCAATCGCAAACCAGTGTGGAATGCCAAGGCCCATGACCTTCCACCACCAAGCACCTGCGGCATCGCAGCGCCTCGACACAGCTACTCCAACGAGATTTATTCCGCATATACTGATCAGAATGGATTTTTAGCTGACCTTCTGAATCCGATTCTACATCAGGCCAAGGAGCGGCCCCCGGTGCCCTACATTATTGGTCCTCAAGGAGAGCGCATACTGCTCATCCTCCACTTGTTCTCCGGGAGGAGAAGAAAGTGGGACTTCCATCACTGGGTGACTGAACTGGGTCCAACACTGCTAGAAGGTTGGCAGGTTTGGACGCTTTCATTCGACACAGCCGTGGATGAGCGTGATGGAAATTTGCTTGGCCAGAACTATGATCGGTTGTATCGGTTGGCGGCTGAAGGTATCTTCACCGGCTCCATGGGGGGGCCACCTTGTGAAACATTCAGCCCAGCCAGACACATAGAACAGCCGGCAGAGGCCAAGGGCAAATGGCCGAGACCGTTGCGGTCTTCAACTCGCTTGTGGGGGCTCCCAAACCTGTCAATGCGAGAGATCGAACAGATGAGGGTGGGATCCAAGTTGTACATTCACAACACGTTGATTGATTTACAGGTTGTGCAGCATGGTGGCTTCGCCCTCCTTGAGCATCCGGCAGATCCTCAGGAAGATCCAAAGCCGAGCACTTGGCAGTCTCAACTCCACAAAGTGTACGCGTATGCACTGCCAGGTACTATCCCTATCCGGATCGACCAGTGGAAATTTGGGGCATCCTCTGTCAAACCGACAGTGATCAGGTCCATGGGAGGTGACAGTCAAACAAAATTTGATCTTCTACGTCACCAGGACCACCAATTGCCTCGACCTTCCACAGTTTTGAAAGGAGTTGACGAGCGTGGCCAGTTTAGGACGGCGGAGGCTAAAGAGTATCCGACGTTACTGAGCAAGGCCCTCGCAACGACCCTTTTGCAAGAAATTGCACGCGGCGTTAAAAGCCGACCCCTGCATGGCATTCCGTCTGTGCTTTTGGGGACCGATTTTGACTGGCTTGCACAGATTGCACGCAACAGTTCGTGCATAAAAGCCAATGCTGTGTGGTTACCTGACTACCAACGTTAGGTGCCCCTGCGTCCGAATGCAATATGCATCAGCGCGAGATCTCTCAAGGCTGCGCAATTGAAAAAAAAATATGTCCGGCCTGTCCAGCTCGATTTTGTGGTGAAATGATCCAATTTCACTAAGATTTTTCAAATGGCGTTGCTTCAACCACCACCGAGATGAATATCCCATAACATCATGTGATTTTTGAACATTGAAGCAATTTGTGCATCACTTCGTCCATGAAGCGATTCACCAAGAATTTCCTTGCAATTTCGTGCAGCTAAAGAGCCCTCCATTTTCGGGTACCATAGAGAAGCAAGTTGAATCCATTGGGATATACAATTTGAAATCCCTGAAATCATCTTACCCAAAACAAATAGTACTTATAGTGAAGTGTGGGTTCTTTGAGATGTAAGAGATGCCAACGTTTGAATTTCTAAAGCTACCCTCCCTGAAAGTAACATAGCCCTTGAAAATTGGCTAACCCAACAAGACATTTCATCTTCAAACCACCAATTTTCAGGTTTTATGTTAGTTTCATGGAGGAGATCGGAAGAGCGTCGTGTAGGGAAAGAGTGTAGATCTCGGTGGTCGCCG
>OMLO01004302.1_pt1 | contig 11883 bp, 8 predicted proteins | sample 1674811 | NCBI WGS metagenome assembly OMLO01 (sample SAMN06265003, study PRJEB25207) | coral metagenome | isolation source: Coral host | place: Mexico:La Bocana,Puerto Morelos, Mexico | collected 2008-11-13 | reverse complement strand
ACTGTGGAACTACGTTTCACCATAGAGTATTTTTAGCAGGTAGTCAGGCCAATAAGAACATGCAGGACTGTTTGTTTGTATTTTCCATAAATCATGAAATCGCGGGGCAGTACAGACTAGTGCTTTTGGCTAATTTTCAAATTGTCTGAAGTAACCGGAACACAAAATTTCGCCGCTTTTCAGGGTCAAGTCAGTCCACATATAATTGACTGATGCGTCAGATTTCTGTGCGGCTTTTCTCCGGTTATTTAATTTATGAGTTAGGGTCGCGACAGGAATGTAGAAGTAAGTCTTAAGGACGTTCGCGCCGGACATGTTTTCACGTACAGATATTTTTTTGAAACAATGGGTGCAAACGTCCTTAACGTCCTAGGCCTGGGGAAGAAAACAACATACAAGAGATGCCTGACATTACATATGGTGATTATTATACTAGCTATCATTTCAGGCGATGAACGCCAAAATATTTCACGTTTTTCCCTCTTTTTCTGAAAACCTTCAATTTTCTCTGAGTAATAAAACCAGCTCTGCGCATACTGAGAAGACACCAAAATATTTTAAAACTTCTCGGAAGCAGTAAGACAATTTTTAATACAACAGTTACCTTGCTCGTGTGTGTCTACTCCAAAGTACTTTTGTATTTCTCTCTTTGTCATATGCTGATGTACTTTCATGTCCTGGAATTGAAAAAAGCAAGAACTTTTTTTTCAATTTTATTAACGGCCATGTCTTTACCGTCTCAAGATCTTACAACATCACCTTGAAAATCAAGAACTATTGAGCATTTCGATCCAAGTACCGAACTGGTTACATTACGTAGATTGAAAATAATGACCTTCACGTTTTAAGGTAATATACTCGGAGAAATGAATAGAGGGTGAAAGTTTCTAAAGCAACTGTGGTGCTGCGTCGTCATTCGCTCTGACGAAGGGCTAACGCTCGAAACGTCAGCTTTATAACTTGTTACGGTGGCCAATTTACATTTTCAACTTAGTTGATATAACCAAATTACATAATATACTCGGAACTGCGTGCTTTGTAAGTTACCCAAGATGACATATATACAACTGCTGTACGACCTGTCGAACTCTGTAAATTGCATCAGTTGGCAAGCGGGATGTGAAAAAGTCATTGGATGACTCCGAGAGGGATGCTTAACATAATTATAGGCATATTTCATACTGGAGGGTACTGCGGCTATTACATTGAAATAAAGAAAGGAAACATAAGACTGCAACTAGATAATGTATGCAAATGTTTAATTATAAGTGAGTTTCGAATCAAATACGAAAATCAGTTCTCGTTCTAGCCTTCAAAACGTACGTTCTAAGAACATAAGTTTGTAACCTGTTTTAGCGGAAGTGTGTTTGGCTCTCTCGGCCCAATTATAGTGTAAAATTCGAAAAAAAGGAAATCGCTGGAGACAGAATAAGAAGAGATTTGAACTTAATAAAGCTCAGAATGAGTGGAATGAAATAGGACCGTCTTTGAAAAAACAGGATCAGATAGGGGTTATGACTACTAAATCCCTCTGAGCGATAAACTTAATCGCGAGTTCAGAAGTCGATATTGTTTACTTAATGTTTGCAATTGTTGTCTTGGATACATTTTACTCATTCCACACGTGCCTTGTTCGACTTCGAACAAACTTAATTCCATGAAACAATTTCACTTTTAGTCTTAACACTTACAAGTGAAAATCAAATCAAAACTGATCTGCTCAGTGTATTGTAAGCTGAAATGGGGTACGTTGCATGACCAGGGCGCGAATCAACAGATTGCTATCTCAACTTTGTTTACGTAATAATATAAAAGGTTTTATTGGACCAGTGTTTGTACTAAAAGGGAGCTTAAACATTATCTTATGAAAATCAGACCTCTTGGTCTCTACATACCTCATTTCCCCCTGGATTCGACAACTTGAAACCTTCTGAGAACGAAAGAATAAAGAAAATATTAATGCTGCTACTACCGTACTGATAAATTTTTTTTAAACTCAATCACTCACTTTTGCATTCTTCACGGCGGCTATTAAGTGAATGCTATGACTCTTCATTTGCTGCATATTATCGAACCTTCAGGGGCTATTTGAAAAACTTTACTAGTGTAAACTACACAGTGAATTAGATCAGAGACGGTTTTCCGTACTTAGCTAAAAGAACGTTTAATGCAAAGAGAGTTGAGCAACTTGAGGTGTTATTTTTATCGTTAACATACAGCTTAAAACAACGTAACTATTTTACGCCCAAGGAATCTTTGAACATAGTCTGAAAGAGTTTATCCATTAATTATAAACCAATAGTAGACTAGGCACAATGAAAGTGACTTTAAAAGTGCATTGCAAAGCCTTACCGCTAAAAATACTCCAAGCCATGAACACACCAAGCGAAATTAGCAAGGAACGAGTTTTAGTCATCTTTATGACTAAACTTGTGGCTGCACGTATACGGAACGTTTGCAATTAAAATTCGCGCGCACTTTCGCGGTTTTTATGCTGCCCTTTGAGCGCGGGAAATTATTAATGGGGTTAGGCTTGGATCGTGATCGACCTTGGCATAATTATGGTGAAGGATTTCATGCAAGATGGGATCTATTAAATTCCGAGTGTAGTTAACTTGTAAAATAACAAACCACTATGACATATTGTCAGTCTTAGTCCTCTCACAGTTACGGGCAGGTTTTGTTTCACAACAATGCAATAACATACGAACAAAAGTGGAGAGAGCATAGGAAGCAAATGTACCGGAAGATTGAATAAGCTATGACGCTAATTTTCACAGTTGGCTGTGTCATTCTTCTCTTAGATGAGTGGAGCTTTCCCGTTTTGTAATCTCCTTTTCGTGGGGAAATCGTTACATAGTGTCATCTGTCACCAAGGCATTCATTGTAACAACGTATTTCCTTTGTATCTCAGTTGCGTGTTCCTTCACTTTGGTTATAAGACCTTTTAAGACGTCAAATCTGATTATTGACATAAAGTGGAGAGTGATTGAGCCCTTATCCGAAAGTGATAAAAGGAACACGAAGTTAACTTTGGGTGCGTTTAGATTTTATGATTAATATATTTTAACCTAATAAAGTTATCAAAGATCGAGCGGTCTTGATTGACCGTGGATTTTCCGGCTCTATCCGGGCACATTTTGGCACGTGACTAGGTCAACTCAAGTTCACGCGACAAAGAGATTCCCGCCAAATTCACTTGCGAAAGACGCCGTGACAACGTCGAAATCTTGTGACTGCTAAAATCATTGACTCTGCTTTGGTATCTCGTTACAAACTGTGTCTACTACAGAGTCGAAAAATACTATCTTTACTTAATATTACCTTGCTTTTATTCTGATAATAATCAAATGTATTTATCGCTTAACTCAATGTACCTATAGTGATATTCTCTCTCCTGCCTTTAATTTGCAAACTCTATCTACGTATACAGCAACCATCCGTTGAAACATGCATACATTGAATTTTATTACGAAGCGCGCGGTCCATCTTTCCAAAGCTTTCCAAAGTCCATCTTTCCTTGTTTTTGGTTACATGGAATCACTTCAGTAGAAAGTGCGTCACATGTAATTACATGATTAACGACATTTAGCTTTTAAGCATTTTTTTTTTTTTACAATATTATTTTTCTTCAATTTTTGCCATGCCCCCCTTTTGTGGCAATGGGCACGTTTGTAATGTGTACAGGCATAAGTTATTTAATTTAAAAAGCGACGTGTTTTAAGTTATTCTTGCTTTTTTTCAGCCTTTTATCAGCGATAGCAACTGATATAAGGCCAGCCTTTCTTTATAGGGTATAGCTGGTACGTTAATTAGAGAGTTTTACTAAGTGGTAGGAATTAAAGTCGTTGAAAAAATCTCTTCACTCACAAATAAAAAGTTAGTCGTTCTTAATGATACAAGACATAATGTCACAAGGCTTCAGGCTGTAGAGTTATACTATAAGGTTAAAATAACACTTGAAAGAAGACGAGCCCCGTTAGCCAGGAAAACAGTGCTTGTAGTAAAAAAAAAGAAGAATCTTTCAGACAACAGACTGCTCTTCAGTTACACTGTGTACCGAAGTACTGAGGGTGTTTTAACTCAGTTTCGGGCTCGTATGGGCCTTAACCCTAAGTACAGACTGTTAAAATATTTCAGAAATAGAAAATATGTATCGTGTCGTTATCGAGTTATAGAAACACAAGTGAACGAGAAATGCTTTAGGAACACGAGGTGCAGGCGAGTGTTTACACAGCTTTTCTGAGTTCTCCCCAATTTTCATGAGTGTTTCCATAACTCGATAGAAAAACGGAGACCATGGTTTCTGTTTCTTTTTAGAAACCATGAAGAAAAACAACTTGTCTACTTTGATCATCAAAATGTAAATTCTCTCTGCTCTCGCAAATATTTAACAATTATTCCATGAGACCGCGTTGGATATGAAGTGATAAATAACCAACTCGCGCGTAGCGCGAGTTGGTTATGATCACTTCATATCCAACAAGGTCGAATGGAATAATTGTTTTAGTTTATTCTTAATCGGGTTTTTGCCGCCGGTTTTTATTTAACAATTTTACAAAGCGGAAAATTCTTAAACTTCGCGCACTATTTTCCATATTTGGTAAAACTCCGACTAATGGCTCATAGTCGGAGTTTTTGAGCCAATTAGAGAGCTAGAAATGCAATAGTCGGAGCTGAGAATATACTATGTCAATAGCTCGTGCTAGTTCTGTGTTTATATCTTGTTATAGAAACACGGTTTTAAGCCAATCAGCACACTTATTTACCTTAGGTTATGTTTTAATTCTCCATACAACATAAGCAATATATTTGTTTTTGGATAATTATTCCTGTTGTAATACCGTTTTAAATTTTAGAGAATGATGAATAAACTTTGGCGCTTTCATAATAACGATTTTTTTGTTAATTTCTTTTTTTATATAAAAAACTACAAAACTAAGTTACATTGGCTTATTGAACTTACCAGTAACAGCAGCTAACAACAGCAGACACACGATCAGCTGTGTTGCAAAATTCCAGGCAATGAACATCTCAAATAAATCCTGAGGGAAACAAAATAATCCATTTGAGAGTGTAAACGAAACAATACCTTGGAAAAGTACCTTGATTGTTGCGACCGGTAGACATTGATTATTAGACTTAAATTAATACATGCGATCTGCAGGTTTTTTTTACTGAATTTTTGGTGGCAACTGTGCACCTTCGTAAAAAAGTTAAGAATAGATGTTCGTTAACACATTGCTCACGTTTTACAGAGTTTGAACTGGAAAAAAAATACCAAATCGTTAAGAAACCAAAAGATAGGGCACAGGACCATCACAGAACAGGAACTGCTTACAAAGTCAAATGTAGCGACTGAACATTTACATGCATAAATGAAAGTGAGCGCTTACGGAGCTCACGCAGAGCCGAACAATATTCTGGCCGCGCCTGCAAAGGAGCCGTCAGCGATAAAACAAAGAACTGATCATGACATACTCCTAAGAAACGCCGCGTTGCCGTGAACGAGGAACTACAAGCTATATCAACAGGCTCTTCAGAGTCGTGACCCTCAACGATGGACGCAAACGCGGTGAACGGAAAAAAAGTCGTTCCGCGCGCTTGTACTCCTTTGTTTCCAGTTTAAACATTGCACACGTGTTCCATCACGTAAACCTGACATGGCGTTATGTTGTGACGAACATCAATTTGTCACTTTGTTGAAGAGGCACAGTTGCCACCGAAAATTCTGTAAACAAAAACCTTCAGATCGAATATATTAAAATCAAATAATCAATACCTTGTTTGCCAACACTAGAGACACCAATTTCAAGTCATTTGTGCCAGAGGGGAAAAATATGACAACATAAATAAAAAAAGGAGTAAAAAATAAAAGAAAACGGTATGTAAAAAAAGAAAAAAGAAAACATTTCGCTTACTTAACTTTCAGGTAATTTCCAAAATATCGCGGTATAGTTGCAGGTATTATCGATGAGTCAGAAATGCCCTTCTGAAGTAAGTTCTTAGCAAGCTACATCTTATCCATCTATTATATAGGTGATACTCAGAGAGGTAGGGAACAAAGGAGAAAACTCGGCAACAATAACGATAATTAAAAGATGTAGACGATAGTTAGGTGGGCAGAAATTTAAAGGCCGGTTGTATGCAATGTGATTGTTATGTTGATAAGCGTAACAAAAGATAAAAAGCTTGTTTTATTCAATAAACAATGTGCGCAAGATTCAACACTTCTGACGAGATTTTCAGATACTTGCACCATAGTTACACCATACTGTAGTTTGAAGGTCGAAATTAATTCACATCCATATACAATGATTACAAAATAAACCATTATTACTTGTATTATTCGTTGGATGAACGCTTTCACATGAAATAATGAATGAAATTAGTGAATTTTTTTAGAAATACTGCGCATTGAATGAAATTTCAGAAGAGGCCAGCGTTTTTCTTTTCACGACCTTTTTAGGTTAGCATTGTTCTTAAATGGTATTATTCTGAGTTGAACAAAGAACCTTTTCAGTAAATGAACCTCTAGCTTCGTCAATCACATCTAAGGACGATATTGAACACTCGAGATTATTCGAAAGGATGAAAAGATTACTTGACTCTCGAAGTGTTCAATACCATCGGTACCTGACAAAAAGAATTACTTTAAAAATAGAAAGTTAAACAATGCAAAATGAATAAATAACAAATAAATGACAGCATGTACGAGCTGATATCAAGTTTTGTCACATCAGTATGACATTTGCCTACAATTTTAAAGCAAATACCCGCCCTTCATGCAAATGAATCATGGAGTTTTCCTTTGGGTAAATAAATAAAATGAACAACTTTCTGATTGTGTCTGCTTGCGATACGGAAATTTGCAACTGATGTCATAACCTGTCAGTTCAAGCACCAGAAAAGATCAGTGGTAAAATCTCTTTTGTTGTACGAGGGGGCCTTTTAAGTTATTACGTTGATGTGCTTCCTTCAGTGAAACACAGGTACAAAGAGTACCTAACATAAATTTACTACCTATAACTGGCCTTGCGTTGCACTACAAGTGAATAAAGGTTTTATAATGCACTTATCCTTTTTATTTCATTCCAAGTGAACTGCTCGAGTTGAATTTTTTTATTTCGGTTTTTGCTTTGTCACTCTTCCAAGGTAAAGGAGTACCAATTATGTTGTGGTTAGGAAAGTAAAATAAGTTGATAAAATGGCGTTATATAGCTGCTAACACACCTTATATCCTCTATTGTTGCTCTGTTAAAAGTGAGCTGTTTTTGTTCCAAGCGACCCAAAATGTACCTTAAAGTGAAGTCGCTTATTGTTTAGCGGACTGTATATATGACATGAGTGCAATTTTTCTTTCAGTACATTGGGTATAGCATCCGTTGCTGTTTTATTGAAAGAAACTTAAGGTGTGTACAAAATGTGCTTTCCAATGTAGTCGATTGACTGTTAGTGCTTGGCATAGCGTTGATACAGAATCATGCAATTTGGAAAAAAACAAAACAAAACAAAACAAAACAAAACAAAACAAAACAAAACAATAGAGCAGCACTTCCTAAAAATGAAAACAGATAAAACAAACCGGTTCTTTGTAAGTGGCTGAGGGAACACTCTTACGAATGAATCTACTTCGTTCCGCTCACGTAAGCCCAAGCCATATGCTTCCCTCTTTGAAATCTTAAAGCACCTCTTCAATTAAAAACATCTGTTATTTATATTGTTTGCCCGTCGAGGATCCGAAGAGGAAGTCTTAATAACACCTACGGGACCTAGCTCTTAAAAGTATACATATTGTGAAGTCCTGTTAGAAGGAAGCCTTTCATTTTGTGCAAACATATATAACAACGCGTCGCTGCGGCAAAAGCTTTGAATTGTGCAGATAAGTAAAAAATAGCAAGGATACTATAACTTCAGTGAATAGGATATAGTAGGCAATCAAAATTAGAGTATCGCAAGCGATATAAAAGTAAAATCGAACTTTACATTATTATTGAGGACCGACAATCAACTCTTTACATGTCAATTGTAAATACTTAAATGGTTTTAAATTTCTCAAAAGCAATTGGCTGCAACTATAATTAGCATCCAACCCTCTTTACGAAAAGAGACAGATATCGATACAGATACGACAAAATACTTCTCCCTTGAATACATCACGTCGCATTATTTTGAAATATCAAACAGAAGCTACTAGAGAAGGTATTATGTTTGCTGATGGTCAACTTCTTTTCAAGAGTTGCCTTTAATGAAAGTGCGTGCTCTACCTTTCGTTGCTTGAAAATTTAATTACACTAGAATGCATTTCTAAGTACTTCTGTACAAAACTAACAAAAAAAATTTTTTTTCTTTCCGAGTTGCGGGGCGTTTTGATGTCACGAAATCTAACTTATGTATCTATTCTGTTTTTTATCTCAATTGCTTTCTCGGTCCTTTTGTTTTAGGAGCAGCTGCACGGTAAATTCAGACAGACGTCCATCTTGTTGTTGTTACTGTGATTTTGTTCTCTGTCAGAAATAGCTCTTTAGACCTTGGCATTTTCAAAGGTACCTTAATACAAAGGAAGACCCAAATTTCTTTTTTAGGAATACTGAAAAAAAAAAACAACAACAAATAATTCTACATGAAAACGTCTCCTGTGGCTTTCAATTGAATGGTCACAGACTAGGGCTAATCCATGGTCTCAAAAGCTAGAACAACCTGGCTTGTAGAGCATATTGCAGAAAATTCTAATCCGCAGGTTAAGATGAGTTAGAATCAAACGAACTAAGGTTGGTTCTTAACAGTGACGCTGGTCTCCACAACTGATGGAGATCATAAATTAATGTTATCGTTTTTAACTTCTTTAAATTTCTCTGCAATTTTTTTTGGATTTGTTTCTCAAAATGATAAAACTGATAAAGCAACATTTTCAGCGTAACTTGTTATTTTTAGATTGGATATTTTCTTGCTTGCTGATAAACGTCCTCCACTTAGTTTTGATATTTTTCGTTGGCTTCTTTCACAAAATAAGCGATCAGAATTTTACAAAACATCAAAGATCTAAAATTGGTTAGGATCGCTATTATAAATCTTTTAGTATCCCCTACTAAACCGTTTTGGGCAAGATTTTTAAAGGCATGGTTTGAAATTTAAAATTGTATAGGTTTTGCAGTTTTAAATTGTCATAATCTAAATGTGTAATAAAATTCTTATTCCTACTCCTAGGGCATATTTTAACTGACTTACCTGAACAGGACGCTTCTAAAGCAGTTGCTAAACTGTACGAGCTTGAAGTTGTTTGTACAGTGAAGTGAGCGTCGGTTTACAGCCAGGACCTTTTCCGTTGAAAAGTGTTTTTTTTGTGTGTGTGTCACGTTGTGTCATTTACTGTATGATAGGAAACGGATGTTTGGCTACTTAACCTACAAACAAGGTAATGCCTTAACGCTCAAATTTAAAGAGCAAGGCCTCTTACGTCGATATGAGTTGCAAAAGCAAGAGGGATTAACTCAAAATACCCCTCTTTGATTGTAAAAATAATAATATCGTTCAAATATTCGTTTAATGGCCATTACCACGTACTTCATTGTCTGTAAAGCTTCAATGTTATCGTCGCAGTATATTTCAATAGAAGTGTTAATGACTTTTGAAGAACCAAGCTTATTGTTGACATTTCCAACCACGTTTCTCGCTAGACCGCTAGACATGAATCAAACAGTGTCTATCAACTGAGCAACTAGTGAATCTTAAGTGGGAAAAGACCATCTAAAAATTATGTAGAATGGTGTAATTGTAAGGATAAGTTGTGAGTTACCGTGAAAGTCATCACTGAGAATCTCATGATATTGTTTCTCTTCTTTTCCATAAAAAGTGCCTTTATTATGTTTATCTTTGGCTAATTTGTTTTGCAATCTCTGCCATTGTTGCATATCGCTTAGGGGAAACTAACCTACAAGGCCGGAAAAAAGGAAAAAAAGAAGCTTAATCTTTAAATAATGATTTGCTGCATTGTTCTATTTTTACAGTGTTTGGGAATCTCTTACTGGTTGGTACAATTCACTAATGAAACTTTCTACTAGATAGAGATAATTCAAGCTTGAAAAACGAACAGTTTTTAGGCCCCTTTAGTATAGAAATAGTCCTCTTGCCTTGTAAAAGTGGGTCGGTTGGCAACCGACCATGAATTCGAAGCAGCCAAAAAAAAATAAGAAAGAAAGAATTTAACACTGAAGCCAACAGAAAAGAACATATGTGTCGTAGTCTTACATAACACTAAGAAAACGCCGAAAGGCGTTTGATACGGTTACGCCGACTCACGGTATGTCAAAATCACCTTAGAGAGTATTGTAAAAAATGCGATAAAAAAGCATGCATGTCAATACATATAAATCGGTGTTTTCGTTTCTTAAATTACTGCTGTTCAGTTGTCAAAACTTGAGTCGGTGGAGTGATGATGAGTACGCAGAATTTTACTGGGACTTCCATTTAAACGGAATCTTCTAACCAGACATTAATTATTTCATTATAAAACTTTGACATCCAATAAGACCTCGGAAAACCACATTAATTCACGTAAAGGAAATTATACCATTTCTAAGCGTAACTGTAAAGAGGGCTTTTGGACTGGACGGATCTTTATGATGTCTTTAATTCTTTGTTTAACGTCTTCCGGCATCGCGTCTACCGTTTGGATATTAGATATACTCGCACGGAATTGTTATAAATGAATGCTAAAAAAATTTCCAGTGACGTTCAGAGCTCGAGGGGAAGACAAATGACGCAGGAGTCTCTGTAGTTAACACGCGCAGTATTTCGGCTTCCGCAGGCTTATCGATATTTCATTGAAGTTAATCTATCAGTATACTGCGTGTGGATGTGCTGGCTGTTATTCTTATAAATATATTCTTTACATACTATCTCTTGTCTAAGATACATATTTAAAAAGAAAGAATTGAAGGAAGGAAGAAGGAATTTAAAAAGAAAATTTTAAGAATAACCCCGAGGCTGAGATTTCAAAAGAATATAATTTTGTGCGTCTAAAACTTTAAAATATACAATACAATTATATGTCTATCATTTAAATCTTCATAAAGTTCTGTCTTTCTCTAAACCAAGAGATTATCAAGGTAAAATAAATCCTCCATTTAAGCACCAGGTAATCCCTCTTAAGTTAGTTTTCGTCTGCGCATGTTGCTCGCGCGTTGCGTGGTTGTTTTCTTGTATTGTTTGTTTGTTTGTCGCTTTGTTTCAAAGCGAAGGAAAACCTCCAACGCTACGGATGCTTTCTCTTGATAAAAATACCAAAAAAGGCAAGGAGCTTCTATCCTAGCTACGATATTTAATATTCAGTTTGTCGGTCACTGCCACAGATATTGGGACAGGATGTGTAAGACAGCGTCAAAATTGTCGAAATTCAAAATGTTCAAAGTTGGCCGTCGTAATTCCCGTCACCATTGCCACAGGAATCACAGGAAATTGCAACACGCATGTGCACGTCAGTGCCAATTTTTTTGCTGATTGAGATTAAAATATATATATATATTTTTATTGTTCGCTTAAACTCTTCTCATAATACTATATACATAATACCTCAGCTCGATATATAAGTATAAAAAAGACGTACTTACCTTATAAAGAGTTCTCCAAATGAAACTTTTCCAAGGTCTTGCAAAGAAAGTTACAACTTAAGCAGTCGAAAACTTTCTCAAAGTCAGTGGTTACCATGAGAGCGGGGAGATTGTATAACTTAAGGTAGTCCATAATATCACCTAGTTCGTACAACATCAAAGATGTTCCTTTCTTTTACATATATATGCACGCTGATCGGGTGTCCCCTAGAAAAAAATTCGTGCGCGCGCTGTTTTCAAGGAAACCCCCACAAACTATATATCAACAGAAAGG
>OMLO01004301.1_pt1 | contig 11883 bp, 3 predicted proteins | sample 1674811 | NCBI WGS metagenome assembly OMLO01 (sample SAMN06265003, study PRJEB25207) | coral metagenome | isolation source: Coral host | place: Mexico:La Bocana,Puerto Morelos, Mexico | collected 2008-11-13 | reverse complement strand
TTTTTTTTATGCGTTATATTTACATATCTATGTACTAGCTAGGATTTGGAGGAAAATAAATAAATAAATAAATAAAAATTGAGTTGTGAACTATAATGGCTGATGCGTACGAGTAGCTCAGCCAATCAGATTGCAGAAATCTTCAAGTAGAGAGAATATTGGAGTCGACAGAATGGAGATTTTAGTGACGTTTTGTGGCTATGGCAGCCAGCCACACCCTTTTGAGGTCTACCTATAGCATTGATGCCAACAGTTCCTGCTCTTTTACAAAACAAGATCTGACTTTCAAACAAACATTTCGTATAAGTTCCTCCTGCGCCTGGCGCACAAGCCAAAGTTTTAAACTTGTTTCAGCGCTTTTTACAGGCTCATTAGGAAACCTTACTAAGCACTTCACCCAGTGGACAAAACATCTCGTAATTTCCAGGTGATTTCCAGTCCGCACTGCGCATTCTCTACAGTTTGTTTATGTTTTTTGTTTTGATTTCGTTTTGTTTGATATCACTAGATGAAACAACTTTGTAACTGCAAAAATCAGACAAACTGTCTGAAAGGTATGTGGTTCGTAATGAACAACATCTATTCGCATTTCATCGAGTGAGACTCGCAAACATTGGGGTGGTGAGACTGCGGAGTACGGACTGAAAATCATCTTTAAAATATTAAGATTTTTTGGTTTATATCATCAGGACACATATGGTCTTTAAATATCCCAAGTTTCAGCAATTATACCCTCCAAGTAGAAATGTTGCCAATGTTACGTGAAAAACCTTATCTCAGTATGTACTCTCCTTGATTTTCACGCTCACTGTTTGAAGTAACGATCAATCAGCAACACGATTGTTAGAAATTCTGAGAAGAAGGAGAAAGTAACGACCAACTAGCGATAAGAAAGATAAACATTTCGAGACAAAGGCGAAAAGTAACGACCAATTAGCCGGAAAAGATAGTTAGAAATTCCGAGACGTTCGCAAAAGTAACGACCAATTAGCGATACGATAGTTAGAAATTCCGAGACAAGGCGAGAAGTTACGACCAATTAGAGATAAAATAGTTAAAATAGTAGAATCTTTTAGGCCTCGGCGAAAAGAAACGACAAGTAAGCGAAATAATTGTCAAAAATTCCGACAAACGACCGAAAAGTAACGACCAATCAGCGATAAGATAATAAGAAATTCCGACAAGCGGTCGAAAAGTAACGACCAATCAGCGATAAGATAATAAGAAATTCCGACAAGCGGTCGAAAAGTAACGACCAATCAGCAACAAGACATTAAGAAATTCCGACACGGGACCAAAAAGCTCCTATTTCTGAGCTTTTTTTAACTTCTATTTGCAAAAAAAGTTTTATGAAACCTAAATTTATGCAGTTGTTCATTCCGTGCACATAAAACTTATTTTTATACAAAATGTTTGACAAGAGACCTATTTTAGGAGGCAAATGTCACTTTGGATAATTAGCGACAAAGGAATTAGCTTTATTTAGAATATATCAGTGAAATATATACGTTTTTGAAAAACGATGCGACTTATACTTATTTATTGTCTTCTTTATCACATCAAAAGAAAATTGACTGTTGAGAAAGGACTCTTATTATGCGTTCTATCAAAAACATCACATAAGAAGACTGGATTATTTTTCAGGGTTTTCCGTGCTTATTTTTAACTCGTTGCAGTTTTTAAATTAGGCCACGTTTTTAACCGTTCCGTGACTTGAAAATAAGCTTGAGAGGTCTTAGGCGACGGAATATCTAATGATTGAACGAACGGGCTTATTAAGATTTCCTTATCATCAAAGGATCTTTGACAAAAGCTTATTTATGAAGTGGATTGAGAACACGTATGGATCAATCAGTTGTCCTGTTCTATTTCAAGCACCATAACTCTTCCCTTTTTCTACATCTCTCGCGTAAAACACGCGTCAACAAATTTAATTGTTCAAACAACATTAGATAAGAGAATATTTATAAATTTTTTAAGTTTCATGTCCCACTTTGAGTGTTTCAACATCATATGCATCTATGTTTAATTTTAAAACTTGACTGTGTGTGTAGGTGCTATATCGCAATTGTCTGGTGTATGGCCTTGTTTGAACAGTCGCAGCGAAAGTTCGGCTAACGCAAGTCCTGGTAAGCTGTCATTGGCTGTGAAATAGAAAACATAAATAATTTTTCTTTGTTATTCCGTAATTACTTTGACGAAGTTCTTCAAATAGAAAGCGAGTTGTACATCATAAAAAATACACTCGGTTTTTTCAAGATACTCTTTTCAAAACCTTTGTCTGTCTTCGAAAATATCTGACATTCGCGAGGAAAATTGAACTGATGATGAATATGCAAACAGATTATCATAGAGACCTACTTCAATCAACAAACTTGCTTCCAGTTTGTTTGACACGGGCTTTCGATAGTTCAGCCGAGTCACATTATTAGCTTCACTGTCTTTATCTTATCTCTTACTGAAAAAAAAAAAACAGAAATCCACGCATACCTCATGTACCGTGTATTAATAAAAGTCGTGCAAGTTTATTCCAAGGCCACATTCCTGCCTCGTTGCGGGTCTTATGCTTTCAAGTCTATTCAAATCAGGGCATTTGTTACTGAAAAATCAATGTCGGGTTTAACGAAACGCAATGAACCATAGGAAAGAGATAGCGGTTTCAGGGTTTCTGATGTGTTTGTGAAAACCTCTCACGGTTTGACAAGAGCAAATCAATACTTAACACGGAAAATAGCTCGGCAGACGGAAGGTTTTCTATTTCCATGTCTGGCAGAAACGACACGAATAATTAGTATTGTTTTGGCATAATTCAAGCTTCGATGAATTTCTTCACAATTTTGGCAGGTGAAAGCCAAGGAAAATATCAAATTTGCCATGATTCGAAACTGAAAGCTGCCCATTTTCACAACTTTAAGATTAAATGTTTTTTTTTAACCAGCTAACTTGGGGGTTACATGATTGTCTTGCAAAATGTTCGCGCCGTCATGTCTCTTAGCTTAAATTAATAACGACAAGAAAATAGGACAAGAAAAATGCGAAAAATTAAAACCTATGACGAACCACTAATATTCGTTAACAAGAACCTTTCATAAATACACAGATCCCAAAGATTCGTAAACATTTGCAAATAGCTTCATTTGGCCGCTTGCGCCAGACAAAATATCTTAAAATAAGATGAATTTGGTTTTCACCGAATTAAATGATTTCTTTGAAAAACATCCGACTCGTTGTCCTCTGGGCATGAATAATTAAAAACACGGCGACAGCTGTGGGTTTGTTTTCTTTCATTTCTCGCCATTGTTTCGATTCAAATTCGATAAACTTGCTCTTCATCGTAAACATTTCGGGTGGTTTATTCCAGCAAAGAGCTTGCATGCACCGCGAAACCAAACGCGTGCCTCCTTAGGCGCTAAAAATATTGCGCGAGGCGTCAATAACATCTATATCCCGCCCAACTGATTATCGCGGCCTAAAAGGCTTGAGCGCCGAAACAAAGCTATAACAAGACGTCAAAAACATGTCTAGACAACACAATAACTTTGTCTAGACAGTGGCGGGAGCCTTGGCACACAACATTTTACACGGACAACTCTGTTTGTCTTAGTCAGTGGCACGCAATTGGTTCATTCAGCCATGCAGTAATTTCGTTGGCAGCAGAGACAAGCTTCACAAAAGACAACCAAGTGTTTTTGAAGGATACCTGTTCTGGCGCTATTATCTAGAGAAGTATTGAATAATTCACGCCGGTAGACTTTTATTTCATCTGATATACGGTACCCGAGCGAGATTAACGCATTCAGGCTCGTCGCTGCCCCTCATGATTTGATTCTCTGAGACCCCGTTTTGTAGCCAGGTGTGACGTGCCTGCGAGTGGCACGTCCGCGTTTCAAAGCGGGTGAGTCATAGCTTTAACCCAAGATTTCGCCAACCTCGTCAGGGATTTTTTTTTCAGTAATTTACCCCCTGAATAGCATTATCACATGTTCAGATGACAAATCAACAGCGAACAATAACGGTTCAAATTGGCCATTCACCGAGCATGTGCAGTGAATGAACAGACTCGTCGGCCGTCTGTTGAAGGGAAAGCCGTTCAGACGATTTCACGCGACACGCTTTTGTAACTTATTTAGGTGAAATTCAGCAACGCGAATGGAGCGTGGCAAATTCTCTCGCTCGGACAACCCGCTTATAGACGAAATCCTACAGAAGTACCGCGACTGTTCGACAGACTCCATCACTGGACCGAAGGGCTTCACCGCTAAGAAATCGTGGAATTCGACATCAGACGACGGCGCTAAACATAGCTCGCATGTTGCGTCTAGTGACCATTCTAGGCTGATGAGTATGAAGACTGTCACAGTAAGAATGCCACCGCCAAAGGGGCAAGACGGTTTCAACTTCAAGGAAACTATTATCGATGGCGTGCCGTTAGCTTGCTTCAACTCTGGCGGCGAAAAGAGAGTGTGCTACACAGAACTAGTGAATAAAGTTTTAAAGGATTTTGACAGCAAGGACATTGACGCTAATCGCGATCGTCTTCAAATCTACTGTCCGCGCTGCTCGCCGCATCAACTGGAATTATTTAAACTGGCCGGCGTCTTGTCGTGGTCGTCGACTTCGGCGAGTTTCATTTCCAAGACGGACTCGTTTCGCCTCATCGGTATTTTAACCGCGAGCGAGGTCCCGCGACGGCCGAGTCGTATTTTCCCGGTGGACAGTTTAGAAGTGTACCATGAGTGTTTTGGCGGCTGCGCGGGCACTCTGGAAATTGACAAGTACACCGATCCGTACGCCAAGTGTATTACGTGTTCCCAATGCGATGGTGTGTTCTCTCCGCGCAGGTTTGTTGTTCACAATCACTCCTCAGGAGAGATACACACTTGCCACTGGGGCTTCGACGACGCGAAATGGCGCCTTTATTTGATGCTGTGCAATGAGCAACCCACACTGCACGTACAGAAACTCTGGGAGATGCTCATGAATAAATTTTCGGATGGGCAGCGCTGGAAGCGCGCCTCGCCATCGAGCGAACAAGACTCAGATGTCAGCGAGCGCGACGGAGGTGCGAGCCCTCCGAAGAGGCCGCGCGTGGATAGACCGCGAGAGTCGCGTGAAGTGGCGAACAATGACTGCAGCGACTCGAATGGGAATAGTAGCAATAGCGGGAGCAGTTCTAATGGAGATATCGCGTGCAGAAGGTCTGCTTTTAGGCCGTGGTCTCCCTTGCAGGGTCGCGCAAAAAGCACAGAGAACTCCAGTAGCGGGGCACTTTCTGTGCCAATGATGTCACCCGGTTCTCCTGCTAGGCTTTTCGCTCCCCATACCATTCCGTACTTGGCGAGCGACTGTCCCTACACACCGTCACATCCTCATAATTTTCACCGTCACGCTTTCAAGGGAGACATACGAAAGCCAATCCCGAAGGTCGAGCCAAGAATGAGTCCCGCAAGCGTTTCGCACACCGTCAGCGAAATTCTGGCGACCCCTTCAGCTAAAGATCCTAGATCGCTAGAAAAAACCGCAAAGGAAATGCTGGAGGTTGTGGCTCAAAACGAAAGATGGGGAAGCTACGAAAAATCGTACAGTCCGAACCGAGACAGAGAAACCGACGCTAACGACAACGAGAGTGCTGTGCTGGAGGAGCGAATTCAAAACACGCTCGCGAACCTGACTAAGAACGAGAGGCTTCCCGCTTCTCCCAGAGAGTTAAGTGGCTTATTAGCTAAGGAAATCAAAGACTTATTTTCCAAGCATGGGGAGGATAAAGTGAAAGAACTGGCCAGTGTGCGAGACAAACTTAGCGCGGAGCTTGAGTCGTTGCAACAAGAGCACGCCAAAAAAATGGAGGAAGCTTTACAAGAACTCAAAAGCGTTCAAAAGGAATTACGAATGATGCAGACCAGCCAACGACTCGAAATGGACAGTTTAAACGAGAAAAATATTAAACTACAACTGGAGGTCAAAAAATATAAAGCAGAGAAAGATGACATACTCTCTATGAACTCAAAAGAGACGATTAATGTACTGCAACAAGATGTGAGAGACTTATCTAAAAAATTAGAAGAAAAGGACAGCTACTGTCGAGAGCTGGAGAATGAAATTAAGGGTTTCCACTCTTGGATTAACAATCAAAGGTTACATAACGCCGGTTCTCAATTTATCTACACTATGAACAATCCAAGAAGAGACTCCGAATCAGTCATTAGGAATCGGCACATGTTGAATGGAACTTCGGCGGGTGGTTTTACCCGCAAAACAAGCGTTAACAAAACGAATGGCTCGCTCCACAACGGCGAAAGCTCAGAAGAAGAGCAGTGAAGAGTTCACAGTTTGATGTTAAAAGTAGTCGTGCAGCGCTTAAAAGTTCAGACGACACAACCGAGACTCGAAACACCGCGTAAATTCATATTGCAACCAGGAACAAGCTTATCTAACCAAAACAACCCGACTTGGACTGATAAAAACATTGACATTTCCGTAAGATTATAAAATCAGAAATTAGATTTCAGTGAAGGTGTATTTGTCGTGTTGGTCTTCTTTAAATTGCCCGCTGGAAAAAAGGACACGTAGGAAGAACATTAAAGAAAATTAAAAACCTTATTTTGTCGCCTCTAACGTTCATTTGTAGTAAGCTTTTGCCATGCAGATATAAATCGTATTTTAATGGCAGACCGCACGGTGCGGTTGACATACATGGCATAGAAACCTCTTAGGGTTTCTAGGCTAAACAATTTGCTCTCTTCCTTTAGGGCGCCCTTCATATTTACATTTCAGCTTTCCATTATCTAACAGACAGCGCCGTTTGTCGACTTCATAAACTGAAAAAGAAGAAGCCGGCATATGAAGTTCGACCGGAAAAACTTTGTAACCAACAGCATTAAGAAGAAAATTTTAAAAATGCTCTCGACCTGTCTGTCTGTCGACTTGAACCTCACTCCACCTCCACTATACTCCACTTCTATCTAATAAAATTCTTCGTCTGCAAAACTCTCAGAGAATTAACATTAATAAAAATGCACTTTGTTTTATTGAAATGCGCTAGACAAAATAATAGCATGAATGCTCCTGGCTAATGGCCTCGGAAACAATTGTTTGATATTCGCGTGCCGAGTGTCTTTGTGCTTCGCCAGTGGCTAGACACAACTTTCTTCACGTTGGGTTATTGAACAGGAAACCGATATTTCTAGTCTCAAAACAACGGGCTGGGTGTAATTTAAGAAGAAGGGCTATTTTTGGACCGTCTGCGTCCGATATGAAACGCAAGAACAGCTGGAAATGGTTTTTACAATTTTCAGAACGATCCACTGTGAACGTCGCTGAAATTATCCGCCCAAAACACGTGTGACCAAAACGAAAGCTAAACAGCCAGCTTTGCGTGCGAATCTACAAGGACCAAGTGACACTGTTTTAGACAAAGCTGTTTAAATGCAAAAAAATGAATTACATCGGAAGCTGCGGACCGCTAAGCAGCCGAAAAGTCGCAAAATGTTTTCCTTAAAAGAACACTCGGAAGTAAACAAACTTGCATCTTTACGCGTAATCCTCAAAAAAACATTGACAAAGTTGTTTTAATTACGTTCGGGGAACGACTTTAGCAAAATTGTATAACTTTAGGGTTTTGTAAATAATAATTCTCGAGACACGACAGAGTTCGAAGACTAACTGAAATGTTAATTTAGAGGTTACATGTGCGTGTCAGCAATTGGAGAGATAATAGAGAAAAGCCATATTCGAAGCGACGAGAAGACCTGGGTGTTCCCCTGAAAGATCTACAAATTCAATATCGCTTTGTTTTTATCGAAGAATATCCTACTTAATAGAATGTGTATATCATAATTTTGTTTTAATTTTGTCTGTTATGCTATACAGGAACAAAACTCTTTAAATTAGATCCCTCTTGCGGCGGACGCCTAGAATTCAGCAGAAACAGATATCAGCAATTTTAAAAATAAATGAGACAAGGACAGTGCATCAAAGGAGACGAAAACGCTTTGTGGTGATAGATAAAAACACACTGACGCAAAAGCCATTTGTTTCAGAGTGTCCACATGTTCGGCGGCAGTTTGATTGATAACTTCAAGCTGTTTTTCTTGAGTTACAAAAACACTGCGACTGTCTGGCCGACAGTGAATAAAAAAAAATGGTGTGGCTCAATACTGCGAATTGCCACCTTATAGTCTACTCAACACGAAATAAAGTTCCTTATCTCGCTGCACCACTTCGCCGCGGGAAAAATTACCAGTCTCAAAATGCGATTTCATTTCTGACCAGCGAAAACTGCTTTGTAAATGATCTGCACGGTTACCAACCTTTAGCTAAAATATTCGCTCTTCTCTCGTACTTTCGATGCAATCAAAAACGTGGCCAGAATTTAACAAGACCCCAACCAGTGAATATTGTGCTCTCATGCAACATGGAAATGAACGTGTAATGAGAATTCACCCTTTCAACATGGTGTTGTTTTCTTGATAAACATTGTCGGACACATCCCTTAAAATAACAATAGCGACTAAACAAGCCAACAGAGTTCGAATTTACACTGGAAAAATTTCGGCAACGATAATTGCTACCACGAGGACTTCATGAATGAGTTACGCCTTACAGGCATCTCAAAGGTAGTAATCTTCAGTCCTCTTTTTTACTTATAAAAGAAGAGAACTTGCGAAAGACTTTAAATGTAAATGTAGCAGACAAAAGTCAAGTATGGTGGCGGAAGACAATCCGTAGAATACACTTCAAATCTAAGCCTAGTTTTCAAGTAGAGAAGTACATTCTAACGGACGAAGCACACTGTAAATAGATCTTTAATAAATATTCTGGATAAGATAGGATGATTTTATGATAGGATGATTCATTATCGACACTTATGTAACACAAAATGATTGTATTAACAGAACTGTTTGCAAACGAATTTCAGTTATATGTTGAACCTCGCGAGCCAAACCTCGCGACGCCATGTTTATGAATGGAATGTGAACTAGGAGAGTGTCACTTCTAGAATTGTGCCCACTAACACAGTAAGAATAAAGAATAGACTACCTGGAAGCGAGAACATTTCCCAAACAAGTTAACATAGAAAACATGAGAAAAACTATAATGCCCCGCACAACACGCGCGAGTTTACACGTTCAATTCCTCGCGTGGATACTCGAGAAAACGCGCGCCGACTATAGATAAACAATCTGATATTTCCAAAATTGTTACAGTAGATTCCCCAGGATAGACAGTCTTGACCAGAACTGAATGTTTTGCGCCGTAAAATCTGTCTCAACAGCAAGCTTGTCTAGGCGCCCCGAAGGAAAGCGAACTCCATTGATTCTTGAGCTCTATTTAGGTGTTGACAAGTCACATGCTGACCCAAGCATTTTAATAATTCCTGGAGATTGTGCCAACAACTAGGGATGGATTTCATTGTCATTTTTATCTATCTATAATAGGATTTTGGACAGATTTATGGAATAAAGGATTGTACTAAACGATTGGAAGGTAATCTTTGAAGCTTGATCTACTGGATGTGTTTCAAAGGCATTAAATCGAAACGGAACCGGCCTGTTTCAGCATGCTACAGAACTGGTTTCTAAAATGCTTTGAAAAAAGCAAGCGTTTTTGAGAATGTTCTCGCTGTTACGTTCGGCTCGAAGGGCGCCAAATTGCTGCATGAAAACTATAACGTGTGTTCCTTGCCACCGCATCGAAAGGGTTTTTCAATTTGCAGCGTGAAAGAGCACCGACAGAAAAGAGAGTATATCCGGGTCAACGGTAGGGTTTTATTTTTAGCAGACAAATCAATTAACCATTGAACAAGTCGGACGCACAGTCTGGAACAATCCAAAACACGAACCAGGGCATACTTGACTCTCTGACCTCGTCGATACAAGAGAAACACGTTCTAGATAGAGCAGATTAGTCGGAGCGCTTTCATTCGTCAGTGAATGGACAGATTTATGATGGTCACAACTGGCCTGAGTCCAGCCCTTTGTCCTCGTAATTAAAGTCGAGATTGTTCCGAGGATGAACGAACTAAAATAGTCCTTGAACTTTGTAGTCCACCCAGTTTGTAATATCACGTATTTGCTTTGTGCCAAAACCCGCGGCACGGCAACCGTAAAATACACGTCTGGATCACTTTTGGACCGTTATGTGCTTGAAACGTCTGCAATTTACTTCACAAATCCCCAGACGGCTTCATTTAACACCAGAAATGTTGGATAGCGAGCTGGAGACAAGTGTTTTGACGCACGAGAACAGATCGCTTCCAAAATCCCAGACAATGACGAGATTTAATCTCATCATAAACCTCGTTGCAGACACAGTAGTAATCTACTAAACGTTGTCTAGAGCGACAAAAGGGCACGAGAAACACGACAGATTGATTTCCTCGGAAGGGCCAAATAAGAATACAGACGCCACTACTAAATTTGACAACGGGGAGTGCGCCAAGAACATTTTGCGAGGATTCGCGCACCACGCGGGGTCCCACGCTATTCACAAAAAGAGAAGTGCACAAAAGAAATAGAATCCGTGCTAATCGTTCCTCCTGGGTTACACTTTAAGCTGACCATCACTGACAGCGAGCATTTAAAGTATGTCATGTTTCCGTTGGCAATTGTTCAACTTTGACACAAGGTCCCTCGTCTCGTGTACACAGCTTTGATGAAAAAGTTAAAACATGAGAACTCCCAGGTAGAATATAAAGGTTTCCATTCTCCTGTCCACTAGATATAACTTATTCATATTACGAAGAGAAACCGCCCTCAGCATGAAGTGTCTTTAACTTACCCAGTGATCAGGTCTTTACCCAGTGCTCAGGCCTATTTTTTTCAGGGAGGGCGTAATGGTACCTCGTTTCCAAGGCCATGGAAACGAGGTCATCGAGAATCAGTTTAGTGCTTCAGAGAGACAGTTGTTTTGTTTATCAACAGGGTATCTGGGTTGTTTATCCTTTCCACACCCTCCGCAGTTGAGGGCTAAAGAAGCGGAGTTAATCACACCTTCGTCTCTGTTGGCGCACCCACGACCCTATTCTAGACCTCCAGCCTCATTCTTAAGGTGCATAAGGTATTATCTGGACTTCTCACACAATAAACAACATCTATATCATGACAGTGAACGTACAGTGTGAAGGAGTAACTGCAACACAGGAGATTAAGTCGTTTTGGGATCAGCTCAGTTTGTTAGAGCGTCTTTTGATACAAATATTCAATTCAAACTTTCTTCACGCTTATCGAAAAAGCTCAATGTTTTGTATTCCTTTCCCTTGACAACATTGCTCGCAAGAAATTCATCCAAAACGAGGCAATACTTTATGGAGCCTTTCCCTGGCTTTCATATGAATGCTCCTGAACAACGGGAGATTTTTGCATAGGGAAGAAAAATCGCTCAGGCTCCTTCCACATCCCGCCAAAGAAATTTCAAATCGCAGCAAACACCGATAATTTTGGATTCGTCTTTAAGGGAAACGCGGGCAGGGAAATCAGGTGATCGTCGTGAAGTCATAGTTTTCGACAAGCTTCGTTTTCAAACTGTTTTTCCGTCCATAGTCATGTTTCTCCCGTTTAAAGACGGTTTTCGAAAAGCTCCGTTTTTGTGACAGGTTAGTGTGGACGGTGGGCCTTACCGTAGAAACAAAGCTGCGTTTTCGCAGCGTGGACGAGGCGTCATTTCCCAAAGCAGAGAATTCCAATGTTTGGGAACAGAAACATGGCCGCCGTGACGTCACATGAAAACGCTCAAAAGAGAGTGAGGTATATAGGGGAATATTTGTTTACAATATTTGCCTCATTAGCATAAGCAATTCGGCTTCTGCTGGAACTACAAATAAATCAGTTCTGAATATTGAAAGTTCATAGTATGATTAACTCTACCAGTGAATATGAGCCAGGT
>OMLO01004300.1_pt1 | contig 11884 bp, 19 predicted proteins | sample 1674811 | NCBI WGS metagenome assembly OMLO01 (sample SAMN06265003, study PRJEB25207) | coral metagenome | isolation source: Coral host | place: Mexico:La Bocana,Puerto Morelos, Mexico | collected 2008-11-13 | reverse complement strand
ATTCACAACAACCAATCTCTCCTATACGTTTCCTATTCTTGAAACTTCCGCCACCGCCTCGTGCGGCTCTACTGGTATAACATAGATGAGAATATGCTTCGAAGAATATGTTTAGGACCAGTTTAGGACAGATCAAAGCAGTCACGCAGCTCTATACTGCAGATCTGCCCGAGTCATGTGACTTCTTTTTGAACCGTTCTGTGTTCGCACGTGAAAGCTTTTGGACATAGCTGGAAGCGGAGTCAAGATGACTCAAAAGATTTTTGGACATCCTGGTTTCACTTTGCCATTTGACACATGCAGATGTTTCCGCGTTGTGACCCTCTTCACATGCTTCATGGCTGGGTCGTGTTTCTTGGTTGACAATCTGGTGTTGCAGGTTACAATGCAAGCCTTTGGAGCATGTGTCAGTTGCCTTGCCTTGGTCTTCATCGCTTGTGCTTGCTATGCAGCATGGAGTGCACCAAAGTGGTCTGGCCAACCAAGGCAGTGCAGTTCATTGAGCAGTTTCATGTGATGTTGTCATTAGGGGCCTGGAACCATGCAGTTCTTATCCGATTCATATGCGGCTATTTTTTTGATCCTTGAGGCCAATTTGGAAGCAGGTCCGCATGTGAAGGTCCTGTCATTCTGGTCATCATTTCCCTTGGAAAAACTTGGTCGAAAATATCATAGGCTTTATGGCTTCTTCCAAGCACCGTCAAGCAACATGAAGAACCATGAACCACAATCAGACACCCTCAAGGAATCAAGGACCATCAAACGCACCTGAACACAATCAAGCAAACCATCAAACAACGTCAGCAACAAAGACCTTGAAAGGAACAATGTCAAAGAAAAGCCAAGCAATGTGAGTATGTTTGGTACCGTGATTTGTGCAAGATAAGTAGTTGGCATTGTTTGACCATTCACGGATTCACAAACCACTCAGATAGATCTTCGATGATCCTTTTTCCTTTTTCCCATCCTCCTTACATCACTCATTTGGCGTCATTTGGCTATATGCAGTAAGTTGTTGATTGTATTGTGAAAGTGAAGAATCATAATGGTCATAGTGGCCATATCATTCCACAACCTTCTGATGGATTGCTGACCTTTCGGTTGGCTCAAGCAATGCAAGGTGAAAACAAGCAGAGCGTTTCATCTAACCTCGTGCTGCTGTCAATTTTTGATTGGCAGCTGAGCTGTAGGGCTACCAGGGACACCTTTGTTTTGGGGAGCACAGGCTGTTTGAACTTAGGACCCTAAAGAATTTTCCACAATTGGCCCCGTGGCCGCCGCCGGTGTTAGCCATGACAGCACTGGAATGTTTTAAGTGGCGAGCCTTTCAGGAGCAGCAAAATCCTGATGCAATCAACAGTGAAGGTCGACAAGGAGTTCCAAGGCCATGATGGTGACCCAACGCTGCTGCAGGAATACTCATTCCGAGTGAGGAGCTGAAGAAACAAGGTCGATTGGGATTGAGGCTGATCGATGGTTTGCGTGGAAGTGCTTTGGCAATCTCCAGGCAGATCTCATTGGATAAGTTGGCCAGTGCGGATGGACCGACGTTGCTTCTGAAACACCCCACAGGGTCGCTTCGACCACGACGTGTTCAGGAAGCCAGAGAACTATATGCAGCAGGTGCTCAGAGCGGAGGTGTTTTAGCTCGGCAGTTCACCGAGCCAATGTCCTCGTTCATTCTCAGGAGGCGAACATGGTATCAGATGCTCACTTATAATCTCGATTCGGAACTTCGTTTGCCAGAGGCCATACTGGCAGAACAAGTACTGTCGAATTGTGGGCTGACATAGACCAGAAGCTCATGATCAGAACTATAACTACAATTGGTGGAGACATGAAGGTGAGCAAGGTCTGCGATGAGCATTCATGAAGGAGAAGTTCGCCGAAGACATGATCGCTCTGGCAAGGGCTATGGGAAACAGAAAGGAAAGAAACCTTGGAGCAGTAGTTCCTACATGGCTGACTATGAAGAGGAGTTTGGGCTGGATGATCAGTGGAACAGCCATTCTCAATTTCTTGGCGGCTATGAGGATGTCGAACCCCAAGCAAACTATGGCAATGAGGATCCGCATGAGTCAGAGAATGCCGTGACCAATGAGGATGAAGTCATGTGGGAGTGTTTTGCTTCTATGGTTTCAGAAGGTCTTGACGAAGTGGATCAGGAGGCAGCCGGGTGTGCAGCAGACGTTTTGCAAGTTGAGGCTGAGGCTTTCTACGTCAAGAATCGTGCTCGGAAGCATGACACTTGAGGAGGAAAGCGCGGGCAGCGGGATTGAAAACAGGGACTTCATCGACAAGTGCATGGAGGAGGATGACCCATATACCTGTTGACCTTTGCGCCTGTGTGTGGTCCTTGGAGTCAATGTCAGAACATCAACATGTATAAGAGTGCAGAAACATGAGCCATGATTTCAGAACAGCGGAGACAGTGGTCAAGTGGGTGCTGCAGACTCTTAGAGGAAGATTGAAGAAGGGTCGTGAAGTTCTGCTGAAAAACCCATGGGTCAATGTTGTGGCGGCTGAAGCGCCTGGAGGATTTGGAGAAAGAGGAGATCTACAGCTACCTCACTGGCGAGGCCCTGTAGAGATCTGTAAGCTGGATCAGTGCATGTATGGATTGACAGATGTCACTCAACCGGACTTCCACATCGGAAGTCTACTGGGATGTTGCTGTCTTCCGAGGTGCATGAAAGAACAGCTTTCAAAGCTAAGTGATTCGTGATCAATCTCATGGACATATGCCACTGGAAGGAGGAACATTGACAAAACAATCCCAACAATAACCACTCTTCTTTTTTGAGGCGATTCTCGATCGAGCCCTTGACGAGTTGAAAGGAAGCGTAATCAACCATGCGTTTCCTGCTGAACAAGAAGGAGAAGGACATTTGGAACATGGTCTTATTCTTGAGATGGAGTTTTCTCAGAGCAGGATGTGGCTGAACCTATGATGAAGAGAAGGAGGCTGGACTTGAATGAATGAGCTCAGTCGTGAGGAGGGTTTTCAGGATGCAGAGGATGAGACACAGGGAGAAAAACGCGTGGCTGGAGTTGAAGCGAAGAGGAAAGCGGGTTGGATGAAGCTACCGCGAGACAAATGTGTAGCTATCCGCAGGCTTCACCAAATGATGGGGCGCTGTTCTGCAGCAGCTCTTGCAAGGATCAGGATGTTCAGGGGATGTCCTAGAAGGAGTCAAACATTTTCAGTGTTAAGCCTGTGAGGAGATGAAGAATGAGCAACGACCACCTGTGACAAAACCTCCAAGATCCGCTTCGCAGCAAAAGTTCAACTATGAGGTCTCCTTGGATGCTTTTGAAGTTCATGATGCGGCAGGCCATCGTCATACAGTCTTGTCAATGGTGGACACGGCGACAAAATACCATGTGGGACAGCAGCCTCACCAACTTCAAAAGCGTGTGCTGATGCCATGAACACTTCTTGGATTTCATGGGCCGGAGCACCGACCTATGTGGTGACAGATCAAGGAGTCCACAACAAGGGTAGACTTTCTGCCTTACTGACATCACAAGGAACCCAAGTTCGTGTTGTTGGACTACATGCCCCTTTCCAACTTAGCTCAGGAGAACGTCAAGGTGGAATTTTCAAGGAGATCATGAAGAAAGCTATCCAAGAGAGGCAGTTACAAGGAGCCCATGTGATTGCAGCTTTGTGTTCGGAGACAGCAAAAGGTGAAGAACTCGCCGGTGAATCATATGGGTTCTACACCATCACAATGGGTGTTGGGACAGCAGCCTCCGGATGTGACAAGCATCATCAGCGATGACTTCGACGAGACTCTGGGCGCACTGCAGATTCTGGCAGACATTGAGGATGGAGAAGTTTTGCCCCAGGACAAATTCATGATGCAACTTCTGGTGAGACAGCGCGCAAAAGAGGCATATGTAAAAGTGGATGCTCACAACGCATCCGGAAAGCTATGTTGAGGAAGAGTGTGCCTACGAGGGGTCCCTTTCGGAGTGGTGATCTTGTGTCGTTCTTGAGAAGAGGTACGCGGTATGGCCCAGCAAGGACAACAGAAGGTCGAGGATCTCTTCAGCGGATCCACGCTGGCGTGACTGTTTTGGTGGCTGAGACGTCATGCAGGCCAGCGACATCAGAGGAGGTGGCGAAGAAGTATGCGTTGGAGCTTCGACCATCGGCGAGAGGAAGGAGAGTGACGCATTCCTTTTGAGGACAAGAAGTTCGAGGAGATCAGACACCGTTTCTTGACCTGCGTGATGACGGTGCACCAGCTACAACCCCATCTGGTTCAGAAGCGGTTGCTAACCCTGGACTTATAATCCCGAACCGGGGGTCAACTTTGGTTGAACCAACCATGGGTGGCCATGAGGGAGCAGAGAGCGAGGAGGTAGCACAGATCATGGGCCAAGCTATATACCCCGACCGATGTGGAACCTTCGCCGCGACCAGGTTTGGAACAACTTGTTGTTCCCATGGATGATGGAGATGATCTGAATCAAATTATGAGTGGAGAACCATTTAATCCACAAGTCACCGCAGAGCAACCAGAGGCAGAGATGACCCCGGTGACGGTGGCGAGCTTATAGGGCAACATCAAGAGTCTGAACAAACGCAACAGGATACTGCACTTACGCAGGCTATGAGACGCAGCCTTGATGCCCTGGGTGGTCATCATGCCCCACGTCAAAACACAACGAGTCCTTATGGAATTTTCGAAAGTTCACCGTTGGCATGCTTTTGTGGCTAGCAGGACAGAGAAGATGTACAAGAAGAAGGTTGCTAAGAAGGGCGCAGGTAGAGAGCTGCCTATGAGAAGGAGGACGCAGCTGTTCAGCAGAAGCTGGACGCAACGAGAGTAAACGAATGGAACAACTGGACAAAGTTCTCGGACGGCAAGTGGATCACCCGAGAGGTAGAGAGTGACAAGTCAGAACCAGGAGAAGAAAGTATTTTGAAGTCAAGATTGGTAGTCAGAGGAGACTTAGAGGATGCTTCAAAGACGAGGACAGATTCACCAACGGCCTCACAGCTGATGCTTTCATTGGTCTTTACCCTGGCTGCGCGCAGGGACACACCACTTCGGGGGAGAGACATTTCGGCAGCGTTTCTGCAAGGATCAAAACTTGACAGAACGCTGATTTTGTCTCAGTATTCCTGGACAGCCGCCTGATCTTCTATATCAAGTTTCTTCGACAGACTATGGCACCAAGAATCCACCACAAGGGAGGTTCAAGAACTTGGATGCATCAGTGAAGGAAGAAGGTCTGACGGTCATACCCTTCAAGAATGCTTCCTACAGCCTTAGTGCAGAAGATGGCAGTTTGGCTGGACTGGTGGCAGTTCATGTCGACGACCTGATTTGGACAGGTGGCGAGCAGATTGAGAATGTGATGAAGAAGATCTGTGACATGTACAAGTCGGGAAGTTGGAGAAGGACAACTTCCGCTATTGTGGAAGAGACACCCGACATGACCAGCATGGCATCCACGTCGACTGTGATTCCTTGATTGATCGTGTCAAGCCAATCTTCTTGGATGTGAAGGAGAAAAAGAAGAGCTTTGAGAAGGTTGGAGATCGCTTAAAAGGACAACTGCGGAGCATCATTGGATCTTTGGCTTGGTTGGCTAGAGTATGCCGACCAGATCTTTCCTACCCCGTGTGCAAATTGCAGTCATGTGTGCATTCGGCCACATATGAAGATGTGAAGTATGCTAACAATGTGGTGAGGATTGCTCAACAGACAAAAGGGCATGGCATCACCTATCCACGAGGAGACTATGATTGTCGGCGTACAAGAATATTATCCGTAGCCATTTTGGCTCAAGCCATTTTGGCTCAAGTTGCAAGCAACTTGATCGGTGTAGTGGGTTCACAAAGAACTCAGGTTGCACGTAGTTTTTGGCCATGCCGTTGCAGCGCTGGCTGCTGCTGGCGCCTGCTTTTTCGAACGCGGTTGGTTGCGCTGCGCGCGGTTTGGCTTCTACAATTAAATCTTGCTTGCAATTAGTAAAACGAAACGGTGTCTTGACGCAAGGTGAGTGTGTTTTTCGACACGCGGTTACCTGTGAAGTGTTGTGCGTGGAATTACCTTGGCTGCTCGCGTGTGCTGTTCACACGATTGGCTACTGGTTTAGCGCTTTGGTCTTGCTGTCTTGCGTCTACGCAGGTCACAGATGCGTCTCACCTTTCTTGGTTTCCTTGTTGGGGGTGGTTGTCTTGCCTGTTGGGGGGGGTTCTTGGCTGCTGACCAGGTGCTTGCTGCCCAAATTTGTGGTGGATTCCTTTCTTGTCCTTGTTCCCTGCCTTCTCCGGCTCGCTTGGTGGGGCGTGTTCGAGTCGTTGGGTGTCGTTTCGGGTGGAAGCGGCGTCTGTTCTTACGTCTCCATGTTAGTCCGCTACCTCCTTCTCCTCCCTGCAATGGCTCCTTTCGCGGCGGCGGAGGGTCTATGGAACTTGATTTGTTGAAAGGGTTCACTGATCTCCTTAATAGATTTTGACCCTACTAAGGACAGTCAGGTGGCAGAAAGTGGAAAGGGATCCTTTACCCCCTACCCTAAAAGCGAAGGTGGTAGTAAGGGAAAAGGGCAGAGCACTAAAAGTTTTTCTCCTAAACAATCCTTCTACGACCAACCTGGCAAGGGGTCCAAAGGGGGAATTGGTGCTGAAGAGAACGGAGCTCTTTTAGATGCTCTTAAACGTTTAGTTGAAAGGGCTTCCCGAAACAATGGTACTGGGCTTATTCAAAGACCTTGTGGACGCTGCGAAAAACGGCAAAACCCTTGGGTCAAAAAAACGAAAACTTAAAGGTAAACGAACCACTCAGACTCCTGGCTCGCAGCCTCAAAAAGGATCCCCCAAAGGTCAGGGTTTTGAAAAAGGGAAGGGTTTTCAGATTGGTAAAGGTACTGGGCCGCAAATTTCTGATAAGGGGAAGAGTTTTGGTAAGGGGAAGCCCCAAAAAGTCCCCCAAAAGAACATAGGTTTCCAACCTGTCAGACTTCACCCAAAAGGATGGGCCAGTTGGGGCTGCCATGAGCTCAGAAAAATTACGGTCAGCCTTAGAAAATGGTCAAGTGCCTTCTGGGTGCGTCACTTGGGTGCGCCCGGATCAGATTTTAGAATTCAAAACTTTGGCGCAAACACACAACATAACTAAGGCTTATGCCCTGGTCTGTCTGGCTGAAAGTCCCCAGGTTACACCCCCACAACCAGGTGGTGTCAAGCGAAAACTCCCCGCTACTAACCGACACGGATCTTTGGGATTAGGTGATTTTTGGGCTTATCCCCTCCACGCTCAGTACCCCCAGCTACCCAGCTGTGTAACAATTTCCAATTGTCGTTATTCCACCCCATCAATTCCATAGTACTTTTGGTTGGAAAAGTTTGACTCACAACACTAAGTTTGGGGGAGAAGAAGATGTCCTCGAAGGTTATGTCAAAATTGATCAGAACGGTTCGTATGATGTCCTTCGAAAATCTGGGACCAGGGGTTTGTTCATTTCCCAAATCCTTAAAGAAAATCCCAATCCTTGTAGCGTTGCTTGGATTCGGCGCACTTGTGGGGAGGGAACGGACCATCAGTACATGGCTAGATGCCGGCAAATTAGTCAAACGAAAACCCAACCGTTGAAATTTCGCATTGGCGGAGGGGCCTGCTTGGGAATCACCGGTGGTGAGCCGGACCAAAAACCCAGCCTGTGGCAAGTGCGTGGAGTGCCAGCCAAGTGGAATCCACAAGATGTTACAAGATGTCTCGAAGGAGCTGGGTTCCAGGAGATCACGGTACTCCGACGACCGGTACGATCAAACCATTGGTTGGTTATTTGTAATGTCACTTCCGAGTTCTAGAATTTCCATTGTTTTTGGGGTTGAATCTCATGGAGTGTGTCTTACCCTTTCCCGACCCCCACCACGCAACTCGGTCACCAATCAGCAGCCGGTACATGGCCGAAAAGCGCAACTAAGGTTTCCACTGTTGCGGCTCCGGAAGAGCTAGACAACTCTAGAGAGAACGTGACTCTTACTGAAGGTCAAAGCAATAAAAACACAAGACCATGCGGGACACCCCCTATTCCTTGGTGGATTGTGGTGGACAGGGGAACTGCGGATGGACCTGTGTCAGTGTTAGACTGACCGTTAGACAGGGTATGAGCCTTGAGCAGGCCCTATCTGAGGTACAAACCACCACAAGGACCCTTCGTGCTGATGTCTGCAGTCACATTTCTCGACATGCCCAGGATTATAAACCTAGTTGGGTGCGTCACGACGAAGAAACTGAGAACACTGCTGCAGGTACCATTCCACAAACCTTTGAAGAATGGACCAGTTCTTTACTAAGGAACAAACAGTGGATTTGTGGCATGGCCTTGGAAGCCGCTGCACGTCGGTGCGGTGTAAAAATACTTGTTCTTGAAGAAAAGGATGGAGAGGTTGGAGAGCCGTTGGTTTGCGGAACTGGGAAAAACGTGAAGCCACCCTTATCCTTTATTTGAAAAATCAACATTTTCAGTTGGTTCTTAAAAAAGATGGCATTGAATTACCTAGGGATTGGGTCCAGGCTAAAGCTACTGACAACCAAAAAAATTCGGGGTGCTGGGGCACTGTGGGGGGACTGCGTGCTTTTCGAGCTCAAAGTCTTCGGTTTTGGCCTCAGCACGCGCCAACTAGGTCCGACAGTGTCGCTCCTAAATTTCGACTCTGGGGAAAGACCCCGCCGCAAGGTGCGAGAAGTGGTAGTGGAATAGACACGGTTCTTAATTCTCCTTGCGCGCGAAAAACAAGCACACAGTCTGATGTACGGGAAAAAGCCATATACTTGGAAAGATTGGGGAAAACAAACGGCTTGGGTCCAAATTCGGAACTTTGTTTCCTGTTTCAGTACAGGAGCAGCTCACCAGGCGATGGTGGACATGTCAGCTTTGTGGCTTTCAGGTTTTTGTGAAAAGAAACCAGGGAAAATATTCTGAGGCCCACGGCGGAGCTCGAAGGCATCATCTCATTAAAGCGCATGGGTTTCGAACTATTCCCCGCCTTCCCCGCAATGATCTTGTTCATTCTGCTGTTGCTGCTGCTAGGAAAAAACACAACCTTGAAATAGGATGGAAAGCAGTGTGGACGGCCTACAATGAGGCAAGGTGGCCCGGGGCCCACCGAATTGCATTGCAAGGTAAAACCATTGTTAGGAGAGCTGGATTTGTTGTTCACCGTCACACTTGCATTGACTGTGGACAGGAAATGGATCGAGGGGATGCGCCGAAGCGAAATCCTTGCGCTTGTGACCCTAATGCTCATAACGCACCTCCTTAAGGCCGAGCGTATCAAGTTGTGGAGAAGTTTTCAAAAGCTCAGAAACCTTGCCACGAGGGAGGCTCGAAAGCTCCGATATCAAACTGCTATGACCAGGAAAGAATCTGCTATCCAAGCCAGTAAAATTGCTGCTGCCAAAAAGAAGCAACTTTTTTCTAACAAGGCGGACGGTTGTTGTGCTACGCGTAGAAACCATAGGGGGGAACGTGTTGGGGAGGCCAGCCATCCGGGCCCCACTAGGTGCCTGTCCAGTCTAGGTCTTTGGAGTCTTAACATTCGCAACTGGAATAAACATGGCGCTGCTTTGCTTGATGAAGCTGAAGCTGCTAATGTCCACATTGTTTGTTGTCAAGAAACTAATTTGTATTCTTGCGATTTTGAAGTCGCTGTTGCCGCGGCTCATAGACAAGGATGGCAACTTTTGTGCACACCTCCAGTAGGTAATCGCCGTGGTGGACTTGCGGTGGCCGTTCGGGAACCTTTGGCTGCTGCTCAGATCCAAAAAGTTTCCAATGAAACGGGACAAGTTTTGCGGGTTGAAATCCACTCCTCCGGTGCCCCCTTTAGAGATTGTTTATGTTTAACCTGTATCAACTTCCTGGGTGTTGGGACCCTGCCATTTCCCATCCGGTTGCTGGTCTTGAGCTTACACCTTGGATTTGCTGCGGGGATTTCAACCGCAATGTGGAACAACTTGACTTGGGTCAGCTTGTTGGAACTGGTAGACATTCCACCACTAAACACCCCATCGATGCTTTTTGGGTTAGCCACCTGTTTCCTGAAACTGCTGGCGGTGAAAAACCTAGTTTTGGCTGCGACCATAGTTTAGCATGGGCTGTTATTAAGGGTTCAAACCAAGGGGCAGTTCTGCAGTTTGGACCTTTCGCCACTGCCGGAGGTCTTCGGCTCCTCTTCTTGTACTGGATCAGGAGATTGCTCAGCAAGCCTGGACTGAGGTAGCTTGCAATAAAAAACAATGGCAAGAGGCGCTGCTAGGTGATGTAGAAACTGTTTGGAAGCAATGGACCTCGGACTTCCAAAACTTCTTAGTCAAAACTCAGCAAATCCTCCCGCCTAAGAAAGGCACTCTAATGGGTGCTGTACCATCTCTTGTGTGCACTGGACACCATGGCGCTGCAGGTCAGGGTCTTAAAGAGCGGGTGTTGCGACGAGGAATTCGACGTGTTCGAGAAGCCGCAGTTCTTGCCCGCAAAGGGGCCCCTTATCCCAAGGGTCTTATTAAAAACATTTCCAAAAGCCTTGATCCCCATCATAGCACTTGGGTTCGTAATCAGCAATGGTCCTTAGCTGAAGCCGAACTCTTGGCTCGACTGGACGACTTGGTTAAAACTGAACCAACTGCCTGAAGCTTGTAAGTGGGTTAAGTACACCAATCCCCCCCCTTTCCTTTTGGACTCTGGGGAGGCTGGTAGGGTTGCTTGCTTGCGCAAGTTACATCCTTTTTGGAAACGGATCTTTGGGTGTGACACTCTTGAGGGCTCTGATCCTCAAGCTTTCTGTCAACTTTATTATGAGGACCTTCCGGAAACTCGCCCTGAGTATGCTAATACCCCTTTGACCTTGTGGGACTTGAGACATGCTGCGGTGGATATGACTGCAAAGCTACGGGGCCCGATGGTATTTCGGCTCAAAATTTGCTTACCATGCCCAACGAAGGATGGGAACGTTTTACGGCAATGATTGGTCGCTTTGAAAACCTGAGTCAGTTTCCTGCTGCCGTCACACACTGGAAAGTTGTCTTCATTCCAAAGGGTGGCTCCAATGACAAACTCACTGTGGACAAACTTCGGCCATTGCGCGTGGGCTCAACGGTATACCGAATTTGGGCGCGATGCCGCGTCAAGCAGCTCAGCCCTTTACTTGAGCAGCATTTGGCCCCCTTGCAGGCCAACCGGAAAATGGATCCAGAAGTCCTCCATCTCATTCTTCGCGGACAGTGTCCCCCGGAGCTTTATCCCTATGGTTTGGCGCTGGATTATATGAAGGCTTTCGACAGTTTGAATTGCAGCCTTGGGCTCCACTTGTTGCAAAAAGTTGGGGTTCCTAAAAAGATTTTGGGTCTTTTAGCCTCTCAGTGGCAAAGGCAGGCCCGATGGTTGAGTTTGGGAGGAGCCATCCATGCGGAGCCACTGCGAAATGCGCCCAGCTTAATGCAGGGTGAGCCCTGGTCACCCATCACTTTGCCCTTGGTGCTCTCGTGTCCGGCAAGGAGATGCGCTAGGATTTTTCCTGCTGTTCGTTGCACCCTCTATCTGGATGATAGAACTATATGGTCAGCCGTGACGTGAATGCCCTCAAAGATGCCCTTCACGATTGGGAACAACTGGCAACGGTTACCAGACTTTGTACTAACCATGCCAAAACTCAGTTCTGGGTCCGCACGGCACGGGTTGCCGCTCGCTTTTCTGAAGATGAAGCTCCCTTTCCGATCAAGCAGCGTGTGGAAGTTTTAGGTTTTCATCTTGGCGCCAGGCCGCATGAACACCCCAAAAGAATTGAAGCCACTGGCATGGCATTTGGGTGTTTCAAATGTATTTGGGTGTTTCAAATTGGCTTGACCATTGGCCCAAATCC
>OMLO01004299.1_pt1 | contig 11884 bp, 3 predicted proteins | sample 1674811 | NCBI WGS metagenome assembly OMLO01 (sample SAMN06265003, study PRJEB25207) | coral metagenome | isolation source: Coral host | place: Mexico:La Bocana,Puerto Morelos, Mexico | collected 2008-11-13 | reverse complement strand
TCTTGTTTGTTAAGCATGTCGAAAGATGGATGGCGAAAGATATCCGCTATGCACGTAACACTGAAAGCGGGTATAAGATGCATGCTCAAGTAATGAAGTCTGGCATCAAAGTTTCGATTAAAACCGAATAAAATGAAGAGTTTATAGGATTAAAATAATTTTTTTTCTACAAATTATTTTTGCATAGATTATCAGCAATAGTTATGATAATTATTGTTTATATAGTGTCTAGAAATACACTTTGTTTCGCTGTAAAGTAGAATTGACTTGTGTTGGTTTTCTTGGACTAAGTGGTAGTTTTGAGATTATAGCTAGGTGTGCAAACGTAGTAAAATATGTACCTTCGGCACGAAGCCACCATTCACTTTGATTGTAGAGACTATAATTATTTTTTTTACTTTTATTTTTTTATTTTTTGGTTTAGTCTTGGTAGACCCTTCTGTAAATCACTCGCTATTAGTAAAATAGTCATGCTCAATAAAGTTATTATCATTCATTGAATAATTGTTTCGGCGATTGTATAACTTCGAAAAAATGAAAAGCTTGGCCTCTTTGTTTTTCTATTATTTTGTCTTCAATGCGAGTCCTATTGCAAAACCATTAGGGAGTTTGAATGTGCACAACAGAGACGCGGAGATATGTATTTTACCTGTACGAATTCTCGCAATAATCCAAGTTATAACACAGAGGCAAATGTAAAATAAAAATTTATAAATATTAGTCCTCTTGGGTAACGACCTCCAGATAACTCAGAATTTGGTTTATATATTTCACATTTTGCAGCGGACGGCAAAGAAATATACCAAGAATTAAAACGCACGTGCACAGCATTGTTCTGTTGCTGAAAACTTTTGTTTAGCGACGTTCCTGTTGTTGATGTGGTTTTCTTAAATCTATAATGTCTCTAATGATACTACGCCTTTCTAGTCATAAGCTTCAGACAAATAAAATGGATTTTCTACAGAATTTGTTCACCATGCCATAAAAGCATGCGGTTCCCGATTGGACTTGTTTCCCACAACCAGAAATCGCTTTATACCTGATCCTGTTCGGTGGATCCGGTGGGTCGGGTGATTGTTGAGGCTGGAAGGCTCATTGCACTGAGGTTTGATTCACTCGTAGGATGTACCCGGCGTGCCAAGTAACCGGTGCAGCACATCATTTTCTTCATCTTCGATCTGAATTGCTGGTTCAACAGAGCATAGACAAACGGGTTAACAGCAACATTAAACATAACCATTGTGTTAGCGATGGCCACTGAAACGGGACCAGCAGACGTGAAGGAGTAGATGACTTGATCCGTGCCCCAGCAGATTCCGAATATAACACTGAGAGTTACAACCATCGATGTGACACGTTTTCGCACCCTGATCACGCCCTAAGTATTGATAAATGAAAATATGCAATTCTTTAGGAGGGAAAACAATTAAAATTTCGATCAGCAAAAAGAAAAAAATGGGCTAAATGAAATCACATAGTAACTTTTAGGTATGTTTTAGGGCCTCTTTATATAACTAATTTCAGCTCATGCTGAAATTCCAACCTGGCTTCTGAAACAAATCCTCTTGAAGTCAAATTGGCGATTACACAGCCCGGGCCGCAATTCTGAAAATCACCGGGCTATAGGATTCTCAGAAATTGAGCGCCAAAATAGGCCAAACTGCGAGAGAGGTAATGCCCCCATTTTTCACGATTCGTGCTCTCGACGCCATTTTGATTCTCTTAAGACTGTTCACGAGATTTCATATTTGGCACCGAGGCTAATATCTGATTTCAGAAATTGGCTATGTATTCAGGCAGGAAGGTCATCTACCCAACCAATAAACTGAAGGATGATCTGAAATTCCTCAACCTGGTTTTTACTTATAAAAGCAGACCTACTGCTTCTTTGAAGTAATTTTAAAGTGGGGTATGTACTGCTTAATGAGTTTTTATCGGCGGAAATTTATAAATTATATGGCTTCAGTCAAAGTGAACACTTACTCTTTGTTGGTGGGTAAGTTGATTGTCATCGTTACGTTTAAACCATAGAACATATACAACTCGCGAGTAAATCACAGCCATCACTAAAAACGTAAGGACTGTCAGGGTATTCCAGTTCAGAATCTGATAAGCAGAGTCCATCCACTTCTCAGGCCAATCAAACACACAGGAATAACTTTCCTCGTCAAATTTCAGAACCAGAAACGCTGGGATATTGACTATTAATGAAAAGGCCCACGAACCAGTGATGATGACCTAAGATATTAAAACGTTAAGCTTGTAAACTTGATTTGAAATAGCTTTAGTAGACCTTAATAGTCTTAAAAAGGTATTCAGAGGTATCGAACTTTTTGTTTTTCTCAAGTGTTATGCATTGTTTTAGCCTATCTGAAGTGCTTTTACAGCTTTGTAGGTTAACTTAAGGGTACGCGATCACAACGTCTATCTATGTAGTAATTCTAGGAGAACTTAAGTCTTTTCGAATTTATTTGGTCTTTTTTGTACAAGTTTCTCTCTGAGAAACATAGCTGCCCTCTTTTGTTGCCCAACACGACCTTTTTTTTATAAATCCGAACTAAATAACAGGCATTAGCCGGCGCGGAGGAGATCAAACGCCTTTTGAACATGCAACCTGAATTGACAGGAACCATAAGTTGGATGCCACTCGTCATTTAATTTCCGTAGTATGTCTGCCCTTGTCCTTCGCTTTTTGTACTATCGGGTATTCGGGATGCAAATACTTTTGTACACAAATGAAGTTTTACTTACTATTACGGTGCGTGTGCGTAATCATATAAATTTAAAAACTAAGCGATTAACTGAATGATTAGTAAAATGATTTAATTCCCTTTCTTTGAGAGCTTTGACACCGGTTACCCATATCTTTTCAGTAAATAAAATTAAATTTCTAATCATCAAATATGGCAACAAAAGCCCTCTAAAAGGACATGTGGTAACTGGATAGTGAGATTGCTCCGAAAACTTCCGAAACGTCACGGACTATCTTATCTACTTACTTACTTACTTACACACCCGATGACATAGAGGTTACCAGCTAAAGCTAGTAACCACAAAAAATGAGCCAGTATTACCTTCAGTTTACGTTTAGTCAGTTTCCCTTTGTCACCAAAAGGATAAACTACTGCATAATATCGCTCAAAAGCGATTGCAGCCAGAGTAACAAACGAAGCAGTTGCTCCAACGCTGGCAATCTGTCCATCTGTAACCAATTTACATAACACTGTACCAATCGCACCGTCTGGATGGTGTATGTGGGAAAGCTTGTTAAATATATGTGGAACGTTGAACACCGCGAAAAGAATATCTGCCAGAGCCAGGTTGAGGAGAAGATAATTGATGGGAATCCTGTGGAATTACAAGAGCTCTTAATTATTAACCGTGCCGGACTGGAACTTGCGCAAAGGATATCAGTATGCCAGAGCTAAGCTAAGGACTGAGAAAAATCCTCACGAATCCTGTAGAATAGGCCACTTTCGATGTATTAAAATTCAGCTTGATAGTGAGGCCCAGAGGACACAAACAAAACAAAAATGATTGAACTTTGTCATTAATTCATCAATTCAGTTTTCAGTTTCCTTTGTCTGTGTCCTCTAAGCCTCACTGCCAAGCTAAATTTTAATATATCAAAATCGATCTGTTGCAAGCTACTGGTGAGGCATTATTAACTCGTCAAGCGGAGGGGGGGGGGGGGGGGGGGGTGGTAACTGCAAGTCTTTTTTATTCCTCTTGGGACTTTTATTACAACCTTTTCAGTACCGAAGTTTTGTTTCCACCTAAAGTTGCTCGCAGAGCCAAACGAACGAGAACAAACCGGAAGAGTCTAACGAGGCTAAAGAACGCCGTGTCAGTGAATCGTGTGAAAATACCTCATATCTCGATTGATCATTATGACCAGACAAACCAACGAGTTTCCCACTAAATCTACCATGACCAGGATGGAGAACACCGTTGTTATGGCAACACCAGTCAATTCGGACATGATGGGGGAGTGTCAACGTTCGTGTCGTACGCCCTGAATAAAAACAGAACAACGATTATCAGTAATGCTACTCCCGGGAGTAAAAAGAGCTAAAAATGGGACGCTTGTGGAAAATTCTAAAGGAACCCCTAAAAGATCCTGTTTTGCGGGCGTGGCTTAAAATTTCTTCACCTCTCACATAACGCCTAGTGTCCTATAATTTTTTTCTGTTGTTTTGAATTGAGTCACTCAATTCATAAATATGGCCCAATTCTCAGTGTAGGACAAGAAACAATCGTGACTATGATCATGGTGCTGTTATAAGGATTTATTGGGTACAAACAAGGTGCTGTTGAACCTAAACGAACCTGGGGACTCTTCATTTTTATTTCAAAGTTTAGTTCCTATTATATAAACAATCCATAGGCAAAGTTGGAGAAAAATCTTATTGCAGGTTCTATTTCAGTGGAGTGACCTTAAGAATATGAAAATGTATGGACTGTTCTAATGGACGCAATATTAATATTATCAGGGCCAAGCACTACAATATAAAGATCCTATGATCTGGCATTTTATTTAGCTTACTTAGTGAACTAGAGTAGTCTGTCCTCCTTTTTTGTCCTGAGCTCTTCGAGATCCCAAGCTTAGCAAAATATCAACCTGGCGTGTGAACGAGCCAAAACGCAAGGGTGTGGGGCTGTGGAAAGACAAAATTTGTCTTTCAAGCGCCCGCCTCGCGCTAGCTGTCGCGCGCTCGAAAAAAAGTAACTCGTACAAAAAAATAAACGTGTATGGTTAGACTACACTAGGAGAATCGGCAAATCTAACACAAACAGTTTTCGCATTCATTTTTCGTTCGATTGATTGATTTAGCTAAAACCGATTCACATGAATGCAAATAAAATTTGAGCACTGCGTCGTGTCTAAGTTGGTATTTAAACGGTTTTCACACAGTTTTTATTAGTATATACCAGACCAGTGGATTGTAGTTTTGCCGCATTCCTATTGCCTGCTTTAATTAAACTGGGGTGGCGCTAATGGTTTCTAGGTTTCTAGGTTTCCTACCGTATCAGAAGAAGACGTTTTAGCAGTCTTTGAAACAGCTGCCCCTTCTAACGCAAAGCAAAATACATAATAGGGCTTCGCAGTATTTTAAAGAACGGTTTTTTGATATTTTTAGCCGTGAAGATAAAAGCGAAAACCAGGACAAAACGATTTGTAAAAAGTTGCAATTTACAGCAACTTCGACAACGCAGCTTTCAAAAGTGTTATTATCCACAAGTTTGTAGCGAAATTAAAACAATGAAATTTTCAAAATGTCTTTGAGCATGGTCTCAACGAAGAAGAATTTGCAACCCCTTTATAAAAATTGTCGCTGAAGATTTTTGTGAAGTGCCTCCAAAAGTTTCAGAAAACGAGACGAGAGTAGTATAACAAAAAGTCGCCTACCGTAAAATTTGCAATTCACTTCGATGTGATTCTTCCCAGGGCAGCTTTTAGCAAAATTGTGAATTCTTAACTGAATTAACCTTTTCAGTAGATCAACGAACCAACCACTTTACCCGTTGCGTTTTATTTACCGCTTTATAACTTATCTTAATATATTGACGAAACACATGGCTTTTCTTGCACACTGTTGTAAGTTTTTTTTGCTCACATTAACTTGCAAGAATGCAACCTCTCTGTTGTCTTGAAAGTACTTTATTCGGCTGTTTTGGTGTAGAGCTGGTTCGAGAACAACAGTGTCTGAAAATGTGGTCAAACACGGTGTTTCATGTTTGACATATCTTCCCAATCGAAACTAAACCTAACGAGAAAACGGTAAAATAGAATCATTAAAATCTATGTTAATTAGTATCAGATACCCTTACGTGTTTTTTTGGTTAAGCTTGATAAATTATTAATGAGTTTGAGAAGTTCCAAAATTTAGGTGGCGAAAAGAACCTTGTTTTCAAAAGTCTGAAGAAAAAGAAAGCACGCGGAAAGACGTTCGCCATGTTGCTATATCTGTCTGCAATCTCAAGATTGCAATAATGAATTGCTTATTTGAATATTGAACCCGCAACTCGTTTTAAGAATACTAGAATTAATTTTTTTAAAAAAAATTCCGCTATTAAACTAGTAAAATTTTGAAAAAAATGCAAATAAGATACTAAGAAACTAATCCATTAGCTCACGCCATTTTTCAATTTCTTAAATTAACGGACACCCGCTTGGCTGGCGTCTAAGCGGCAATCATCAATAAAATCCCCAAGTAATCAATTTATTACTGTATTGTATTAATTTCAACCCCCCTAGCTTTTGGAACCAAAGGTGGAATGGGAGCTGATTGCAATTGCTTGAATATTAAGCTCGCTAGTCATTTTAAAAATCAATATTAATTATATCGATTTTTTGAACGTTAAAACCGTTAGCCGTATTCTTGGAACGGCTAGTGGGTTCAATTTTTCAACAATCAACTCATCATTGCATTCTTGACAACTAGCGAGTTTTGTATTCAAATAATCAATTCATTAATGTAATCTTGAGGGGTACGCTTCACTTGGTTTGACACTAAGTATTCTGACCCATACTAACTTTCGGAGTCGCTGCGTGCACTTTCACATTAATTTGACAATCTTTCTCAAAACAGCTGTATATACTAAAACAAACAATTATTCCCCTCTGTGTCAATTAGTGCTGTAGAGATATCTTCCCTTAGTGAATTATTCAGTGATGAACGGTGCCTTTATTTTAATTTATTTAGTTTATTTCTGCCTTCCACTGAAACCGAATTTGATTTTGCTCGAACAGTGAGTAATTACATATTTCATTTTTGCTCATCGTTGACGGATTTTTCTGTAAGCGAAATGGAAAATCATATAATCCATGAAAATATCAGAAATATCGCTGAAATGGAAGGACGGTGCGTGTGTTCTAGAAACAGATGGTGGTTGCCTTCAAATAACGTGTGTTCCAAAAGCCAAAGAGAAGCACGAGTTTTAAAGAAATTATCATAATCATTCTACATTAGCAAGCATTCCAAAAGGAGCCCAAGCAAACTCAGACAAGCTACAAAATATTTATTTGCCGGATCAATGCATTGTTCTAATTTAAACCTTTAAGTTGCCCCATATCAAGAGGAATGTTTTTTTGTTATTAAAGTTTTCAAAGAAGCGAATAGCCGTGCACATACCTTAATTTCTTTGACAAATCTCGAGATAAAAATAAGTTTTTGTTGCTGATAAAAATGTCCCTGACAAAATTTTGTGTTTTATACCAAGAGAACGTCAATGAAAAAGTTACGTTCATCTTCTCTTGTTCATACCTATTCTAACTGATAAATATTTCTTGAACGATATTGAATACAATACAGAGCAACGAGTTAATTCTCTGGTAAACGAGTCGGAAAAACAATCCGGCATTATTTGACTTACCTCGAGAAGTTTAAGGCGAAATTGTCGTATGACTGGAAAATATACACCACTTGGCTCGAGGCGTTTCCAAGAACGGACTTATGAGGAATATATCAGTTTTGTTAATTAATTAATTATTAATGACTGTGTATATACATTTTCATTACAAAAGAGACACCAATGGCCAGATGGTTGATCAGAGAAATAAAAAAAAACCAAATTGTTGATTTATCACTCAAGCAAACATGGAAACAAAGATAGAACTTCAATGCATATAGGAAATTGGAATTAACTTGACTCAGAAGTTGATCGACGTAAGTAACGTTAATAAATAAAACGTCATGTGCGGAATAATTAATCTGAATTAGCTTTCATCTAGGCAAATTTCAGTCATTCTCATTGGTTATGGGTTTCCACGTTAGGAAATGCTTTCGACTATTTTTTGTAATTTACACGGGCGGGAACTCCAGAGCGTTACATGAAGGATATGCATGGATGTGTACGAAGTTGCAGGGAGAGCGTGTAATTCTCTTTTGAGGGATGCCATCCCACGCCCACCTGTCAACAGGAGAGTCTAGTTATGCCGGGGCTGTCAGTTTGACTTCTCGAGCAGGCGGAGTTTGTTTCAACCTCGTTCCCAGGGTCCTCTCTCTTCCTAACTCGAGAAAGTACCCTGGTTGCGGCTGGTCACGTGGCTTGGTTACCCAGCAATAGTTAACATTGTCGCGGCGCTGAGGAAAATCAACATATGGAACAAAAGCTTTTATAAAATATCTGAGATACTACCCGCGCTCTGATTAGTCAGTAGAGTTGCAAAACCGTTTGTTCTATTGTACCGGTAAACCACAGTTTCCTATATAGCAGCTGTACGCGAAACAAGAAAACTCAGAACACTAGCCCTCACTGGCTGAGATATTAATAGCACAAACATATTTTCATTTAGAAAACAATCCTAAGAAAATACGCGCGTTGATTGGTCAAAAATCGTGTTTCCATTAGACAATTAGATTATGAGCTATCACGCATAGAAATTGAGAGCGAATAATCTAATTGTTTTAGTATAAATCTAGTAGTCGTTCAAAGCTTCATCTTAATCCTCTTCATAAACACAGCAAAACACCAAGAAGCGGCCGTAATTTTGTTAACAATGGCACAGTGCTACGTTACTCACTATCTATCACAGAATAGATAGTGGGTAGCGTAGCCAATCAGAACGCGGCATTTGTGATAGAACGCTAGTAGATTTATACTAAAACTCGATAGAACACAACTAGCTCGAGCTGTTGACGTAATGATGGCGCGAGCAAAGAGAATTTACATTTTGATAATCAAAGTTAACAAGTTGTTTTTCTTTTTTGTCGTGTTGTTTTCTAAAGAAATAGAAAACATGTTGTCCGTGTTTCTATCGAGTTTAAAACACTTGTTAAAGTTAACCCTTTGAGCCCTAAGTGGACATATACGGCCAGTTAATGGTCGTGCAATTTGTACCACTTGTGATGTCATCAGTTTAAGTGACGCTAAAAATCTCTGATAGTCAGTCAATGCAACGCAAAAAGATCTTGTAAATGATGCCTGAATGACAATGATCGAATCAGGTGAACCTAAATAACAGCTAAAAAACCACGGAACTTTCACCCCTCAAAACACAGGAAAATCATGGCCTTTCCACCGACTGCGGCTACTTTTGGCCAACTCTTTCCTTTTCAAACGAGCTTTGAGGCCAAACTTTTCTCATTGCCGGAGACCGTGGTCGTATGGCTAACTCGACAGCAAAAAGCGAGAACCTAAATGACAACGAAAGCGACGGGCTTGCACGCTACATCTCGAAGAGCCGTAGACGGTGGAGTTTCTCGCGTACAAAAACTCAAAATTTGGAATGCTAGAAAACGTCCTGAAACCGAAAGAAACGGCCACTGTCCATGCTAGAAAGCACTTTTCTTGAGGATTGGGACGAAATTGGGACGAAAATGGCCAAAAAGGCCATTTGCTGCCTAAACGTGGCATTAATTCGGAGCTTGTAAGTAGTCAAAGGGTTAAGGAGTTTGCATGGAAATTTGCAAGAAAAAACAGGGCCGGAGGTTGGTACATATCAAGCTTATCTTTTTTCCAAATTTAACGCCGCCTAGGGTTACGCTTGAGTTAAAATTAAGGAAGGTTTGAACTCTTTTATCGGTGGTTTCCAAGGTCTCTGTGCTTGACTTATCAGTTGGGTTGGTAAAAAAAAAGCGGGGAAAGGATTTCATTCTAGTTAAAATATTAAACTTGTTAGAAATTGTGTGTGTTGTGCGTGCTTAACACGATAAATAAATTTGGTTTCCATAAGCTTAGCTTTCAAGCAAACGTTTTCATTTATCATGTAACGGGTTTCCTAAGTTATCTTGACTTTATACGAGGCGAGTGGCTCATCAGGCCAGAGTCCATCTCCGTTTCTGTAGTCTGAAGCGCCAAGGAAAATTTTACTCCCCCCTAGATGAGATTCTAGTCCATCACAGCGTTACTAGAGCGAGGCACTGTGAGTGTCTTGGAACCGGAGACAAGCGCACTAACCACGAGGCCGCCGCGGCTCCACAGCGATAATAACAATACTAATGTATTCACTTTCCTACTTTCATCTTTTTAGGCACTGCCTACTCAAATGTAACAATTCAAGTTCAATTCCTTTCTTGCCCTCAGGCCAGATGGAGTTACGCAGTTATTAATAATAGCGGAGCTCCGGCGGCTCGAAGCCAAGCGGATCCCCATACCTATATAGGAAAGCAAAGCAAACCCATTATTTTATTTTCTCATGGTTATCATGACTAGCGGCATTGCTCGTGGGCGTACGCATGACTGAGTCGCGCAAGATGGCAGCTATAATCCAGCTAATAGGTTAACAGAGACATACAGCCATGGTTTATAGCGTTCTTCTTTGATACTGGCCATCCTTGTTGTGGCCAATTGACACCTATTAAAATAAAGTATTCGCTGACCGGTATCACGTGATCATATCGTGGGCTACAGCTTAGAGTTCATTGAGGTCACGTGTTTTTTGAATTGACCAATTGCTGGTTTTCGATTAGATCTTTTTTCTCAAAATAATAAAGGAACCAATTGTACGCGTGAACAGATCGGACTTTTAATAGTTTCCACGAGTGGCTGCCGTGGCCACAAGTGGAGATCCATTTGTTCACAAGTATAACTAATCCCTTATTGTTTAGATATTAAATTTGAATCCATTTCATTGTTTAAAGTGGTTTAATACAGTTTTTTCTGAACCATACCTAGCAAGTGGAAATTAGAAAAAGATCCATTTGTTCACAAGTACAATTAATCCCTTATTGTTTAGAGAAAAAGGATCGATTTCCTTCTAATAATACGGCAACCGTAAATATAAGCTTTTATCTGACGTCTTTTCGTTATAGAGGGTTGCTAAAATGAAGCCACGCTGAATATTTTAGTTTTGTAACTTTGTTTTCTCACCACTTCTCGCCAAAGTTCTCCGTAAAATACTTTATTTATTTCGCAAACACAAAAGCTAGAAGTTTTATCTGACTCCATCGCTCAAATGTGTCCAAATACAATTAAAATTTAATTGTTCAGCTATCGATACAATTTAGGATAAATTGATCCGCTTCCAACCATTCAGAAGCGAATATTCACGGTAACAGTATTATAATGTTGTAAACAGGGCCGGGTTGTTCGGAAGCGGATTGACGCTGACTTAAGATTATAAATAGACCGAGTAATAAATTTGTCTTGTATACAATTGTTTTCAACGGTTTTTTGTGTATTTTGAGATTGTTGAAACTCAAAACAGAAGGCTGAACAATAAAAAATCAAATCAAAATTTTCGCTTATCCTGGGTTAGCTTAATCGGGCTTTGAACAACCCGGTCCAGGATCTCCGCTTTTAGGCTTGGCTAAATCTGTATATTAAAGCTATGTAAAGTAATCACGTTTTAGACTAATATTTCTCAAATTTCGAAAAAATCTCAGAAAAGGGTATTCTGTCTAATGCATGGAAATCATTCTAAAGAATGGTGTCATCTGACTATTATATTATTATTATTATTACTATTATTATTATTATTGTTATTATTAATTAATACTGTCTTTGCGTCCAGTTTTCCCGTTTCCTTTTAACACAGTAGCGTGTTATAGTATGCGAAAAGTTATGCATATGACGTTTTAAAAATCTCTTTTCGTCTTCGACTACAAATGAAACTCATTTTTTATCTGATACGTTATACGTGAGTAATCACGGAAAAGGCTATTTTGACCAGTGCAAGTTATTAGTGAATAAAGGCGCTTTCTGACTCCAGCATGACTAGAGGAAATGATCACTTCTCTCCTGGGAGCATGCTCCTGCTGTTTGGGATGACTGAGTGTTGCTGGTGATGGCAAGTTCCATGTTATGCGTGTCACGCATAGGATGAACTCTGCGTGCACAGCACTGACAGCAGCCTGTGCAACATACTATACCTTTCATCTTCTCTCTGAATTGCTGATTCAACAGTGCATAAACAAACGGGTTGACAGCAGCATTGAAC
>OMLO01004298.1_pt1 | contig 11884 bp, 9 predicted proteins | sample 1674811 | NCBI WGS metagenome assembly OMLO01 (sample SAMN06265003, study PRJEB25207) | coral metagenome | isolation source: Coral host | place: Mexico:La Bocana,Puerto Morelos, Mexico | collected 2008-11-13 | reverse complement strand
TGTTTATGTTCCACCGCTTTCTGGTGTTCTTTGAGGCGAGTAGAAAATTGGCGTTTCGTTTCCCTGTTATAACTCTTATGTTTATGTTCCACCGCTTTCTGGTGTTCTTTGAGGCGAGTAGAAAATTGGCGTTTCGTTTCCCTGTTATAACTCTTATCACAATCTTTGCCCCAATTACCTTGTTTTTGCTAATTTACAATCTTTGCAATGGCGCCACGAGTCTGATCTTTCGGTTGGGAAACAAATTCCCGATGGTCTGATGTGGTTTTTGAGCAACTTTGATGTTATAATTGCTCAGAACTCGCTTGACAGGCTCCGTTGTACCCTAGATGTACGGTAGAATACAGAAACCCCTTACGGCATCCGGTGCAGTTGTTGACGATTGTTGAGATGGTCGTTTAGGTTTGCTAACATCAATCACGAAGCGCTTTGGGTAACCATTCGCCACCAATGCTGCTGTTACGTGCTTTATTTCCTTTGACCGTTGATCACTGTTCACAGAACTCTACGCTGTTGTTGACCGTTAAGTCAGTATTACCCATCAGAGGTCTCAAGATCTGCGCCAAATGTTTCGATAGCATGTAGGTTGGAGAGTCTATAAACGACACGATAGGTCCAAAGGGGTAACCAGGCTTATGAACCTTCGGTAAACCATAAAAACATAAGAACTTTGTAGCTCTTCCACCGAGTTTAAGAATAAAGCCACCAGTACGTACTCCCAAAGGCTGGAAACTGGCCAAGAATGTGGGGTTTCAGTTTCTGAAATTGCGAATCGAAGAGACTCACAAGGAGATTCGCACGCTGACACGAGAAAAGGAATTTGCTCTAGATTTCTTACGTTCTCGTTTAACCATCTGTGACTTTGAACACCTTAAGACCTTAATTCATGAACAGCAGCAGGAGGAGTATGGCAGGATTAGATCTTTACATTGGAAGAAATATCTTAGTGCCTGATGACACAGTTAAGCGCGACAAGTGGGTGTTAAACATCGCCAGCAAGCCGTTGAACACTATCGAAACGCTTGCCCTTCAGAAAGGCACGAACTTTGCCTTGGCTCCCAAGAAAAACCTACATTGAAAATTGTAGCTGCTGTTGAAAATGGCATTTCTGGATTACCAGTAGAGGACAAACTTGCGTTAAGATCCCAAGTGTCCCAGGTTTTACAAAGTAACTGTACTGTGGTCATGGATCGTAAGGACTAAGACGACAAGGTACACAAGACCTCACACAACGAACGGAAAGGAAGCTCAATGAAAAATTGACCAACCTTAGACGAGAGAACAAGATCAGTGTCAGTTTGTACAACAAACTCCGCAGTTCAGATGAACTGCCTCCCTGTTTTTATGGTTTACCGAAGATTCATAAGCCTGGTTACCCCTTAGGACCTATCGTGTCGTTTATAGACTCTCCAACCTACATGCTATCGAAACATTTGGCACAGATCTTGAGACCTGATGGGCAATACTGACTTAACGGTCAAGAACAGCGTAGAGTGTGAACAGATGAAAAATGTCAAACTCGAAGAAGGTGACGAACTGCTATCGTTTGACGTCGTCTCTTTGTGCACTTCTATTCCCGTGGAACTCGCCATTCAAGTTGCCACCGATGTGCTCTCTAATGATGCAACCTTACAGGATAGATCTACTATTCCTGTTCCTGTTAGATTTCTGTTTGTCAACAACAAATTTCAAGTGCAACAACACCTATTACCAGCAGATCTTTGGAACAGCTATGGGTTCTCCTGTATCAGCTGTAATGGCAAACCTTGTAGTGGAAGACCTTGAGAAACGAGCACTGTCCACTTCCATTGTACAACCGTGTTTTTGGAAACGATATGTGGATGATGTGTGTGCAGCCGTTAATTCCAGCCTTGTGCAAACTCTACAGCATCATTTGAACAATATCGAGCCTTCAATCCAGTTTACGGTTAAAAGGGAAACTAACCGGAAAATGTCTTTTCTGGATGTCACTGTCTGTCGTCAAGACGACGGTCATCTTTCTACTAAAGTCTATCGTAAACCTACCCACACTTAAAGATATCTGTCGTTCTACTCGCATCACCCGATTGCGCACAAGAGGGCTGTTGCTAAATCTTTGACCAATCGTGCAAAAACCATCCCATCTTCTAGTGATCAACGGTAAAAGGAAATGAAGCACTTAACAGCAGCATTGGCGGCGAATGGTTACCCAAAGCGCTTCGTGATTGATGTTAGCAAACCTAAACGACCATCTCAACAATCGTCAACAACTGCATCGGATGCCGCAAGGGGTTTCTGTATTCTACCGTACATCAAGGGTACAACGGAGCCTATGAAGCGAGTTTTGAGCAATTATAACATCAAAAATGCTCAAAACCCACATCAGACCATTTGCTAATGGTGCTTCGTATGTATGATCCAGTAAGCATATGAATATGTTAGCTCGAGCTTGTGGCACCATTTTATGTTTTGTGTGCTCAAAATCACCAACAGATTGAAATATAAAGTGGGTGGGGGCTGGAAAGGACTGAGTTGCCATGGGAACATAATTTTTATAGTCGTTGGTGCGTTTCCTTTAGAATCGCATAGCTAAAGATAAACCCGCGGTCTGATTGTAGCTATCGTGAAAACAAAAATGAAACTCATGCTAGGAAAAATGGAAATTAACGAATTTACAGAAAACGAATGTTGGCCAAATCTCGAATTGCAATTTAAATTTTAGAAAATTTGAGGAAACCGCTCACACGCAAAAGTTCGAGAAAACGCATTAACAATGACTTTGAAGGGTTTCCTTTATTTGCGCACTGAGGGGCTCACAAAAATTGATAACGTTTGGTTTTGCTAAGGTGGCTTTAGCTATGCGGTTCAAGAAGAATTCACTGCCTGACGAGTGAACTCCACGTTAAATTTCACTTGAAAAACCAAATTACTTTAGATATCAGACGTAGTAAGGACGTCGCCGGACGGAATTATAACGCTCAGACTTTGGGCGCCCGGGGAATAGGCTGAGGGCGAGGGATGACTGATATCAGGCTCTCTCTGCTGTGTTTCATTCCTGGCAAAGAAAACCTTTTATTCTGAAAAGAACAGACTGAAAATGTTTTTGGGAATTTATGAATAAAGTACACTGACTCCTGACTCGAATCCTCCGTCTGTAATAAACAGCTACGAATGAAGCGCACTTTGCGGATGTTGCCAGTGACAAAACAAAGATAGCGGATTGCAAAATGAGTCTATTTTCCCGTGCCTAGGCTTCCTGAGGAAGGGTTCTGAACATTTCAAGGCTGCTATTATTCAGCCTCAATAAAAATATGTTGTGCTTATTTTCTGGTGTTAGTGGACTTATAGGAGAAACTTCAATAGTGATCAGGAAACCTCTTATGGTAAAACAGGGTGAATTCAAAGCATTGCAAAACCTCGAGTAATTGAATGCATCAATTATCAGTTGACAAAAGGAAGACAAAAGCACAACCTTGTTTTAGTGTTCTCTAAAATGTATCCCAAAGTGCGTGTTGGATAATTGGTTTTCTTTGTACCCTATATAATAAAATGGTGGCCTGGAAGTAAATTGTCTCTCCTCCTCCTCCTTACAGTGAATCATACCACAAATGGTGCACAGCAGACATGTAATTTAACCTTAAATGTCTACAACAACAAAGAGAACTCACCAAATTCATCTTCTAACGCCATGACAATCTCGACTACATCCAGGCTGTCTAAGCCAAGGTCATTAATAAAGTGACTTACAGCAGACAGCTAAGAAAAAAAAGAACAGCAACAAACTTGAAAATGCCTTCCATTTAAGTCAAGCTTTGAGAAATCTCTGGTATACAGTGAAACCTGTATTAAGTGCAGAATCTTAGGACACTCACTAGTGTTCACTTAAAAAGGGTTTCTAATCTAAACAGATTCTAATACAGTGTATATTGTACAGTACCAGTTAATTATTAACCCTTTTGTATCTTAGTGAACAATCAAAGACAGCTAATAGCACCATGTCCAGTCAGTCAATCCATCAATCTGGAAGAATCTACTTTAGGTAGCTTTGAAATGACATCGCTAAAAAAATGTTAAGGGAGTCTTAACTGAGCTCTTCGTAAGTGTCCGCTTATTGCACTTAATGTGGGTTTTCACTGTATCCGCAGAGATAAAATTTACAAATTGTTGGACTATAGACCCCATGCAAAATTGGCTACCGATTTTAAATTATTCTGCATGCATTTAAATTAGCTCAACTGATTTTGGAATTATCAACTTGAAAACGAGGTTAGTTGGGCTAATTTTAATACTTACAACAGAAGTTTTATTGGGCAGCCATAATAGGGTCTATAACTGTCTATCTTGATCAAAGTACTTGTAGATCTCGGCAAAGGTATTTGATTCCAAAAGAAAATCTAGTGTAAGCGCACATCTTGTAACCCTTAAAAAAAGTACTTTGCAGAATGTTTTAGAATTCGCCTTCACAGACAAAGAAGCAACAATAATTATAAGGATCAATAAGGATCTTACACCCAACATATATGCTAACATATATAACTTCAAACTGGCATTATAAAGTCTTCTGGAATTATGCATTAAAGTAGGGAACCTTAGAAGAACTAAAGTAACCTTAAATACCTCTTTATATCTAAGCATGTAGCTATAAGTAAATAAATAAATAAATAAATAAAGTGTCTTTATTGCAGTTGATAAAATACATATCAATAGTTACAATAATAAAAATATTAAAAAGCCAAATACAGGAATAAGAATAAAAATTAGAATTAGTTATAACATGATTTCAATTATAAAAGAACTATATAAAAACTAATAATTTTAAATCGCTAAATTGTATCTAAAAGCTAACCTATTACTAAGCATGATTCCATGCCAGTTAATGACCCATTCATTTTTCACGCCCCAGTAAGTAAGCGCCTTTATTAAGCAAGGGTAGCCCAGTGGGCCTCTCAGGCCTAAGAACATGTAAAATTGAGGGACAAACCCCTGCCATGCCACGGGCCAAGCCAAGTCCATGTTAATGAGACTGGTATACAAGAAATTAGATTAGTTCTGTTACAGGCTAGTAAAGAGGGTTTTGGATATTTTTAACCTGAAAAAATGTTTTACAGGCAATGGAATATGCCTTTCATTATTTCATTTCTTTATTTTGATAACAACGAAAGTGACAAGTAATGTTGATGAAAATAGAAGTCTACTATATCATTTTTGTAATATGTTAATCAAGTGCAAATATATTTGGGAAGGAACAGTGAACAGAAAATGTGAATCAAAATAGCCCTGAACCAAAGGCATTGGAAAAGATTGGCGACAAAAATTGTGTTCCAGATCTCTCTCCCCGGTTTAATGGACATCTTAGCCAGCCAACTATTTCCTCAGCTACAACTATGCAACTGTATAACAAAGAGATATAAGGCAGCCCTTTTATTTACATACGATAGTGCCTCCATAATGTCTCCAGGACTTGATATTTAAAAAGCTGTTGATATTAGCCTTTTCCGGGCCCATGACTGGCAATAGCGAAGCATGGTGTGAGTTGACCTGTGACTTTATCGAAGGACTAAGATTGTTTTGCTTCTCAGAAGAATATAAGCAATGGTGTGATTCAAAATCGTTACAAAATGCAAGGAAGGTCTGTTTTTGGAGGGATTTGCAGTACAGCATGGTTGAAAAAAACAAAAAAACAAAAATGAAGCCTTAGAGCCGACTGGCTCATAGTGCGGAGCTTATCCCCGGTTTTTGTAGCATGAAGCGGCTAGGAATATTTCTACTCCCCCTGGACGGGATGCAAGTCCATCACAGGTCATTCCCCCGCAATTTGTTAGGTTTCCCCAACAATTTGCCGATACCCATTTATACACCTGGGTGGAGAGAGGAACTGTGAGAGTTAAGTGTCTTGCCCAAAAACACAACACAATGTCCCTAGCCAGGGCTTGAACTAGGACCGCTTGCTCTGGGGACGAGCGCACTAACCATCAGGCCACTGCGCCTCCCACAAGTACAGCGTGGTTAGGTGAGAGAAATCTTTTTCAAAGCTTATTTTTTGGAGTAATTTGCTGCAATTTTTTTTGATTTGGTTAATTCCTCGATTTTACAAACAATATCTTCTACTTCGTCAGATTCCAAAATGGGTTTTGACTCAGAAGACTCTGAAATTTATTAAATTTCCAGTGACAAGTCAAATGACAAGTCACGCTTACATGTATGAATATCGCAAACTTCAAGCGATGATGACCAAGCTGATTTATATGCTGACGACCCTCTGGCCAACAAAGAATGGACAGTCAAACACCAGAAGGAGGTAGATGCTGACAAAGAACTCGAACGAGCTCTGAATGACAGACTCAAAAGCAATATGGAAGCCGATGAATAATAAAAATGTAGCACATGGCACATGTTTATTATTCTTGTGCCTTCTTCAAGCCATCTGGTATTACGCAATGGTGCGATTTCGCACAATCGACCTCAAATCACATCCATTAGCACTTTTCACGAAAAATCGTACAATTCATAAAACAATGCACAACATTCATAAAATAAAACAAATCAACAATTTTCTAAGGAATTCCTGCTTTTAAGATGATTTTTAAGATGATTTACTTCGGCAAAAGGCTAAAAACCTTTGTCACCTTTGATTTCGTAAACATTTGAAGTTCAAGGCGTTATTTTGCATGTTGGGGGCCCGGTACGAGTCTCATTCTTAAAGAGTCACCTATTAGTGTAACATAAAGATGCCCTTTGTTCAGAATATTTGTTGGAAGTATATGTGTGAAAAATAAGCAAAGTTGGAAGCTTTTCGGTAAAATGTAGTTTCTTTCATTGAAAACCAATTACGGTTATGGAATCGGATGATCTTCTCCTAGCAATCTTCTGGAAGTCACTGAGCGAGGGTTGTCATCTGTCAAAACGAGGGGCATATCTCTTCATAAATCGCTGGCACCAATGGTTTCCTGCCTTTAAACTGCCCAGCTGGAATTCCATACTTTCTCTTCATTTGCCATTTTCAGGGCCTTTATAAACCGCACAAGCAATGGAACAGCTACACCAATGTTTCTTTTCTCAGTGACCCAACCAACATCAGTCTCGAGTTCTGGCCATGCAGCCTTCTTGCCACTATTTGCATGTTTAAGGCAAGGCATCTTTTCCAAGTTCTCTTTGCTCTTTTGCCACAATCTAATGTTGCTCTCAGAAACTCCAAACTCTCCTTCATCAGTGCAATTTCCATGTTGTTCTGCCAAATTTATGATCCGTAATTTATCTGGCACGGTGAAACTGACTTTGATTGAGTTTTATAGCCATGCTGATGATGTGACTTCTAGTAAAAGTGATTGTTTTGTTGATCTTGTCGCTCGCTTAAGTAATTAGTTACTTTTCAATTAAAAACAATTGATATTGAGTGTTTATTATAATTGTTTATGATAATTTATTTTATTTATATGCTAATTAAGCAAACAAGTCCAAACAAAGGATTTTGTATATACATGTAATAAGCATCTTAAATTTGGAACCTATTTCTGGGGAAAAAGTGTGCATTGTACACAGGTAAATACGGCAAGTTTTGAATATCAAAGAAATTATTTGATACAGTACCACTCAAAGGTGAGTTGACAGTCTTGACTTGAAACTCGTTTCTCGATCCTTGAAGTTTTCGAGAATCGAGGCTCAAGTTTCGAGTTTCGATTTTCGAGGATCGAATTTCGAGTTTCGAGACACCCTGAGAATTTTTCGAGGATATCGAACAGAGATTTCGAGGAAACAATTTAATTATTGAAAACAAAACAATAGCGATGAACAAAACAATTGACGTGCGGCTTTGTTCGCGCAAACCTGCTTTGAATGTACGTAAATATTCTTATGTGTTGTGCATTTTCTACAAGGCACATGTGGCTCGCTACATGTATATACACTGAAGCTGATAACTCGATGTCAGCAAACTAACGTTCCAGCCATATGCATTTATAGCTTTACCTGACAGAGCGAGTGAGTTTACAACCTGGTGCGAGTTGTTTTCACTTCAACCGGCCGCCAAAACGTAAACAGACGCTAACTGCGAAAAAACGTTTTTCCTTACGAAATCCCCATGACATACAAGAATTTTAACTTGCGGTCGGTAATGTTATCGCTTTCAACCAAAATAATTTCAAGTGCATGAGTATTGATATTTCTTTCAGCTTTACACACGGAATGGTTCCACATGCACAAGGCCATGTGTGTTTTCATAGATGAACAAAATTTCTCTAAAAAAATGCAGAAAACAAGGGTGAAAAGCTCATTTTATCCCCTCTTTGAATACGTAAGTGAGATAAAGATAGTGTTGATGAAAAGAGAAAGCGAAATAGCGAACTGTTGCAAGATAAGCCATTAGATGACAATAGATGGTTGGCAGTCTGGAGGTGTTGGCTCCAAGGTTTCGCGGCACCAGTGTGCGGTATGCAAATTAGATCAGTTATGAAGTCTTAAGATTTGCAACTAAAAAATGGTAAAAATATCTCTAGAAATATTAAAGCAGTGTTCTTGAAGCTTGGCACCCCAAATGTGCATCCCAAAAGGAACAAGTTAGTTTTGTTGCCATAGCAACTCTCTCAGCTCCAGTCTTTCTCTGTCATAAAAAACAAATGTCCCCATTTGCAACCTTTAAAGTGAGACAAAGGGCCCTGCTTGGAACAGACATAGTTCACATATTGTCTTAATTCCAATCATCGAATTGGCTGTGGTAGATGGTGCAGGTTTAAGACAAAGACTGGGAATTTCAGTTTTTATTGAGACAGCACCAGCGGCAAAACTGTTGTCATGGTAACTACTCTAAAGGTGTCATTTTGTTTCTTTTGTGATGCATATTTGTGGTGCCAAGTTCCAAGAACAATGCTTCAATAGTTTGAGATATTGTTTATTGAGTATTTTACCATTTTTAGTTGCAAACCATATGACGTCATCACTGATCTACTTTGCATAATAGAAAAATGTCAATATCTCTGAAATGAAATAGTGCACATATTGTCTTAATTCCAATCATCGAATTCGCTGCAGTAGATGGTGCAGGTTTAAGACAAAAACTGGGAATTTCAGTTTATTTGTGGTGCCAAAAATGCGACACTTCTCTTATGCGACACGAGTTCGAACACATGAATTGATTGCAACGTTTGAACTTGCGTCGCATGTCTGTAAAGTCGGTTGTTGACCAAGTTTTTTCTGGCTCTGAGCATGGACTTTCAAGAAAATTATTTATTTGAAAGAAACACTTATTCTTAGAAGTCCGCCTTCATAAACTTTCGCATCAAAGGTGAAAGTAATCAAAGTAACAGGCCGACATAAAGCTTCACAACAGCGAACTCAAAGTAAACAGGCTGACGTGAAGCTTTGCAACAGTGAACTATTTATTCATATTGATAACGTCATATCATTAACCAAGAACAAAGGATATTTCGTTCAGTCCCTTTCCCATTCACAACACGAAAAATATAACATGTAGGCGGGGGCAGTTAACTACTGGTAGACAATTGACTGTTCCCCCCTGGTTCAAATATTTCTTTGTAAATTTCACCGTTTTGGATCATTCTGGACTTTTCTCAGTATTTTATTGTTAACAAGGAAGCTTCAAAGGCTGAGAGGGTGCTTGTCTATGAGTGTGACCTCTATGGGAGTGTTAACAGTAGCCATTTGTAGATATCACTGTCATCACTGTCTGGTTTTAGTGATGGCTGTAAATCTTCTGTAGGTGTGGTCTTTTTAATAAAGATAGTTCTGGTGTCTGAAATGTTTCCACTTTTATCCTATTTGATGTAATCTGATAGCAACAGTATTCATGAGATGTGCTTGCTTTTTGTATAGGCTTGCTATGGAACCCTAGTAACTCCCAAACTAGCAAAGGGAGCGCGAATGGATGGTGAAAGGATATAACAACTACCAGGAAATGTTTCAGGAGTATGTTTCTCAATCTGAAACCAAGCTTATAGAGGGCTGCTTGGCTAATACTATTGCTTGTGACAGTGAGAAGATGCTTGACTTTTTGTCAACTTTTGATTGTAAGTGGAAAGTCATACCCAGCAATGTAGCGGCAACCATGAGTGAGGTTGCCCACAAGGAGATAGTGCAAAAACCCCAATATGTGAGTGATTGTTGGCAGCCAGTTCTTGCCCACCTTAAAATCTATTTTCCAGATGTAAGTTCTTTAGATAAGTTGCATTCCTCCATCATACCAACCAATGTCAAAGTAATTTCCCTGCTCAAAGTCAGTCCAACCACTGCTGCTGAGAGTGAGACCATTTCTTACCTCGAGATTTATTAGAGGGCTTGATGAAGCAAAGCTAACAACCTTTCCGAGATTTACTACGGCATCTGATGTTATTGTCACTGACACTTTGACAATATTGTTCACAGATAGTGAAGGTCTTCAGAGAAGACCAATTTCTCACACTTGTGGCTGCACTTTGGAAGTGCCTAGCACATATGGAAACTTTTGTGAGCTTAGAGAGGAATTCATGGCCATTTTGAATTCTGATAGGTGGGAGATGAACATTGTGTGAAGAGTTATCAGACGATAAAGTTACTGTCTGTATCTTGACGACCTTAAGTTTTTCAGACTGTTAGTTTACTGTTGAGTTAATTGTTGAATTAAATCAGTGTTACGACATTCTTGCTTTTACAAGTACAGGAGACATCAATAAAACTTTCTTTTATGAAAGTCAACATAATGTTTTAGTGTAACCATAGCTGACACAACATTTAAATATTTTGTATTTGTATGAGATAAAAACGTTACATATCTTTCGTTCGGGTTTCAAACAATAGTAATAGTAATAAAGGCTGTCTTGTTTGTGGCTGATTGTAGTCTCTAATGCTGATTTTTTTCTTCCACAAAGTATGACTTAGTAACGACAGTCACCTCATTCTATAACCTTCAAATGAAAGAACACAGAATACAGTTAACATTCTAAGTAAGTATTTTCACTGCTTCTGTCATTTTCTTGTAAAGGATTGCACTGATTTTCCAAGAATGTCACTGCTGATCAGAAATGGGGACAGTAGTATCTGGAACTACTACCCCATAGTCTTCTTCTTCCATGGGGAATGGGCCTGAGGGATCAAATCCATAATCATGCATGCTGCCTGGATCAAACACACTTGCAACTGCAGCATATCCAGAGTGTTCATTTTCAAGCATCCCAGCCGTGTATAACTGAAGAGGGGAACAATTCCTTTCGGAAGATAGGGGATGGTGCTCTCACTTACCCCAAGTAAGTCGGCTATCTTTTTCCATGGAAAATGCATTTCTCTTAAAAAACATATTTGGTCTTCCTCGATGACATAACGAGGGTGTCCGGGTCCACCCTTTCTGGAATCAGTTAGGCTACTGTATGCTCTTTCGCCAATAGAATCGGACATTTTATTTCTGTATTGCTATAGCTTATCACTCAAGTTCCTGACCTTCATCAGCGTCATGTTCAAAATTGATGTAACATCAGTTAAATCGTTGTTATTTTCAACATCAGAGATTACTAACTGAATGGTCTCTGCAGTAGAAATCAACCGAGCTTGGCCAATATCTCAAAAAGCAAGTTATTGCATCTTTCTGCTTCTTTGAATGAAGATATTGTTGAAAGCAGTGATATGAAATTGTCAAAGAATAAGAACAACCTGTGTTCGTTGCATTCTCTTGCAAAGTCTCGAGCCATAACAGTCTTGCTGCTTCCTCAAAAGCCACAGATGGTTGAGTTTGGACGCAATGCACTGTGGTCGTTAATAAAATATTCGCAAGTTGACCATAGGGAGACGCCGTGGTCTCATGGTTAGTGCGCTCGTCCCCGGAGCGAGTGGTCCGGGTTCGAGCCCTGGCCAGGGACATTGTGTTGTGTTCTTGGGCAAGACACTTAACTCTCACAGTGCCTCTCTCCACCCAGGTGTATAAATG
>OMLO01004297.1_pt1 | contig 11884 bp, 4 predicted proteins | sample 1674811 | NCBI WGS metagenome assembly OMLO01 (sample SAMN06265003, study PRJEB25207) | coral metagenome | isolation source: Coral host | place: Mexico:La Bocana,Puerto Morelos, Mexico | collected 2008-11-13 | reverse complement strand
GATATGTTACGGATATAATAATTGTTGATATTGTTATTTATCTTATTTTTATTTTTTAATATATACTTCACTTGTTTTCTCGGAGAAACTAGCTTGTCTTAGCTATACTAAATTCGAGGATAAATAAAGTTTTATGTATGTATGTAAACTGCACATGTACCACTGAGTTTCAAAAGGCTTTTAAAAGTCATTTCAAAAATAATGAACTATAAACTAATTATATGTCAAGTAAATCTATGCAGGCAATGTATTCTCGCCTTCTTCATAGCTTTCCTTGATTCACAAAGTTGGTGCTTGGCACGTGCATCTGTGTAATCTGTAGTCAGCGGTAACAACCGCCTTGCCCTAGATACGTGGTGTTACTGGTGACCCCCCTGCGCATATAGTGATTTGATCGTTGATTCGTTCTTTTATGTAAACATTTACCATATATGGTCTCAAACCAATATATGTCCTGAGACACCACGTAGCTGCCGCTTTTAGCTGACATAAACTTAAACCTTTGGCTTTTTGAAAAAATTCTTTCCAGCCAACCGGATCTACTGCAAGTTTAGCGTATAGTTCTGTAAGCATTTTTTATATTTACGAGTCTGAAACGCTGTTGTTGTTGCTGTTGAAAAGCAATAAAATACTTGTTTCAGTCAGCGTCACTAAAAATTGCCAATTTACTGATTTGTTTTGTCAAACTGTTGAAAATATACATTTCCGTCTTCCGTCGCAGCAGAAAACGTCACAGACGCTTGCCGTGGGGTATTTCGTCTTGGTGCTGGTCGTGGCTTTGTGGTTGGTTGTGTCTTGTGGCGTCGTGGTTTTGCGACTGGATGAGGCCTTGAAGTGGCAGCCTTGGACTCAGCAGCATGTAGGAGATTCCGAAGGTTATCAAGCTGTTGTAAGCTCTGCTCAGCAGTTAGCCTTTGTTGAGGCTCCTTGTCCCAACACGTCATCATAACAGAACGCCACAATCCCCAAGGTTCTCGCGTACCATCAACGTGGCTCGGGCGAAGTCCCCCTCTTACATCATTCAAAAGCTGCAACTGATTTCGGCTTGACAGTTCGACATGAAATGCTGTCATTGCATACCACACTTCCCAAAGCACGATGCCAAAACTGTACATGTCAGCCTTGCTGTCGTAAAATCCTCCATCCAAGACTTCGGGTGCAAGGTAAAGTAGGGTACCGCAGAATGTACCCGATATTTCTCTTTCACGCTTGGCCACACCAACATCGGATAGTTTCACTTGATTCTTATCTGTCAACTTAATAAAACAACAAAGACAACCAAGTTCCCTTATGGATATTCCGCCTTTATACTTGCAATTTCACTCCAGTAGTAGCTGGTATAGTCATTTATTCCTATAATTTATAATTTTCCCCACCCGGAACAACGAAAACGTTTTAACAATCTCATAACCGAAAACTTCGGGGAAAAAACGCTATAACACGTTTGCTGGCATGCCGGTGTCTCGCGCAAGGATATTTTACTTCTTCTAATACGCCTTATTCCAAAATGGCCGCCATTATAGTGTTCTTTTGTTTTCCTTCAAATCAGCCCTTGTTGCCTCGTTTTTAAGCTTGAAATCAAAAGAATATTTTCCCTTAAACGAGGCAACAAGAGCTGATTTGCAAGCAAACAAAAGGACACTAAAATGGCGGCCATTTTGGAATAAGATATATGGATATTATCAAAGTTCTGAATACAGCGAAACACGGTCCCAGGCATCGGCCAACGGCAGATGTCTCGATGTATATTTAAAGTGCGAATTGAAGTAAATATAAGCTTGCAAAACTTTTTGGTAAGCTTCAGTGGCAGTGGCCGAACGACTTTGACATGGTATAACAATATCAGGTGTATAACTTGTTAAAGCAGGATATCACGACAGTGAACAAGGTTTCTGATTGGCTCGTTGCAAATTTTGATAGATCGAATAGAATGTTTTACTTACCAATAAATTGTCCAGTTTTAGGTCTCGGTGGACAAAACTTTGGTCGTGAACATAGCGTAACGCATCAATAATTTGGATAGCCCAGAGCAGCACATTTTTCCTCAGCGCTGCGTCTTCCGAGCGGGCAGGGGCATTCTCGGGATGAGACAGGATGCGCTCTTTAAGGGAGCCCTCACAAAGCTCTAAGATGACCATGACTTTAGTTCCAGATGATGACTGTTGCAGATTGGTTCCATAGAACACTACAATGTTTGGGTGACGCAATTCTCTGAGAGAAATATGATATAGAAATAGACTATATTTTAATACAAAGTTGAACTTGAATTATATAGTGATAAGAAGCTATCGTGTCTGTGTTATTTTTCATTGGACGATCCGCTATTTTTGATAAACAGACAGTTATAAAGCTTAATATTGATACTATGTAGATGCTGTGACTTGAGAATTGCCTTTCTTTGGATTGAAAGAAAAATGCCATAATCCCCTTAAAATAACGTAACTGTTTTAATGCCCAAGTAGAGAGCAAACAATCTCGTTCCCAGACTCTCTCTCCTCTGCCTCCCTTGTCGTTGCGAGAAATACCCTGGTTGGGGCTGGTCGCGTGACCACCTGTGACAAAAAATTTTCCACCGGGAACAAATAACGTTTGTTGATCTCACCTAAAGCGAAAAAAGGCGATTATTGATCATCGCTAAATGAATAACATACGGGCAAATACACCTTTGAAATTTTCCAGTCTTTTTCTAAGCTTCACACAGGTCAGACAAAATAGATTCTTGTAAGGAGGTTGGGGACGAAACCGGTCGAGGAAATGCCCTAGATAACTACAAAGCCGATCTCTGACATCAATTTGGTCTGTGCTGACAGGAACTGAAATATTTTTCAGAGCAAAAGCAGATATCCGCTATAACTAATTTTATCTCAGTAAGACAAACCTTAGCGCTCTTTCCTCGTGAATAAAATGCCATACGTTGCGACGTTCTAGAGGATTGCTGTAGACTTTGAGTGCCACTTTAATTTCTGGTTTCCCTCTCCGGGAAAGAACTCCACAGTACACAGTCGAGAAATTTCCTCTTCCAATGACGGATTTTTCGTCTTCGCCCCACTGTAACTCCCCTCTTGCGAAATCTGATTTTCTGATCTCTTTGATGTTGAACACCATAATGTCGCGTTCTAAATCCTCTAAACGCGACCTCAATGGTTCGTAGGCCCCTTGGATTTCAAGTTTGCTCCTAGAATCAGTGAGCAGTTGACGATATAACTTTTTATCGTTTTCTCTCAGTCGTGGAATCTTTGTCTTGATCTCTGAGAGGAATTGGACTGCATCGTCCAACTGCCCGGTTATAAACGGAAGCAGCCTGTCGTCATTGGCAATTATCTTAAGACACTTTTCAGACCTCTTTTTCATGTAAACGGATGGATCTTTGTTGTAACTCTGAAGCTTCCTGTTGTATTGGATGCTCTGCTTGAATTTCTGCTTAAAAGCACCAAAGAATGGAACACCAACTACGACTGAAGCCAAACCTTGACGAAACCACACTGAAGTGGAGACATCTAAGGACGTTTTGGACGGCTTCTTTCGAGATCTTGGTGGCCTAGAGGGCTCACACGTTGGACTGTCTTGCTCAGTTTCTTCACAAAGAGCAACTTCTTCCACTTTATGGATTTCCTCTTCCATGATATCATACTTTTCAGTACAATACTTAAGAAGGGCGGCCTGGCCTTTTGCAAAATCATTTTCCTGATCTTCCCATTCCTGCACAAACTTTTGGGCTCTTTCTGAAATGCACTTCAACACTTTGCTCTTAGTTTCTTCCCACGTCTCACCAGCACCGGGCACTTGAGCAACGGACCACTCGCAGAATCTTTTGGAAGTTTCCGGTGATTTAAAGTAGCTCACAAGTTTAGCAATAATCTCTTTTATCACCCCTAATTGACGTTCACTGAGCTCGTCAAAAATGCGATCTTGTGAACTTTCCAGTTCTTCCATTCTATCCAGTACTCTCTTCATTCTCTTCTCTGTTTCCTGGCGCGACGAGGTCGTTGAATTCAACAGAACTCTGACTTGGTAAGAGGCCTTAGACAGCAGATTCTCCAGCCAGCTACATATATGAACAAGTAAAAATGACCTTAGTATAGAATGCTATTAATCACGTATGAAGTGGAAGACGAGGGGATTTTGAGTTTTAATTTAATTCTTTTATTGTGATTCACGTTAAATTAATACTTTCAATGTTCGACTGACTGGCAAAGACCTGGAATGCGTAGTTTGGTTCACCGAGAACATTGTTTTTGACAAAGAACACAAATGCTTGTCAAGTCACAAGCACGAAGAGCTCTTGACTATATATTCTTGATCATTCCATTCTGCGTAAGCTTGAATGACGTCTAGTGCATTCTGTTTTTACTTATCTTATGAGCTCGCTACCTGAGACCCATGTATCCTAGCCATTTGCGAGTTAACCGGCATATTTTGAATATACTTTTCAGCAAGTAATGGTCCTGAAAAGTGAAATAAATTGGCCCAGCTGTGTTGAATTTATAGCGAAATTCTTCTCATCCTCACTTCATTAACCCATTTCATTCAGATCATACAATGTTGTTTTTTCTGTTTCTTTAGATCAGTAATGGCTGATCATGCATGAGCTGCACGAGCTCTAATTTCATGAATCTTCAATACTTATTTGCCAGGCACCATTTTCTGCTAAGTAAGCCTATTTTTTAGGCTCTCTCGCTTACTTACCTCGAATAACTTTCTAGGCTGTTCTGCATGGATGAGACAACGAGATTGCTTATACCACTTAACAGCTGATCAAAGTCCTCAGTTATAACACCATACGTCTGACCGAGTTGAGCATTTTTGCAGGACAAGTAAATGATCTGTGACTGCTCATCGAGGCCTTTTAACTTCTTGGTGAGCTTCTCAACCTGTGTCTTCTTCACGTCCTCAACATCGTTAGAAGGAATTTTATCCCACATGTTGCAGACGAATAATGCACTAGAGGTAAACAACTTTGTGTTCAGATTTGCTTCCTTCTTCAACTCTTTGGCATGGTTGAGCAACACACCAAGCTGTTCAAATCGACAAAAAAACAGCATGATTTCTTCGACGTTTTCAGAGCTCCTGATAAATTGTTAGAGATTTTGACGCTTGAGAGCCGAAAGTAATTCGCGTTGGCGTTCGTTGCTTATTTCTACGGTTTATGATTGGTTTAAAGAAATTCGTGTCACTTTCGCAACCAACGTATCAAAACTTAGACCTTTAGAACAATCAAGACTTGCTGGCCCAAGCTTTCTACTCTGAGCGCAGGTTACATGAATTTACATCGCCTTTTGATTATTTCACTGGATTGCCTTTGTCTATTCAGAAGATTAACTAGAGTAATTTCTTTGGTCTTGGTTTCAGGACAACGGATTGAAACGTGCTCTATAACGAGGCCATGCAACACACATCTTTTTCTCTAATACTGATCCAAATTATGGAGAGTTAAGGTCGTCGAAAACAGTTGATGAGCTTGTGAACTTGAAAACAAAACAAATAGTAGCTATAAGCTACCCCCCATCATTCTCCCCAATCCCGGGATTTGTCGACTATTTCACATTTTTCCTACCCAAGTGTAGTGCATTTCCCATAACGGGCCCGGTTTTGGTTGCTTATTTTAGATTTCCTAATTGCCCCCAATATACAATAAAACAAGATTAAAAGATAAAACCTCGTTTAGCTTCTACGCTTTTACGTGAGCCGGAACCTCAACTCCACGTGCTCAAAAATTTGTAACATTGCATCCTTGCCTACAGCCTCGTTCCCAGGCTCTCTCTCCGCTGCCTCCCTTGTCGTTGGAAGAAAGACCCTGGTTGCGGTGGTCACGGTACCACCTGTGACACAACTGAACGTTTCTACCAGGGTAGAGCCAAGGGATAATTTGTCGATCTCAATTAAAGCGAAAGAAAGGCGATCGCTGGTCATCGCTATATTAAACCACTCACGGGAAAACACACCGTTTGAAATTCTTCAGTCCTATTCGAGCCACCTGCTTATCTTGTTAACCATTCAAACTTATTCAGTATTTAGTAAGCAAACGTTGATGCCTTTTTCGGAGACTACTAATATTAAGGTAGCTAAAATCAGTTTCCTGCACTTTCCAAGACTTAGTTAATGCTAAAACTATGGTAACGCAAACTTGCTCAATCATTAGTGAACATCTTCTTAACATTTTTGCGACACAATAGGTTACCACAGCAGTAGTGTGATCTGCTAAAACACCCTTAATTATCGCTTTAAGTGCTTGAAATTCGTAAACGCCACGGTGAAATTTTTTATCAAATTTTGATCAGCTGTATAAGACGCAACTTTTCGCAAAGTTTACGGGACTAAAGAAACCTAAAGGGGAAGAGGATTATGAACCCGCATAAGCTTACAATACGCTAGAAAGGATTGAAAGCTTAGTTCGATAGAGAATTGATGAGTTTTGCTCTAGATCAATTTTTATCACAAGTGTGGTCTCTCACCCTGTCTTCCTGAACTCCTCCAGCGTTGTCGCTTTTTATCACATAAATGAAGCAAAAGGCATGTGGCAGGTAGCTGAGGGCAAATTTATTCATCTCTTCGTTCTCTCCAACTCCAGGACTATCAACAATTATCACACCTTCCTAGATGAAGACAGAAGCAGCTCTTTATAAGCCGTCTGATAAGAATGTTACCATAGGAAATGAGCTATTTAGAATCTTCCCATATTAGTTTCTGATGCAAGTCTCCAGTCGGCGTTGATAACTCTGCATTCATACCCTTTAGGTAAAGCGACGCTATGTCAGTTGACTGGGAAAACTACTATTACGCAATTCGTAGAACCACATAAGCGTAAGAATCGAAAGCGAAAACTTAACCATCTATTTATAGGTATCCAATCGAAAATTTAAAAAATGTTCCTGTAATCAAGCCGAGTAAACATCCAGTTAGGCAATAAGCCAGCCTTTCCACGAACAGAAATTATATACATTAGCGAGCGAATTACAATTAATACACACGAAATACGATAGAACGTACTGACCGTTTCGAATTCAGAGTGTCCATAACTCAACAATTAGCCAATATGCCAGTGCAAACATTGCGACTAGTTCTTCTTCGACTAGTTCTTCTTCGACAAAGGACATGGCAGATGCCCCGGATGTTGACGTTAAAATGTAGGCACGCAATGCGAGCTACAACTACAAACGGAGGATCTGTCTAATAATTAGGAGGAAGATTTTCTGCTAAAAGGTGCTGCTATTGCTGTAATCCATTGAAATTGACGTAAAATTGTTTTGAGATATTTGACCAAGGTTGTGGCTTAATTCAACACAGTTCGTCTGAATAGAGTAACCTTATATCACAAGTATTTTCTCACATACAGTCAAGTGCAATGATTAGACAGGCGATATACCTTAGTGTTTGAAATACACAAAATATTACTCTTTTGAGAATTTACCATATACGTGCCACCCTGCTCCCAGCCAGCGGGTAAAGCTTGCTTGTCTTTTTCATCCTAATGGAACTTTGTCTTAGCAGGCTGAAGCTTGGCTCACACATTCCAAATCGATTAAGGGGAAACCGTCTGATAAAAGAAGGCTTCTGGTCCTCTCTTAGATCGAGAATAGGTTACATTTGAGGCAAAACAATCACCCCACTTGGTAAAAATTCTGATAATTACAGAAAGCCCTGAAGTGTTTAATCGGTTCCATTTCTAAGTAGAAACGAGCATTTAATTCTGAACAAAATAGGTTTCTGAATTTGAAACTAAACTAAACAAGGAAACCCACAAAACAAGCCCTGAATAGTGCTAAGTTGAAGTTAAAGGACAATTTGCGGTTCAACATCGTTTCTGACTACTGTAGACTTAACAAAATCAACAAAATTGATCAAAAAAGGGTTTCCTCTGGCGAATTTCCCTCACGCAAAATTTACTTTTACCTGGAACAAAGGATGCGGCCAAAACACCTCTATTTTCTTGTAAGGAGATCCTTTATCTCGCTCATCCTTTAAGTGAACAAAGCCTTGTATCTCATCTTTATAAGTCGCCGAGGAATGACCAAGTTCTTGGTACGTAGGTTTACGAGTTTCTCCGGCGCCACCTTTAAAGTGTATCCTCATCCCAGGCTTCTCACCATATTTAAATTCGCATATCGTTGAGGTTGTGCTGAGAATTGAATGTGGCAAAAGATCTTCTCCGAGAATTAGATTAATGATACTACTCTTACCCGCGCTGGTTTCACCTGTTTCAAAAGGATGATCTGTCTTAGTTGTGTATAATGACTTTAGCAGTTAATAAACACTTTTTTTTTCTCACTGAGTTAAAACAAAGGGAGGCTTACATGAAAACACAAAACTAAATATTTAATTGTCTTATCAAATTGCCTGATAACGTGCAGTCATATAAGCAATTATCTTTAACTAACGAAACGGCAATTGGTAGGAATTTTTTCTTTCAAATTTTACATATATTATAGACATGGTGAGTTTAACAAATAGATTCCATGTCGCCGTACTTATGTTCAGTACTCTGAGATCACGGGTGATAAGATGTGATTAAGAACAAAAAAAACTGATGTTGTTGCCAAACTTCATCTGTGTTCTATTACTCACCGGACGTACGGCAAAATAAATCTACTCGTTTTGATTAATAAATAGAAAAGCTTTAATGCGTACGAACCAATCAAAATGCGAGTCTAATTTGACTTATTACACTAATCAGTATAGGCAATGGCGGAGGTGACAGTTAACTATTATGAAATGCTGTTTACCTGCAACAAGAACTACATACTGATCTCTCGGTTTGATATGTCCTTGACTTTCTTCCAGAGTTTTCTTGAAGTCACCCAAGCTTTCCTGAAGGGGTTTTACGATGACGTCATCTTCCAGCTGCTTAAAGAAATGCGCTGCCTCCTCATAGAGTTTACACAAAATTTCACGTTTTCGTGCATCTGTCTTGCTAGCTTCAGATAAAACTTGAAACGTCTAATACAAAGAGAGAAATACCTCAACGTTTGTCGATTTAATGAAAATATGTCACGTGTCATGGGTCAAACACCTCACTCCTGGGGCGAACAACGGTCACAAACAAGCTTTCACCTCGCGCGTTACCAGTAGTGAACTTTCATTCTTTTTTTTTCATTTTTGAGTTGGAAGGTATAAAGAAACACTTAATCTGATTATTGAGAGTCTCAGGACAAAAACTCAATAAACTAATTGTTTTATTTTTTGGAAAAAAAATAACAAAAAGAAAATTAATTCAAGGCTGCTCCCCAAATAGAACAATTAGTTTATAGACACGTATTTAGTTGTTTTTCCATTTCAATATATTTTCTCTTTATGGTCTCGGCTATTATGGTATGTATTTGTAGTTGACATTTTTTTACTTTTTTATCCGTCGCAGGTTGTAGTCTGAGAGCCGAAAGGCCAAATGGTTTAAATTTATATAGCCAGGGAACATTTTTATAAAATTTTAGTTTTTTTTTATTCTAATTGATCGGTGGAGAGTATCTCAAATGAAGCTGGTAAAGTGGCCGATTACTATGCTTTCACTCAGAACTTGTACCCTGGCCCAATACTATTCAAGCATTCCTAGCATGTCGGGAATCGTGAGCAATGCTATTGGTTTTTGTTATGTATGACCGGAAATTCCTAGGTATCGTGTTTTTCTTGTCCTGCACGCGGTCGAGTTGGAGTTAATGTTGTAGTTTTGTGCCTGGAGTTATAAAAGAGCTGATTAAATAGGAAACGTTTTTAGTGCGTTTTCGACAAGCACGCGACATCGCGACATTAGTGACCAGTCTCTGCCCGTCACAACAAAAGACTGCTTTCGCGTGACGTCATCATGCCGGATAATAGGGAGCATTGAAGAGTCATCAAAATTGTTATTCTCGTCAGAAGGGGTGCTAGATTTTTCTCTGTTACAATATTTTAGTCAATGTTATGGCGGTGCGTGACATACCTACAAATTTAAGCTACGATACGTTTGTCGAAAAATATATCTTACGGATTTTCCAAAATCATGCCCATACATTTGAATCCCTTCATCCATGCAACCTGTGTTTTTTCGTTTTGATCTGCTTTCTAATGGCAGCAGCTTGCAAAGCTTACCTAGCAGGAAATGTGGAGAACGTTTGTCAAGCTGCTCGGAACACTAGCTTAGAACAAACGCCTCTTAACATTTGTCAACAAGTACCGGCGCCTTACAAACGACTTACTTCTCAGTGGTAAATCAATATCGCAGCCAAAAAAAGTGTAAACAATTGGAACTTACTTTGGCTATCTAGGCGACTGATTGTCTGAACTAAACCAATCAACACAGGCGCCATTTACGTACATAAGCCCTTTTGAAGACATAGATGATCATCGCGGTTACACTTAAGAGCAGCTTCGCCTAAATGTCGATTAAACCAGGAAATAGCCAAAAAATGGAATTTCTTCAAACTCGCCCAAAATTAAGTTTTAGGGCACTACTTACAAAAATAATAGATCAATTATTGATTTTTTAACGATTTTTTTTCTCCCCGATAGCCAAAATCGGCCAAAATCGATCGAAAATAGACTGCATATTCAGAGACTCATAACCGCAAAAGTAAAGATTATCATTAAGAACTAATTGTACGTCGCATTTGTACTTTCTTTCTTGTATATTTAGAGCTACTTAGATCGCGATTTGATTAGAATTCAAATATTTCACGAAATTTTTAAAGTTTATGGCGCAAGACAACTAAACGAGTACTGAATATTTAGCCTATTTTCAACTGCCCAAAAGGCGTTCTGGTACATGGTTTTCCCCAAAACGGCTTATATAGTCTTAAAGAGGATGATTTCTTCTTCAAATTTATGAAATAAAATTTTTGGGTAATTAAAATCGTGAGCGCCGAGAAAGCAAAGTAAATGCAGTTCTACTTCCTGAAAACGTGACCTTTGACCCAAGCGTCACAGACCCGACAACAACAATAGACAGCACATGTTTCGTTAGTTTTAAACATTTTCGAATGAAATAGGTCCGAAACAGTTAGTACAAGAAACTGGTAGGCGTTAGAAATCTTATACCGTCAACGAAGGAGTTAAAAGTCACATTTTTGACACAATAACTTCATTCGTTGAGAATTGAACATTATCGAGCTTCACTGAAATTTGCGAAGTTGCGATGCGTTTTATCTAGCCGATACTCACCTGAATGTTTATATTTATAGCAGACTCGTTTTCTTGGAAAAAACGTTCGGAAGGAACTGAATTCAGATTTCGCAGCCTTTGCAAGTGCCAATGTTTAAATTTCCACCTGCCGAGCGCTGATAATCAATCGTTCATCAGAGAAAAAACAACCAAACGGCACAGTTGCCATTAGCAACCCCAAAATAACATTCTCTCAGAATGTAAAGTGAAATAATATTGGATTATTGATTGCCTTTTAGGACTAAATTAGAAACCAGATTCAAGCTTCATTACCTTTTAAAAATGCTTGACTTTATTTGTTAAAAATGCTTGACTTTATTTGTTTGCCCGACGTTATTCATTTATTTGATACATTATTAAATTAAAGCGAGTTCACGTTCAGACAGGTGTCGCAAATTTTCGGATATATGTAGGTTTCAGCATCGAAACAATTTACTGCAATTACGACAAGGTAACGACATAAAACACTGATAACACGTATTGGTGCCTTCCGGATTTACTATCCTTGCAAACAAATAAAGTCAAGCATTTTTAACAAATAAAGTCAAGCATTTTTAAAAGGTAATGAAGCTTGAATCTGGTTTCTAATTTAGTCCTAAAAGGCAATCAATAATCCAATATTATTTCACTTTACATTCTGAGAGAATGTTATTTTGGGGTTGCTAATGGCAACTGGTTGTTTTTTCTCTGATGAACGATTATCAGCGCTCGGCAGGTGGGAATTTAAACATTGGCACTTGCAAAGGCTGCGAAATCT